>Ga0115572_10000588_pt1 | contig 30637 bp, 23 predicted proteins | sample COGITO_mtgs_1206_FD_88681 | JGI IMG/M metagenome (GOLD analysis project Ga0115572, IMG submission 88681) | Pelagic marine microbial communities from North Sea - COGITO_mtgs_120607 | ecosystem: Environmental > Aquatic > Marine > Epipelagic | place: Germany:Helgoland, sampling site Kabeltonne... | reverse complement strand
ACCTTTTATAAAGGGCCGGGCATTCCCAAACAAATTATTCCACCACACATTTTGTTTTTAAAGAAATGAATAAAACCACTATTTGCCAAACTTATATTTTAGCCTACATCGGAAGGTATTCGAATTGTCCCAACCGAATCTACAGGTAATTTTTTTTATCTTGTAATCAATTGCAAAGGCAGTATTCATGGGCTCATTGAACCAAAATTCTTTTTGAACCCACAATTTATATTTCTCAAAGTTAATGATCAGTCGTGGCTCAAGTGTTGTTTGACTTTTTTCCAATTTATGATGAAGAGGAATACTGATTACCATTCTTTGATTAACCGTTAAGTTTAATCGATAAGTAAATCTGTTCTCATCTAATCGGGTTCTATGTCTTGACTCAAATCCTTTGTAAAAAAAAGAAAAATAGGAATTGCCATTGGTCCTGGCTTCAAATCCTACAGACTGTGCACAGAGGAGACTTGTTAAAAAAAACAAACCAAAAAATAAGTAGTATTTCATATGAAATCCGGGGGTTATACTTTAAACTGGTATCAAACAGTTATTTTAACACAAGAGCTATGATTTTATGAAATAAATCATAGTTATTGTAGACTCCTTGAAAATTTTGAGAATAAGGACCATAAGCAAAAACAGGCACCATCATACCCGTGTGATCGTGAGTTGCAAAGGAACCTTCTAGGGTGTTGTTGTCCAGATTTCCAGACAAAATACTTAGGCCAGAAGTCTCATGATCGGCAGTGATCAAAACCAATGTGTTTTTATTTTGATCGGCAAACTTAATTGCTTCCCCAATGGCCAAATCAAAATCTATGACTTCCTTGATCAATTTAGGAAATTGATTTTCATGGCCATACCAATCAATTTGAGCCCCCTCTACCATCAGGAAAAATGGTTTTTGTTTGTTGTTGAGAAAATTGATTCCTTTTGAGGTAGCCTTTGAAAGAATATTTCCTCTCAGATCTACACTTGGGACATCTTTTTCAGATATAAAATGACCAACTCTCTCTTTTCTACTGTTTTCTAACTCATTGATATCATCACATAAATAAAATTTTTCTTGTAATTCTAACATATTAAAGCTCAATGCTCCTCCTCCAACAAATAATGAGAGCTTACTGTTGAGGAGGTCTTTGACCATCCCATTTTTTTCAGATCGATCCTTCCGATGCGCATAGAAAGATGCAGGAGTGGCTCCAGTGATTTCGTCACTGGTGATGCATCCCGTAACAAAACCATTTTCGGATAATATTTCAGTGATGTTTTTTTTGACTCCATATTGAGCATCCAATCCAATGACTCTATTCTTGGTTTTTTCTCCTATAGCGATGGCTGTAGCTGCCGCCGCAGAGTCTGTAGTAAAATCGTCAGCAGATTGGGTTTTAATAAGACCAATGCTTTTCAGTTGGGTGAGCGTTAGTGCTCCTCCATTAATGAGGTTTGCAGCAGATATTTGTGACAATCCATTACCATCACCAATCATTAAAATAATGTTCTCTACATTTATTTCTTTTTGATCATATTCAAAAGTAGGTTGATATATACTTGTTTTTTTTTCTGTGCTGTAGAGGCGATGATCTAAAGTGCTTAAATAACCTGAAGCCTTACAAGGTTGGTCTGTGTTGATGAAATCAACCCCCAAATCTCTAAAAACTTTCCAAGCTGTTTTGGAATCTGGAGTCGCCCAAAATCTAAAGGGCTTATTGTAGGAGTGAGCTTTGTCGATAATTGATCTAATTTTTCTGTAATCCAAATCGACCAATCGACCTTTTCCATTCCATTCCGATATTTTTTTAAAACTCAAACTGATCATCGATATTTTATCCCATGTTTTTGGATTTTGGATGGGCTCTAAGCTTTGGTAGTCAAAATGGATATAATCGGGATAGTCTGTATATTCTTCGGGTGGGGGTCTGTTTCCTGATATCACAAGATCGGTATTTTGGCTCTCAATTATTTGGGGATAGTTTTTTAATATTTTGATGAGTTTTTGAAGCGTACTTTTTGCATCAGATTTTATGTCAATTAAAAATTGTAAGGGTAAGTCATTTCTAAATCCTAGTTCTAAAGCATTTCGCATTGGCTTTAGATACAAACTTTCTATGTCCCGATTTTTAATGATTTCATCTTCGGAGTGTGTAACATATAGCGAATCATTTTTCAAAAAAACATCAATCTCGATAGAATTCAGTCCACAAGAGTAGGCTTCCCAGAAAGGTACTTTTTTATAATAATCATTATGAGAATGAATCAATGAATATTCCTTTTTTTGAGCGAAACCCAATTGGGTCAAAAAAAGCAACAAGAAGAGGGGAGTAGTGGAGTTCAAAATATTTTTTATCATAATCAGATTTATGCTTGTAAATAAGTGTTTTTTTTTCAAATTGAAACTTTAAATTCAAAATCAATTCTGCAAACCTTTGCAAAGAAATTCTTCAAACGATCCTAATAATCAAACTTTTAAAACAAGTAATGTTTATATTTGGATGTATTATTAGATTTCTAAATTTAAGGTTTAAATTATTATTTTATCCTTTAAAATTTATTACAGAACCACCAATTTATAATCTGAATGGGTAAAAACAGGGTCACTATCAAAGATTTAGCTCAGGAGTTAAACGTCTCAACTTCTACTGTTTCCCGTGCACTTCAGGATAATCCTGCGCTCAAGGACGAAACAAAAGAACGGGTAAAGGCCTTGGCGAAGAAGTGGAATTATCAGCCCAACACCTTGGCTTTGGATTTGTTGCGCCAATCTTCCAAAATAATTGCGGTAATTGTACCCGAAATAACCAGTCATTTTTTTTCTTCCACCATTGTAGGAATTCAAGACGTCATGGTTTCGACCGAGTTCAATATCATGATTTTTATTTCAAATGAGTCTTATGAAGAAGAAGCACTAATTATAGAAAAACTTGCTAAAATTCAATTGGCAGGGGTTTTGGTCGCTCCTTCCTCCGAAACCAAAAATTTTGATCATTTTAGAAGGCTTCAGGGAAATGGTATCCCCTTGGTTATTTTTGATAGGGACTGTGAAGGCTTAGAGGCTCATAAAGTATTGGTAGATGATTACAGGGGAGCATTTGAAGCGGTGGATTACTTGATCAAAACAGGTTGTAAAAAAATCGCTCATATTACAGGTTTTTCACACCTGTCCACCAATAGTCACCGACTTCAGGGTTATATCGATGCATTAAAGAAAAATGGTCTTCCCGTAAAAAAAGAGATGATTATCCAGACAGAAGGATTTAACCATGAGGACGGGATAGTGCCTATTGAAACCCTTTTAAAATCAAAAAATATACCCGATGCCATTTTTGCTGTCAATGATCGATTGGCAGTGTCTGCCATGAGAACGGCAAAAAAATTAAATTTTAAAATTCCTGATGACATTTCTATCATTGGTTTTGATGACGAGCCCCACTCCTCATACTTCACTCCCCCCTTATCTTCGGTTTGGCAGCCTGTTTACAGTATGGGTATGTTGTCTGTCAGAATTCTACTTCAAGAAATCAAGGAGGAAAGTGCCGAATTCAGAAATGAAATTTTTAAAACCGAGCTGGTCATTAGAGGAACCTCAAGGAAAATTGAGACCAAAAAAGACTTTCAAAATTAGGGAGTATTGAATGCAATCGATTGCATGTTATTCTGATGTGTAATTTACCACAAGATGATTAAATCGTTATTTTTACATAATTCTAAAATTCAAATTTACAACTTACTTTAATGGTAGTTTCACCACATATTTTGTTCCACAACTGTTATTCAAAATATGCTATTGCAGCCGTTAACGTTTTTACCATGGAACAGATTCATGGACTTTTTAGTGCCGGTGAAAAAGCCAATGCTCCTTTTATTGTTCAAATCACTCCAGTGTCTAGAAATTATGCCCATCCCAAAATGCTTATTGGAATGATTCGTGCTGCGGCAAAAATTTACCCCAAAGCTAAATTTGCTGTGCATTTAGATCACGGGGTTGAATCCCATGTTTTTGATGCCATAAATTCCGAGTCCTATGACTCTGTCATGATTGATGCCTCTCATGATGATTTCAATCAAAATGTGAAGAGAACCCAAGCGGTAGTCGAGAAAGCAAAAGCAAAGCAAATTTTTGTAGAAGCCGAATTAGGGGTGCTCAGTGGGGTGGAGGATGATATTTCAGTAGATGAAAAAATGGCCAAGTACACGCATCCCGATGAGGCATTGCAGTTTGTCAATGAAACCCAGTGTAACAGTCTGGCCGTAGCGGTTGGAACCAGTCATGGAGCCTATAAGTTTTCTGGAGGACAAGGAATTCAATTTGATATACTCGAAAAAATTCAAAAGTTGCTTCCTGAGTTCCCACTCGTTTTACATGGGGGATCGAGCGTGAACCACGAAGAAGTCAATAGAATCAATAAAAGTGGAGGCAAACTTGAGAAAACTGCTTCAGGTGTAGCTCCAGAGGAAATTATAAAATCCATTTCTTATGGTATCTGCAAAATAAATATAGCGACCGATACAAGAATTTTGTGGGCAAGAATCCACAGGGAGTTTTTCAAAGACAATCCCGATCAATTTGACCCAATTATCCCCGGGAAACAATATATTGAAGCTTATGAAAAGTTTATGCTCAGTAAATTTGATTTATTGAAAGCCACAGGAAAAGCCAATCAATTCAATTAAAATATTGCCTATGAAATCCAATTCACCATTACTCCAAAAACCAGAATCTTCTGCTGAAATTTATCAAAGGGTCACCCCTGAGTCTGCTCAGTGGGAATACTTGAGTTTTGAGGCACGTCAGATGAGACGTGATGCTGTATGGGGCCACAACACAGAAGATAACGAGATGGTAATTGTCCTTCTCAGTGGTAATTTTAAGGTCAGTAGCAATAGAGGGGAATGGGAAACAAAAAACGGCAGAAAAGATGTGTTTAGCGGTGTCGCTCATACGCTCTATTTACCCCCACACTCCACATTCAAACTTACGGCCACCAGTGAAGTTTTGGACATTGCCTATGGGTGGTGTAAATCAGATGAGGATTTTCCTGCAAAATTTGTAACCCCAGAAGATACACAAGTTGTCATTTTTGGAGGAGATAATGCCACTAGACAATTTAATGATTTGGTTCCTCCTGGCTTTGGTTGTAGTAAAATTGTATCCAGAGAAGTATATACCCCGTCTGGAAATTGGAGTTCATTTCCAGCCCACAAGCACGATGAACGTATATTGGACGACAAGGGAAATGTTTTGGAACCGATACAAGAAGAAACCTATTTCTATAAATTTCAAAAACCTGAAGCATACGCTATCCAACAGGTTTACACCAAAGACAGGTCTTTGGATGAGATGGTAAGGGCAAAACACAATGATGTTGTTTTGATTCCCAAAGGGTTCCATCCCGTGGTTGCAGAGCATGGCTTTCATTGCTACTACTTAAACTTTTTGGCGGGAACAGATCAATGTTTGGCCAACACAACAGACCCTGACCACGAGTGGATTTACGATTCTTGGACTTCCCAAGACAAAAGACTCCCCTTGGTAACTGCTGAAATGAATAATTATGACTGAAAAAAAACACGATGTTTTAACCATTGGTAGATCTTCTATAGACCTGTATTCTCAAGATATAGGGGCTCCTTTTAATGATATAAATGGTTTTGATGCCTTTGTGGGAGGATCCCCACTTAATATTGCGGTAGGATGTGCCAGATTGGGGGTTGATGCCAGTTTGCTTACAGGTGTGGGCGATGATAAAGTGGGATCATTTATTTTCAATTTCCTAGAAAATGAAGGGGTTAATACACATTGTATTCCCACCATCAAAGGAACAAGAAGCAGTGCTGTCGTTCTGGGCATAGAGCCTCCCGATAAATTTCCTTTGGTTTATTACAGAGACAATGCAGCAGACAGTCAAATCACCATTGATGATGTCATTAAGGCAAAAATTAATGATTACAAGATTGTGCTCCTGAACGGTACCGCCCTTAATATTGAACCAACGAGAAGTGCAACTTTCTTTGCAGCAGAAGTGGCCGATAAAAATGATATTGATGTTGTTTTAGATCTAGACTTTAGGGCAGACCAGTGGCACGATTATCGTGCATTTGGGTTGACCATTAGAGCGTTACTCCCTAAGGTTAAAATTGCTATTGGAACAGAGAAAGAGATTTTGGCTGCGACCATGAGTAGTACCTCTCAAGTAACCATTAAAGATCAGCAAATTTCTGCTCCTGAAATCAAGGGTGATATAGATTCCTCCATTGAACAATTACTGGCGTTGGGTATAGAAACCCTTATTGTAAAAAGGGGTTCTGCTGGAGCGAGCATACATTACCCCGACGGTTCAAAAAAGGATGTACCCGGATTTCCTGTTGAGATATTGAATGTTTTAGGTGCAGGTGATGCCTTTGCCAGCGGATTTCTTTATGGAATTCTTCAGGATTGGGATTTATATAAATCTTGTAGAATGGGAAATGCCAGTGGGGCACAAGTTGTCACCAAAAAAGGATGCGCCAATTTCATGCCTTATTTGAATGAATCGATGTCCTTTATCAATGAAAGAGGAGGATTTTAGACATCGGAATTGAAAGGTCTTATAAAACGAAATAAAGAATAGAATAAATAAACAATTAATGGAAGTATTAAAAAATTATATCAATGGTGAATGGGTCAAAAGCAGTTCGACAGAGACCATTGAAGTACTCAATCCTGCCAATCAGGCTGTTTTAGCAAAAGTACCCTACGGAAGCGCTACCGCAATTGATGTTGCCACAGCATGTGAAACTGCTTATACGGCGCAAAAGGAATGGAGTAAGGTTCCGGTGATGAAAAGAGTGCAGGTTTTGTACCAGCTAAAGTCACTTTTTGAAGCCAACAGAGAAGTCATTGCCAAAACCATTACGGATGAATCTGGGAAGACAAGAGATGAATCATTTGGAGAAATTCAAAGGGCTATTGAAAATATTGAAGTAGCCTGTGGAACTCCTATATTGATGGCTGGTGATGTGATTGAAGACATCGCAAGCGGTATAGACGAGATGATGATCAGACAACCACTGGGGGTTACGGCTTGTATTACTCCTTTTAACTTTCCTAGTATGATCGTTTTTTGGTTTTTGCCGTACGCCATTGCAACTGGAAATGCGTTTATCGTTAAACCCTCTGAGAAGGTTCCAATGACGATGATGAAGATATTTTCTCTAATGGATCAATTGGATCTTCCCAAAGGATTGATCAGTATGGTTCATGGAGGAAAAGAAACGGTTGATGCCATTTTAGAGCATCCTACCATCAAGGCCATTAGCTTTGTTGGGAGCACTCCTGTTGCCAGATATATCTATTCCAAAGGAACAGCCAACGGTAAAAGAGTTCAAGCACAGGGTGGAGCCAAAAATCCGGTTATCGTTCTTCCTGATGCAGACGTTGAAATGTCAACCAGGATCATTGCAGACTCCGTATATGGTTGTGCTGGGCAAAGATGCCTTGCCGCTTCGACCATAGTCACGGTAGATGATGAAAATAGAAACCTAAAAGATGCTTTGTATGAAACCGTTAAGTCCAGAACCGTTGGATATGGATGGGATCAAGGAGTCAGTATGGGGCCAGTCATTACCCCTGAAAGTAAAAATAGAATAACCGACCTCATAGAACTTGGAATTTCTGAAGGGGCGAATGCATTACTTGACGGTCGAAAAACTAAAGTTTCTGGATATGAAGAAGGTAATTTTCTAGCTCCTACGATTTTGGAAAATGTTCATTTGAATAAAAAATTAATACAAACCGAAATTTTTGGCCCTGTGATGAGTCTTATTTCCATGAAAACAATAGAAGAGGCTATCGCTTTTGTGAATTCTGGGCAGTATGGAAATATGGCTTGCTTATTTACCAGTAATGGCGCCAGTGCTAGGAAGTTTAGAAATGAAGCTGATGCAGGGAATATTGGAATTAATATTGGAGTTGCTGCTCCAATGGCACAATTTCCTTTTAGTGGATGGAAAGACAGTTTTTTTGGAGATCTTCATGGTCAAGGTAAACACGCCATTGAATTTTTTACCCAAACTAAAGTTGTAATTGAAAGGTGGCCGAATATCTGGTCACGAAAGTTTTAATCTTGTTAAAATGATCAAAATAGCAAATGCACCTTGTTCGTGGGGAGCACTAGAATTTGACTTGGAAGAGCAATCTGAAGAAATTGGGTTTGGACAAGTCTTGGATGAAATTAAATCAACGGGTTATATAGGTACAGAATTGGGAGATTGGGGATTTATGCCCACTTCACCCGAGGATTTACGCAAGGAAATAAAAAACAGAGACCTTGAACTTTTGGGGGCTTTTGTTCCTGTTGATCTCAAAGATAAAGAACAACATCAAAGTGGGATTTCTGATGCACTCAAAGTAGCGCATTTAATGCATGAAGCAGGTTTTAAAAATGCTTTGATTGTATTGGCCGATGACAATGGAAAAGACCCTCAAAGAACCCAAAATGCGGGGAGAATTTCATCAGACATGGAATTGAGCGATCAACAATGGAGCGATTTTGCAGAGGGTGCCAATCAAATTGCAAAAGTGGTCAAGGAAACCTATGGGATCAAAACTGTTTTCCATCACCATTGCGGTGGATTTATTGAAACACCCAATGAAATCGATCGATTGATGGAGCTCACCGACCCCGAACTTGTAGGTTTGTGTTTGGATACAGGACATTGTGCCTTCGGTGGAGGAAATCCATCGACGATGCTTAAAAAATATGCCAGCCGTCTATGGCACGTTCACTTTAAGGATTTTGACCCCAAGGCAGCTAAAAATTCCCAAAAAGAGAATGGGGACTATTTTGACGCCATCAAAAGAGGAGTCTTCTGTGAACTTGGAAAAGGGAATGTTGACTTTCAGGCCATTATCAATCAATTGAATGAATTGAACTATGATGATTGGATAGTAGTCGAACAAGATATTTTACCCGGGATGGGGCACCCAAAAATTTGCGCACTATCAAATCGAGCGTATATAAAAACTTTAGGATTATAGACAATGAAAAAAATTAAGTTTGCTATTGCAGGTCTTGGAAGAATTGGCAAAATTCATCTGGAAAATCTTCAGCTAATGGATGAAGTTGAGGTAGTTGCCGCAACAGATACCCACGCTGATGGTCGGCAGTATGCCGAAAAAAAAGGGATTGATCGCGTATTCAGTTCCTATGAACAGATGATCAAAGATTCACCTATTGATGCTGTTGTTATCTGTTCACCAACAGACACCCACGCTGATTATGTTGAAATAGCCGCTTATGCTGGAGTCGCAGTATTTTGCGAAAAACCTCTTGATTTAAATTTAGGACGTGTCTTAGAAGTTTTAAAACTTGTTGAGTCAAAAGGGATCAAGCTTATGCTTGGTTTTAATCGACGATTTGACCAAGAGTTTTTAAAGGTTAAAAAATTGGTTGCTCAAGGAGCTATTGGAAATCATCATTTGGTTAAAATTACCAGTCGTGATCCACAAGCCCCACCCATCAGCTATGTTGTTCAATCAGGAGGATTGTTTTTAGACATGACCATTCATGATTTTGATATGGCTAGATTTCTGGTTGATAAAGAAGTTGTTGAGGTTTATGCCAAGGGGGCAGCCCTTATTAATCCTGAATTGAGTCGAGTAGGAGATATTGACTCGGCAGTAATAACACTGACCTATGAAGATGGAACAATGGCCATTATCGATAATAGTAGAGAGGCAGCCTATGGGTATGATCAAAGAGTAGAAGTCTTTGGTTCCAAAGGCATGGTAAAAGCAGATAATAATCTAAATGATACGCATCAGCTATACAATAGTGAGGGCAGTCATTCGGCACTTCCACTTCACTTTTTTCTCGAAAGATATGCAGATGCTTATAAAACAGAAATCAGAGATTTTGTTTATACCTTAATCAACAACACCGACTTGCCTGTGGACGGAAATGATGGATTGCAATCTTTGATGATCGGTTTGGCAGCCATTAAATCAATAAAAGAAAACAAACCTGTTAAAGTCTCCGAAATTAATCATAATCAAGAAATTAGCCTGATCATTGATGAGTCGAGTATTTAAAGTGGTCGATCAATAAAAAACATCTATTATGAAATCAATCAGACTGACGGTAGCCCAAGCAGTAATTAAATACCTCAATCAACAGTATGTTGAGCGAGAGGGTAAAGAAAATAAATTTTTTGCCGGTTGTTTTGGAATTTTAGGACATGGTAATGTTGCTGGGATGGGGCAAGCCATACAGCAACAAAACGGCTTGAAATACTATCAATGTCGAAATGAGCAATCAATGGTTCATACGGCTGCAGCCTATGCCAAAATGAAAAATAGGTTGAGTACTTTTATTTGTACGACCTCCATTGGCCCTGGTGCTACCAATATGATTACCGCTGCCGCCGGAGCTACTATCAATCGATTACCCGTTTTGTTGATTCCTGGAGATATTTTTGCAAAAAGAAATGTAGCCCCCGTTTTACAACAATTGGAATCAGCAAATTCACAAGACTTTTCTGTAAATGATTGTTTTAAACCCATTTCAAAATATTGGGATCGCATCAATAGGCCAGAACAAATTTTATTTGCACTTCCTGAGGTGATGAGAGTTCTCACTTCCCCTGCCGAAACGGGAACCGTTACCCTTGCCATACCTCAAGATGTTCAGGCAGAAGCCTTTGACTACCCCCTTGATTTTTTTGAAAAGAAAACCTGGAGTATTGCAAGACCAAGACCCGATCTGAATCAGCTAGAACGCGCTGTTGAAATGATCAAAAAAAGTGAGAAACCACTTATTATTGCTGGTGGGGGTGCACACTATAGTGATGCTTTGGAAACACTCAAAAAATTTGTTCACAAAACCCATATTCCCCTTGCGGAAACCTTTGCGGGCAAAGGAGCTTTGCGCTTTGACGATCCTCACCAATTGGGAGCTGTTGGAGCAACAGGTACACCCGGAGCGAATCAAATCTCAGAAGCCGCTGATTTAATCATAGGCTTGGGAACCAGATACAGCGATTTTACGACTGCCTCCAAAACAGCATTTCAGAATCCTAATGTCAAATTTATAAATATTAATATCACCGAATTCGATGCCGCAAAGCATGGGGGTTTAATGTTACAGGGGGATGCCAAGGCTGTATTGGAAGAATTGATGAATCTGTTGGAAGACCATCGAGTGTCTGAGGATTATCAGAAACGCGTAGCCGAATACAACCAATCCTGGGAGGAAAAAGTCTCAGAAATTTATAATTATCGCCATAACAACCAAATGAGTCAAGGAGAAATCATAGGTGCAGTAAATAATTTTGCAGATGACAACGACGTGGTTTTGTGTGCAGCAGGTAGCTTGCCGGGTGATCTTCACAAACTTTGGAGAACAAAAAGCAATAAAAGTTTTCATCTGGAGTATGGATTCTCTTGCATGGGTTACGAAATTGCAGGAGGTTTGGGTGCTAAGATGGCCGATCCCAGTCGTGAAATATACGTCATGGTTGGTGATGGAAGCTATTTGATGCTTTCTCAAGAGATCGTAACTTCCATCCAAGAGGGATATAAACTCACTATTGTTTTGATTGATAACGATGGATATAAAAGCATCGGATCACTTTCAAGAAGTCTGGGAAGTGAAGGTTTTGGTACTCGATATTTGTTCAGAAACCAAAACTCCCAGAGAATCGACGGTGATGAAACAACAACCAATGCGACATTACCAATTAATTTGGCAGACAATGCCAGAAGCTTAGGTGCTCACGTGATTGAGTGTACTGATTATCAAAGCCTTACCAATGCCCTTAAAGACGCCAAATCCATTGATAAAACAACGGTTATTTATACCACTTGTGATCGCTATCAAGGGATTGATGGATATGGATGGTGGGAAGTGCCTGTAGCTGAAATTTCAGATATGAAAACTGTAGATGAGGCCAGCAAGGAAAATTTAAAAATGAAGAAGAAACAAAGACTTCATCACTAAACTCATAAACAGCTAGATATGTTAACCGTTCTAACTTTTACAGCATTTATTGCTTTTGTCGCTATTTACTCATGGAGAAAGCTCAGAAACGAGAAACTCGATTCACAAGAGGGTTATTTTCTTGGAGGAAGAAGTTTGACCGGGGTTGTCATTGCTGGCTCGATGTTATTGACCAATATTTCAACAGAGCACCTTATTGGAATGAATGGCTCGTCCTACAAAAATGGCTTTATCATCATAGGGTGGGAGGTAACTTCTGCTCTGGCACTAGTTGCGGCAGCTATCTTTTTTGTTCCCATGTATTTAAAGATGGGACTGACTACCATTCCTCAATTCCTAGAAAAAAGATTTGACAATACCACCAGAACCATGGTCGCTCTTTTTCTAATGATTTCTTTTGTGGTAACCCTTTTGCCCATAGTACTTTATACAGGTGCCATAAACCTTGAGAGCATATTCAATATCTCCGAAGTTTTTGGAATCAGTAGGGGTGAGGGTATTTGGCTTACAGTAGTTGGGATTGGCATAATCGGTTCGATTTATGCCATTTTTGGAGGCCTAAAGGCTGTTGCTATATCAGATACCATCAATGGATATGGACTTTTGGTAGGAGGGTTGGCCATTCCGCTTATCGCTTTGGTAAGTATCGGTGATGGGAATCCCATGACCGGATTGGTCAAGGTTTTTGAAAACAGTCCTGAAAAATTTAATGTCATCGGAGCCAAAGACTCTGTGATGCCTTTTGAGGTTTTATTTACCGGATTGATCATCAATCAAATATATTTCTGGAGTATGAATCAGACCATTATTCAAAGAGCACTAGGAGCCAAAAACCTCGTTGAGGCACAAAAAGGTCTTTTGTTCACAGGAGTATTGAAAATATTGGTTCCCATCATCATTATTTTACCCGGCATTATCGGTTTTTACTATTACGGAGATAGTTTGTACGACAACCAAGACATGATCTATCCTGAGTTGATTAAAAAAGTCTTGCCCGCTGGTTTGGTGGGTCTATTTGCAGCGGTGGTTATGGGAGCCGTTTTGAGTACATTCAACAGTGTTCTAAACAGTGCTGCTACCATTTTTAGTATTGATATTTATAAACGACACATTGGCGTAAATAGCTCAGACAAAAACCTGGTAAGGGTTGGAAAGTTGGCTTCAACCGTTTTGGCCATATTTGCTATTCTTGTTGCTCCAATGGTGGCCAACGCCCCAGATGGTTTGTACCAATTATTACAGCAGTTAAATGGTATTTTCTTCATCCCTATTGCCTCCATTATTTTAGCGGGATTCTTTTTAAAACGAGTTTCTGCAATGGGGGCCAAAGCAGCTTTAATTGTCGGTCTGGCTTTTTACATTACCACCACCTTTATTTTAAAGACGGATATTCATTTTATTCACATCTGGGGAATTGAATTTTTAATCAACATTTTTGTAATGTTTTTAATGTCCTATTTTTATCCGATCGACAAAGAATTTAAAATAGAGAATTTAAAAATTGTTGATTTAAGTGAATGGAAATACACCAAACACATGTCTGTTGTCCTATGTTTGGTCACCATTTTAATATACATTATGTTGGGGCAAAATTAATGAAGTACAAGTGCGTTATTTTTGACTGTGATGGAGTCTTGGTGGATAGCGAGTCTATTGGAGCAAGGGTGTGGGTAGAAATGGCTAAAAAACTCGGTTTATCCATTAGTTTTAAAAAAGCTTTCGATGAGTTTACTGGAAAATCTTTTAACAGTATCGTAGAATCTCTGAGCGAAAAAGCCAAAACGGAAATTCCCGATGATTTTGAAAAAGAATTCAGAGCTAAAACCTATTCCGCTTTTCAAGCAGACCTACAACCCATCAATGGGATTCATGATGTCTTAAAAAAAATTACTGTACCCTTCTGTGTCGCTTCAAGCGGTCCTAGAGAAAAAATAGATTTAAACCTGGCCAAGGTAGATTTGATTTCATTTTTTCCTTCAGATCGAATTTTTAGTTGTTATGACATCCGCAAATGGAAACCCGATCCAGCCATATACTTATATGCTGCAAAACAAATGGGCTTTCGTCCGGAAGATTGTGTAGTGATTGAGGACAGTCCCTTTGGAGTTCAGGCGGCCATAGCAGGCGGCTTTGATGTTTTGATATATGCTGATAAGGATAAAGAGAAAAAATTCAATGTTAAGGATCAAATTTTTTTCGACAAAATGGAGATGCTCAATAAAATCCTCACCCATTAATTTTGATCTAATGAGCTTTTAAAAGTGGGTTGCAACTTTATAAAATAGGGGTGGATAGCTTCCCTGTACTGTCTGAAAAACTTTCTGTTTCTATATCCAATTTGTTTAGCATGCTTACAAATAGGTTGGATAAACGTTCCTCTTTTTCCTCAAACTTTGTATAGGTACCATGTTGAAGGCCCAACTTGGAACCACCGGCTAAAATCAGAGGGCAATTTCTAGCATTGTGCGTTGTACTGCAGGCACTTCCATAAAGGATAAGTGTATTGTCTAGCAATGATCCATGAACGTCTTTGGTGTTTTTCATCTTATCCATGAAATAAGCAAATTGCTTGGCATACCATCGGTCCAGTCTTCCCCAATCTTCCCAATGTCCAGTAGCTCTGTCGTGAGAAATGGTGTGATGTCCTTGAAGCCCCAATGCTATTTTTGGGAAATTATCACCGAATCCCATGCCGTCTTCGCGTGCCATCATATAACTGATGACTCTTGTCGCATCGGTCTGAAAGCCAAGAATCATCAAATCCATCATAGATCGAACATAATCTTCAGGAGCCGTAGTAGGATCAACATCAAGATTAATTAAACTGGCATCAAATTCTTTCATGGGAACGTCCAACCATTGCTCGTTTCGATTGAGTTGTTTTTCCACTTGATCCAGTGAGGTTAAATATTCATCTAATTTGGCTTTATCATTCGATCCCAGACGTTTTTTTAAGGTCTTACTGTCCTCCAAGATCAAATCGACTATCTTTTTTCCTTGGTGGATACTTTTTCGCCTTTCGTGTGTTGGAGCACCACCATTGGGAGAAAAATAACGCTCAAATATTTCACGTTGTCTGTGTTCGGAAGGAATGGGTCTCCCCGATGAATTAAACGAAAGTGTGGAGGTTCTTGATTTGTAGCCTACACCGCCATCTGTTGACAATATCAGTGAAGGGAAACGGGTGTGTTGGCTTAATTGTTCCGCAGCGACTTGATCTACTGAAACACTGTTTTTGTATTCACCCCGTAAATCTCCTCCTGTCAAAAAAGAATCTCCTGCCATGTGACCGAGTACATTTCGACTATAGGGATGACTGAGACCGCCCATGATAGACATATCACTTCTGTAGGGGGACAATGGTGCTAATGTTTTTGTCAATTGGTAGTTGGTTCCTTCCCCAACAGGGAACCAATTCCATTTTTTGTGGTAAACACTTTCTTTGGGAGGTAAACCCACCCCATTTGGGAAGTATAGAAAACACAATCGTTTGGGAGAAACCGGCTCTGCAAATTTTGAAAAACTGGTCATGGCCATGCCTTCAAAAAAAGGCAACATGCAACTAACCCCTAATCCTCTGATAAAGGTACGACGATCTAAATGCCAAGATTTTTTACTCATTTTCCAGCTATTTTATTAAACCAACTTTGTTCTTTTTTATAGAAGGAAGGGCTCAAGACAATTTGTTCAATTACGGTTTTAAATCGGTAATCATCATCAATGACTTCTTCTACAATATTATTAATTTCTTCCTCATCTGCAAAACCAACATCACGTCCAAGGGCGTAAGCGAAGAGATTTTCGACCAATGATTTTGTGAAATTTTCTTTTTTTAACTCTAAAATATAATCTTTAATACCTTGAATACCAATAACTTCTGTTCCATCAGGCAATTTTGACTTAACATCAATGGGCTTGTTTTTTACGGTTAATCGAAACCGTCCAACAGCATCGTAATTTTCAAAGACTACACCAAAAGGATCGATTTTACGATGACAATCCATACAAGAAACTTTATTTCTGTGAAGGAATAATTGTTCTTTGAGGGTTAGGTTTTCAAAACCTGGTGTTTCGGGATCCAATTCGGGTACATTGGGTGGGGGTGGGGGTGGATGGTCTCCCAATATTTTTTCTTTTAACCATACCGCTCTTTTGATGGGGTGGGCCTGTACACCGTCGGAGTGACCACTCAAAAAGGAACCTTGGGAAAGTAAGCCCCCTCTCTTTTGATTCTCAGGAAGGGATACTGGTCGAAATTCATTTCCTTTTACACCCTCAATGCCATAGAATTCAGCAAGATTCTGATTGAGCATGGCAAAATCCGAATCAATAAAATTCATAATACTCAAATTGTTTTTTAGGACATATTGAACAAAGTGGTAAGTTTCCTTAAACATATCTTCTTTTACAAATCTTGTAAAATCTTCATATTCTTCCACATCCACGTCCATGCTTTTGTGTCGATCCAATCGCAACCATTCGTATGTAAACGAATTGACCAGTTCGGTAATCTTAGGACTGTCAATCATACGATCAATTTGTTTTGATAATTCACCGTATAAATCTCCTGATTCCGTCAAATCGGTAAGTTTTTTATCTGGAGGTGCGTTCCATAGAAAGTAGGAAAGTTGTGATGCCAAATAAAATTGATCTTCTGTTTCTTTCAACTCAGGAATTTCAGGTTCATACAGATAGATGAAATTGGGAGAACACAACACAGCAATTAGAACTTCCTTGACCCCGTCTTCAAATCGGTCAAAGTCGTTTTTAATATCTTTCCAAAAACTCATGTAACGGTTCAATTCGCCGAAATCAACGGGTCTTCTGAAAGCGCGCTGCATGAAACGACTGATAATTTCCTCAGCATAGGTTTCGGCATCAGCTTTATTGGGAGAGTTGAAAAAGATATTGGTATGGCTTTTCGGTGGCCAAACGGGATAGTAAGGCGCTTCAAACTCCACGGATTTTATAAGCAGTGGAGGACCTTTTAGGCTGTTTTCTTTGACCAAGTGATTGTTCCAAAGACCAACCGTAAAGATGTTGGCCAAATCACCACTAACATCATCGCTTCCCAAAGGGATGGGTAGGTTTTCCAATCTGCCAGTAAATTCAAAACGCTGAACTTGCCCTATGGGTGCAGTGACTTCTATTGATTCTGAAAAAGTCTTATAATCCATTCCGTCATCTGTTCGAGAACCTGCAAATACTTGGATGGAAGGATTGACATTGGCATATTTAGAATTGTCTTTGAGGGCCTCCTTCTCAAGTGTTTTGGGCAATGGATCATCTTCTGGCAATGGAGTAATTGCAATATGGCTGAATCCAACAAAGAATTTACCCCCTATGGTTCCTTGGTGTTCTCCCTCAGTCAGATAGACCAATGTAACGGGCGTTGTGATTTTTTTTCGATTCTTCAAGGACACATCCATATTGATACGCTTTCTTATGATCCCATCTTTTTTCTGCCCCAAAAGACTCATTATGTAGGAGGGCATGGCATCATCAGATACATAAGGGTGAACCAAATCAATCTGATAAATACCAGACTTTGGGACGTAGTAAGTGAATGTGGTTTTAACAGATTTGGCCACATCTTTGGGCATCAACCAATGATTGTTTCTCAAAACAAAATCATTGTTGTATTGAAGATCCTTAGCTACGACATTTATGGTTTTGGAAGATAATCTTGCCGGTTGATCATTTCTCAAATCAATTAACCGCTCAATGGCTGCAGAATGATAGCCTTTTGAGGCCTCTACTCTGAAAGCAAAATCACCTGATCTTGGAAAATCTTCTTTGATTAATAATTTTAAATTGGGAGAAGGGCCTTGCCATGACTTTGGGGTAACCTCTTTGGCAGGCAATGCAGAACTCAACACCATACCTTCATCGACAACATTGTAACGATTACTGGCAGAACCTCTCATGCCAATGCCAATCTTATTTTTGATTTGGGTCAGTGGATCTTCATCAGAATCGGTAGCGCTCTCAATAGGATTTCCTTGATCATCTAGGATTTCTACCACCAAATCTTCGTTGTTAACAGGAGCCGTTTGATAGCCTCCAAATTCAGCACCTGAATTTCCACATCCTAAATTTTTCCCCAATGTGACTTTATATCTTTTGGATTGGGGTTTGTTTCCAAAAACAATGGTTTTATCCAGGGCCTCTCTCGCTATTTTTTGGTAGTAATCTAGGTGAAGGGCCGAAGTTTGAAGGATGTTACCGTTATTGCTGAATCCCATTTTTGATTTTCCATCGTTCGGTAAAACATCGCCAAAATTGACGGATACCCCTAGCAATTCATTCAAACTATTGGTGTATTGGACTTTGGTCAACCTTCGCATTACCCTTTTATTATCCTTTCGCTTGGCGATGGCAGCTTTATCTAGATTTTTAGACAACCAACCGACCAGTTTTTGACGTTCTTCGTTTTTTAATTGTGGCTTTTTTTTGGGGGGCATTTCCCCCAAATTGATAACGTTTAGGGCAGCGTGCCATCTTTCAGCATCACGACCATTGATCATGTTCCAATGCAAAGTGTCCAATCGCATGTCTCCCTTTTGTTTTTCCTCACCATGGCATTCGAAACAATAGGTTTCCACGATGGGCCTGATGTTGTTTTTGTAGTATAAAGCTTCTTTGGAAGTAGAATCAATTACGGTATTGATGACCAAATACTCATCATCCATATTGTCAATATTCAAGAAGTTTTTCATGGCCAAAGGCATGTACTTGGTCAAATAGTCTTCCCCATGGGTCAGATAGCCTCCATAATGGCCAGCCAATGATAACATTACTACATTAATGGATAAAAAGAAATAATAGAAGCGAGACAATCCCGTGGACTTGTTTGGTTTTTTTTGACGAAAAACCACCAGCCAAACACAAATCAAAGCCGTAAACCAACCCAACCACTTGTGGAAGTTCAACAATTCATCTTCATAACTTCCACTCGATCCCAAAAGAAAACCGAGAGAGATGGTAGGGATAATACTGACTACCGAAAACCACAGTAAAATGTTACAAGCAGCGTCTAAATTCAGTTCTGGACGAAACTTGTTGATGATTTCCATCAACAGAAGCACCATCAGTCCCCCGATGGGCAAATGGAGAATGATAGGGTGAAATCTTCCAAGGAAAAAAACAAAGGTGTTGTCTACATTACCATCGAGAGGGATTAGTAGTAGCCCAAACAACACAACAGTAAAAGCAATCGCCATTATCACACTCCTCTTCATCATGAGCTCAAATTGCTGGTTTTTAACGTTTTGATTTTTATTACAAGATATAAATTTAAAAATTATGTTCCATCTTTACAAGTGGAGAAATGATTGATAGTTAAACCAAGGAATGAAAAAACCTTTTGACCACTCAGAGCTTTAGTTTTGAATAGCGAATTCAGTATAATTTAAAAAACTTACATTCCCCTCAGGATCAATATGATAACCCTCTGGTGTTTTTGATTTCCATTTGAGATTGGGTAGCATTTCCAAAAGTACTTTTCTATGATTTTCAACGATGCTTTGATTCTCCTTTTTGTAAGCAATATTATCCCATTCGTTGGGGTCAGTCTGATGATCGTATAACTCTTCAAGACCGATGTCGGGGTAGTAGATATATCTGTAGTTTTTACTCCTTACGGCGTGCCCTTCAAAAGGTTTTTCTGTCCATGAAAATTGATAGCTGCTGACAACAGGTGCCGTTGCAGTATTTGGATTTTTAATTTGGGGAACCAGACTGTGGCCATCCAAATGTGAAGGTTTTTTAAAACCGGACAACTCTACTAGGGTGGGGTAAATATCCATTAAGCTCACAGGTTCGTCACAGCTTGTTTCAGCTGGGATCACCCCCGGATAGGATATTATCAATGGCACACGAGTAGATCGTTCCCATAGGGTGAATTTTTCGATGTTTTCCTTTTCTCCCATGTGCATACCATGATCCGACCAAAGCACAACAATAGTATTATCTGCATATTTTGATTTCTTTAGTTGGTCCAACAATCTCCCGATCATGGCATCGGAGAAAGTGATGGCAGCTGCGTAGGATTGTACCACTTTTTTCCACTGTTTGTTTTTTTCAACCCATTGGTGAATCCAACGTCTGCCATGATCAAAAGCATCTTTGAGATCATTGTCTTTATGAAGCGGAAGAACAACATCTTCCAATGGGTATAAATCAAAGTATTTTTGAGGGACTTCCCAAGGATCATGTGGTTTCCAAGTTCCTACAGCAAGAAAAAAAGGTTTTTTGTGATCTGATTTAAGTTGATAATTGGCCCAATCCACTATTTGATAGTCGGCCATTTTTTGATCTTTAACAGCCAAAGGTCCCCAAGTCCACCAACTGCTTTCGCCACTTCCATCAGCATCACCTGGTCGGGTCTTGTTGTTTACTTCTTTGGGATAGATTACTTCTTTGGGTGCCCGAATCTGATAGGGATGGGAAATGTATGGACTGGGATAATAAAAATCCCAATTTTCGGGCTCGACCTGACTTGTGGGTGTCCACGGAGGAGCCTGGCTGTGGTATATTTTACCCGCTCCAAGGGTTTTATAGCCCCTGTTTTTGAAAAATTGTTCTAAGGTTTCTACATCTTTTAGTTTGGGAAATTTTCTCCATTCGGGGCCGTCACCCCAGTGGGTATTTTGAACACCAGACCGTGCGTGATGTACTCCCGATAGTATGGCTGCTCGGGCAGGAGCACAAGCAGGCGAGGGGGTATGAGCATTGGTAAAAACCATTGAGGCACGTGCCAGCTTATCTATGTTTGGGGTATGAATTTTCATTCCACCATGACCACCAAGGTAACCTACCCAATCGTTCATATCGTCCACAGCGATAAAAAGAATATTGGGCTTGCCCTTTTCAAAGTTTGATTTTGAATTATTTTTTTCAGGCGATATAGATTGTTGAACAGTTATTTCAACTTTGGTTTGTCCCATGATCACCAATGAAGTGATTAACAGTGTTAAAATTCTTTTTTGCATAAAAAAGTTTTTATCAATAAAATATATTAAACCAGATTAATTAAAAAAGCAAAGCTCTTCTTTTAGGAGAAGAGCTTTGTTTTTTGTAGATGGGTTAATTAATCAACTTTCATCGCTGCGGCCATTACACCAGAGGCATCAAAGAAGTCTCTTGTCTCGTGAATTTGATTTTTTGCATTGAACACAAAAGTATGAAAGGCATTAATAGTGATTACATTTCCAGTAGCAGTGTTTGTGGAAGTCCATTTTCCCATGGTCATCACGGAACCGTCAGGCTTCCCAGATTGATCTGTTCCTGGGAACCATTTTGCATCGGAATAGGTTATTTCATCAAAATTGTCCATCCACGCTTTACTAGCTGCCAGAAAACCTTCCAGTTTAGAAGGTTCACTTCCATAAAAGGGAGAATAATGGGTGATACCTGGACATAGTAGTGGTTTTTGGCTTTCTAAATCTTCGCTAGAAAAAGAGGCGAAGAGTTTTTGGGCGGTAGCCAAATTGAGTTTGTAAGTTGTCAAATCAATTTCTGGTGCTGACTTCACTGCTGGCTGGCAAGAGAAGACGAGTACGCTGATTAGAATGAGTGTTGTAATTTTAAAAATTTTCATAAAAATAATATCGATTAATAATGACGTGAATTTATGATATTTTTTTCGTAACTCCATAAATGTGAACACATTAATGTATGATTGACAATCTTACTCTTAATTTTAAGAAAATCCCTCCAAAATAATCCAAGTCAATAGTCTTTTGATTCTTAAATTTATCACATAATGTTTATTAATAAGTAATTTTAAAAAGAGGAATTAATTGATATGGACAAACCAAGAAATGACAACCAAGGTATCGTTCTTCCGTCTGCTTTTATTTATTCATTGAGGGTTTTAGAATTCCTTCATCCCTACCTTAGTATGCGTTTGGCTGCTTTTTTCTTCGCCAAACCCTTTAGGTACAAATTTCAAGATCGAGAAATTCCCATTTTGTCTCAGGCTCAAAAATCATCTGTCAATATCAAAAGCCTAGGAAAAACAATTTATTGTTATCATTGGAAGGGAAGAGGACCCAAAGTAATACTTGTACATGGATGGAGTGGGAGAGCTACCAATTTTTATAAAATCATAGAAGCATTAATAGATTTGAATTGTGATGTTTATGCTTTTGATGCTCCCGCCCACGGTAAATCTCGAGGAGTAACGACCAATCTTCCGGAATTTATTGTTTGCTTAGAGACATTGTTAAATCGTTGGGGGCCTTTTGACGTAATTTTGGGACACTCTGGAGGTGGATTTTCAAGTGCTTATGTTTGTGCCCACCGCTCAGAAATCAAAAAACTAATATTGATTAGTCCCTTTGATCAGTCCATGGATTTGTTTGAAAAATATTATGAGCTGATTGGTTTGGGAAAAAAAGCACAAAAATTAATGTACACTTACTTTTTCCGTAAAACGAATAAAGATGTTTCTGAGTTTTCAAGTTCTATCTCTGCCCAATCCATTAATGCCAAGACATTGATAATCCACGATGAAAATGATAAGGAAGTAGAACTTTACAATTCCATCAATGTTAATAAAAATCTTAAGAACGGGGAATTGATTGTCACCAAGGGATTGGGGCACCGCAGGATTTTGAGAACGGATACTGTGATCGACAAAATTGTCAGTTTTTTGAAGTCCTAATAACATATAATTTTTTGATCAAGAGTCTTTACAATTTCTGTATAAATCCTTAACTTTATGAATGTAATTTATTCAGGATGAATTTTTGTTTGAGATATACATTTTTGGCATTTTTACTGGTTCTGCCACTCTCTGTGGAGGCACAAAGAGGTAAAACTGGAGACAAAACCTTTGCAGATCGTTTTCCTCCTGATGTCATCGTTCCCATTTCCAACACTTTTTTACTGGTTAAAAATACTGTAGATCACGATATTATTGTCTGTGTCCGAGATCAGTACAAAAAATATCTGAACCATGTTTATATTCGAAACAATGAAGAGTATTTGTTTACTGGATTGCCTATTTCTAGAATTTACCTACAGTACAAATCAAAGGAGTTCTACTTTGAAGACCTTCAAAAGACAGTTATCAATTTTGGAGAGCGTCATACGTTTACCTTTTTCTTCGATGCGTCTATGGAGGGTAACTTTATGGTCATCGAAGAAGAGGACTTTTTTAAACCTTAGCGATGATTTGGGTTATGGGTGTGTGGATGCAAAGATCACCTTAGGCCTAGAACCAATAGGTTACCTTGAGGTTTAGACTTCTCATTCGGGGAGAAATAGGGCTTATTTCTCTTACCAAATAATTGTCATTGTAAACGAGGAAGAGGTTGGAGAGTCCGTTGAACCTCCACTGAAGTCTTGAATTGACCCCAAGATTTTCGGTTTGTGAGTTGAATTGAACTAAGGTGGCCCAATAGAGTTTTTTGGTAAATGAAAAATCAAATTTTGGACCGACCAGCCAAAGTTTTGCAGGTTTTTCGAGGTGATTTAGTTTGATGTCATCATAGTTTAACTTTATGCTGGCCAGTAACTTGGGTTGTATTCTGAAGAACAAATTGTTTTCAAATGAATATTTCGTCCCATCGTAAAATTTACCGTAGTTCTGCGCAATAACAAAATAAAAATCCTTTGTCCGGTTGGAGGAATAACTGATTTCAACGATCTTGCTGTGATAAGTATTTCCTCCAGCAAGCGGTGCATCACCATTGATTCCAGTTGGGTCAAAGTCATTGGGTAGATATTCGCTTGAATTGAAAAGCCTGAATTCAAGTTCACTTTGATTGGTATAGATGGCTCTAAAACTTGCCAAGAAATTATTTTCAAGAATATTTTCGGAAGAAGAATTTAATTTAAACCACAGCCAGTGGTTATAGGAGAGTCTGTAATAATTAACCCTTCCTTTTTTGGGGTAAAACTTATGAGCGTAATAAGGACTAAATTTAGATACTCCTATTCTTCTCAATATACCTAAATCTGACCGAAAATCGTCTCCCAAGTAGGAGTATTCAAAACTGATTTCTTGCTCCCGTGTTTCTTTTTTTAATCTGACTCCACCGCTAAATCCATTTTCGTTTTCTAGGGGACTGAAAGAGTTGTATATAAAAAATCTACCGTTCCAAACATTATCAACGGAGTTTAAATCGTATTCTAAACCGATCAGACGGTTGAATGTGTCGTTTTGGTCAACGAAGTCGTAATCTTTTACTGTTTGTCTGTTGATGAATAAAAATTTGAGTGCAGAGCGATTGAAAACTTTTTGATTCAGGGAAAGAACGGTATTCAAATTGGAGGGAATTTCATTGGTCAGGTCATCATTGGTAAGCATACTCAGTAAACCAATTTTTAATCCATTACTTATTTTACCACTCAACCGAATGCCACCAATAATGTCGTTTTCGACCAGTTTGCCTTCAGCATTTCTAGCTAAGCCAATTCTTCTGGTAAAAAAAGGAGCGATGGTTCTTACGGCACCAAAATTTGAAAAAAGGTCACTGTTTTGAAGGAAAAATTGTCTTTTTTCTGGTAGTTTGATTTCAAACCTTCTGAGGTTTACAATTTCATCGTCCACTTCGACCTGAGAAAAATCGGGATTATAGGTTAGATCCAAATTCAGACCATTTCCTATTGGGATTTTGACATCTCCTCCAACGGAAAAATCGCTCAAATCCTTATCCCTTTCGAAGTCTTTTACCGTGATGGCATTTATAAAAGGAATTACGGAGATATTGGCATTGGATTTGCCCAAAGGTTTTTCAAAGTGAATCTTGCCCATAAAAGCCAAGTTGTAAACTTTGAACTCTTGGGGAATCCTCGCCCAAGTAGTTCTTTGAAATTCAGTGGCGTCAGATCTAAAAAAGTTGAAACGCCAAGAGGTAGCTCCTTTGGGAAAATTGAGTGTTGAAAGAGGAATCCTCATTTCGATGATGTAGTATCCGGGAAAGGTTTGTCCCTCCACATCAAATTTGGCATCCCAAGTTCTGTTAAGGTCATTCGTTGGCAGTCCTACTCCTCCATTGGAAACCAAAATATCACTTTTTACTCCTGCCATATTAGAACCAAACATATAGGCAATATTACCATCGTTAAAGGTGTCGAATACAAAGTTGATTTTATCAGATGCCCTACCGCTGAAATCCCATTTTAGAGAAGGGATAACATAATCATCGGAGACGGAGAATGCTTTACACATGATGTAAATATTATTATCGTCGTAAAGCAATTTGAGTAGTGTTGGATTTTTAAATTGGTTTGACTCGTTGGGAAAGTGAGACCATCCCGCATAAGTAGAGTCAGCGGTTTTCCACGCTTCCTCCAAATCATTTCCATCAATAGTAATGGGAGATGAAGTGAATTTAACGTTCATATTGGGATGGGTTTCTTGTGTCCAACCCATGAGACTGAAACCCAAAAAAACAATTCCAATAAAAATGGTGTGATGGTGAGTCATCCCTTGTTTAATCATACTCAACATTAAAATTGAATTAATGTTATTGAGACAAATTTATAAAACCTAATCAAACCCGTGTTCGGACACGTTTCAAAAATAAATCATTTGATTTTCAAAAGCTATTTATTCAATTCTTTCGGCACCAAAAAGGGTCCAACCAATTTTACTGTTGGTTGTTAGCGGAAGTAATCTCATCTCCCAAACTACTTTTGGCAATTCGGTTTTGGAGTATTCTCTGACCATTGTCCATTGCGGGAATTTAATCCTATTCCACCAAGTCATTTCGTCAAAATATTCCGGACTAAGCAGTGCGCCATAACAAGCCAATATATTACCACTACTCTTGAGTTCACTGACCCTTCCCATGGCTATGCTGTAAACATTTTCTTCACCGTCGTTTTTTGTACTCCACAACTTGGTTGCTTTTTTGTTGACTTCATCAATTTTATATTCAACCACATAGCTGGGACTATCAACGATCTCTTTTGTGTTTTCAAAAGGTCTTGATTGGAAATTATTATTGTTAAAAAACAATAATGTACCCGATTGGGTATATCTGGGGGAGTGTTGGTGCCAGTTTAAACCACTTTCTGGTAGGCGGATCAATTTGTCTTTTAAATCCTCACTCCAACCAGAATTTTCAGCAAATATCCATTCGATTTCACCACTTTTTTTGTTGACCTTAATCATGGCACTTTGGTAGCGAAAGTTGACCAAATAAGCATCTTGCCCTTCAATGGGAACCACCGCATTGGCATGTGTCCAATCGATAGTATTGGGGAATCCTCTTCTGATCCAAAAATTACTGAAAGTTTCATAACCAATTCTCATTACAGGCAAATGATCAAAACTATTCCATTCGTGGACAATTTCTCCTTGAGGGTTAAATTCTACTACGACATCACCCATTACATTTTGCTTTTTTCGAGGCGCTTGGGCATTCAATTCACTGGTGTAGTAATCATCAATCTCTCTGGCTTGGGTACTCAATACCAACCTGTTACCATTGGGCAACAAGGCCGTGTCGTGATGAAAAGTAGGAGTGTTGACTGGGATGGCATCGGTATCTTTTCCTCTGGGCCTTTGAGTAGCATACCATTGTCTGGTGATGTTTCCTGCAAAATCTATTTCGATGATTTTATTGTCTTGGGTTATATAGGAGATATTTCCATTGGGTAAAAGATCGAAATCACTAATTCTTGAGTCACTTTGATAATACCACAATACTTCCCCTTTCTGGTTAATGACCGTCAGTAGTCCATAGTTTTGGTTAAAACGGTTTCCACTCTCTTGAATCATACTACCTCTTCTTCTTGGATTGATAAGGGTCATTTCTTCTTTAACAGTCTGTTTACTTTTGGAAATCACAATTTTTGGGAAAAGAAAATCCTTTTGAGGAAGAGCTGGTGTTGCAAAAGTTAGTTTTTGTTTGACGTCATATATTTCACCCAAATTGTCTTTAAAACGGACGGAGATGTTGTGGTTTTTTTGAGGTCTCATATACTTTAATAAGTAGCCAAGCTCCGTTTTATCTTTTCGGTGGTATTTTAGTTTTGTTTCTCTTTCTCCATCATTGATTTCTACGATCACTGAATCTATAGGGTGTTCGGTCTTAAAATTGAGATAGGCCGTTAGGGGTACGGCTTTATTAGGGTTTTCTATAATTTTTGGAGCCACCGAAAATTGTAGGGATTGATTGGAATTACAGGATAGGGTTATTGCAACAACTAAGAAGTAGAACGATATGATCGAGTATTTCATAGTAAATGATTAATTATGATTTTAATTAAAAGTTATTGCCCAAAAGATTATTGTAAAATAAGAGCAATTGCAAAAAATGCCAACGAGTTTTTCAAGTCTATTTTCTGGAATTAAGCTTGGCCAAAAGTCTTAGAATTTCAAGGTAGAGCCAGATGAGCGTCACCAAAAGGCCAAAAGCACCATACCACTCCATGTATTTAGGAGCTCCTTTTTCAGCGCCTTCTTCTATAAAATCAAAATCTAAAACTAAATTAAGTGCAGCAATAATTACCACCACCACACTAAAACCAATACTCATGGGGGAAGCATTGTCGATTTGCATAACACCCATGCTTGAACCAAAAAATCCCATCACAAAGTTGATCAGGTAAACGATAGCTATACCTCCTGTGGCGGCAAAAATTCCCAATTTAAAATTTTCGGTAGGCTTGATGTAACCCGAACGATAGGCAACCAGTAGTGATAGTAATATGCCTACGGTAAGGAAAATGGCATCGGTAACAATTCCATCATAAAGACTATTATACATAAACGAAACTCCACCTAGTAAAGCTCCTTCCAATATGGCGTATAGGGGAACTGTGATGGGTGACCATTCCTTTTTGAACACCGTGACTATGGCTATGATAAACCCTCCAATACCGCAAGCAATTAATAGGCCAGGATTGATGGTGTTAAAGGTCAGATAACCGGTTCCTACGAGCAATAGCAAACTGATGGCTGTTTTGTTGACCGTTCCGTTGATGGTCATGGTTTCCGAGATATCTGAACTGCTCGTAAAAGCATTTTTGGTAAGGACTGGATTACCTGATCTGAATGATAAGTGGTTGGCCATTTTTGTTTGGTTTAAATTTTTAAATGAAACTTATACCAACAAATATAACGTGAAATGAGATGACTTTAAAATTTTGAAGTGATAAAGAAACGCTCAATTAACCCTATAAACTACTGTTGTTGTTGCTGTTGTTGTTGAATCATCTCCAAGTTCCTTCTGTAGCTGTTTTGTGTACTTTTTTGATCGGTTTCAATGGATACAGAGTTGAGATTGTTCATTTCTAGATTCTCGGTTTTTCTTTTGGTATCCAAATGAACTTTAACGTCCATTAATTGGGTTTCATTTCCTTTAAAAACTCCTTTTACAGGTGCACAGTCGTTGTAATTTCTACCCACGGCCAAACGGATATGAAATTGATTGGCAATACAGTTATTGGTGGGGTCAATCCCCAACCATCCATAAGCTGGAATGAATATTTCAGCCCAAGCATGTGTAGCGCCAGCTCCACGGAGTCCCTCATCAGCAAAAACATACCCACTGACATATCTTGTCGGAATTTTTATCATCCTACAGAGTTGTATCAAGACATTGGTAAAGTCCTGACAAACCCCAGATTTTAGTTTCCAAACCTCATCAATTGTTGTAAAAACATTGGTTACCCCCTTTTGATAATTGAAGTTTTTGTTGATGTAATCACATAATCTCTTGACATTTTCGAGCGGGTAGTCATTCTTGTCAATCATTGTTTTTAACAAACCTTTTAGTGGTTCAATAGCATCGATTTTTTCAAGGGTTAAGAAAGGAAGATAGTCAATGGATTTGGCCATTTCTTCGATGAATTTCCACTGGTCTTTAGCCGACGTTTTTTCCTCAGGTAGATCAATTCTCTTCGAGATGATTTCAGCCTCCGAGCTTATGATTAGAGTTTTATGGGGTGGGACATAGGTAAAAAACCCTACGCGGTTGTTAAAATCGTCCAAATAGCTAAAAATATTTGGATTACCAGAGATGGTCAGCTTGTGGTTTACCAACTGTTGATTCATGTCATTAAAAGGGTAGAGGAGAATCTTATTGGCGCTCTCGAAAACGGGATTGGAGTAGCTGTATTGGGTAGTGTGGTATAAATAAAATTTCATCTTTGTTTTAATAAGATTGTGAGAAATACAATTTATTAATGCTGATGGAGATTTCGTTTAGATCGTGTTTGATATTTGTCAAAAACTGATGAAGCCCCATTTTTTTTATGGTGTCGATGGTGGTGTAGTCAAGTGTGTTTTTAAGTTTGCCTATATTAAAAATTAACTCTGTGTCATTAAGTTGATTAAATCTATTCAATCGTTCAATATGGATGTTTAATTTTTTGATGCTATACCTGATGGAGCGAGGAAAATGTTCATTGATGGAAATCATTTCGATGATGTTCTCTACTTTAAAAATAGATTTATATGTTTTGATGTACAGTTGGTATCCTCCGATGGAGGTCAAAAGATTTTTCCAAAAAAAGCTTTCTGTCAGGTTGTGATGATCATCATTGAGACTAATGATTCTCACACTTAGAAAGTCTATACTTTGAACCACCCTTTCAATATATTTTCCCAAGTTCATAAAACAATAGGCATTACCTCTTTCTTGAGTAATATCGGCACTACTGTAGTAAATGTGATTGTACTGAAGCAGATCATTGACAAAGTCGATCGGGTCGCTTTTGTGATATTTTTTTGAGATATTTTCTTCACTGAGGTGTAGGTAGTATTTGTTGACGGAGAGCCACAGTTCTCTTGAAATATGCTCTTGAACACTTCTTGCATTTTCCCTTGATCTGATCACCATATTGATCAAGGTGTTGGGATTATTAAGATCAAAAAGGATGAAATCAATGATTGAAATAGAATCCGAATAATTTTGGTTTTGCTTTTCTTCATCAATTCCCATGTAAGTTTTCAGTATGCCATTCCATGATGAATAGTCCCCTGAATCTATGGTTGAATTGTAATTGGTTCTGATGAGATTGAGCAATCCATAGCTTCGCTCCATGTAACGATCCATCCAAAATAAATTATTTGCTACACGACTCAACATACTCAACTGTTTTTAATTACCCACGTATCTTTACTACCCCCACCTTGTGAACTATTGACTACCAATGAGCCTTTTTTGAGGGCCACTCTAGACAATCCACCAGGGCAAACTTTTATACCATTGGCTCCATAAACAGCAAAAGGTCTTAAATCCACACATCTGGGGGTGAGTTCGTCATCAATGATACATGGAGTTGTTGAAAGACTCAATGTGGGTTGTGCGATAAAATTTTCCGGTTTTTGTTCAATTTTCGCCACATACTCTTCTATCTCTTTTTCGGAAGCCGTTTTACCCATCAGCATTCCATATCCTCCACTTCCATCTGTTTTTTTGACCACCATTTGATCAATATTTTTCAAAACATAGGCCTTTTCATCGGGTTTGGCCAATTGATAAGTTGTAATGTTTTCAAGTATGGGTTCTTCATTTAAATAATAGCGGATCATGTCAGGAACATAGATGTAGATGGCCTTGTCATCTGCAATTCCAGTACCCGGAGCGTTGACAATCACCACATTTCCTTTGCGATAAGAATCCATAATTCCCGCCAATCCCAACACACTTTCAGACTTGAAATTTAAGGGATCTAAATAATCATCGTCAATT
>Ga0115572_10000586_pt1 | contig 30645 bp, 27 predicted proteins | sample COGITO_mtgs_1206_FD_88681 | JGI IMG/M metagenome (GOLD analysis project Ga0115572, IMG submission 88681) | Pelagic marine microbial communities from North Sea - COGITO_mtgs_120607 | ecosystem: Environmental > Aquatic > Marine > Epipelagic | place: Germany:Helgoland, sampling site Kabeltonne... | reverse complement strand
GTGGTTGGTGGGAGAGTCTTGCAGTTGTCCTCGGCTTTTGGACGGGAGCCTCGGATTGGTCGTGGCGGGGGCCGCAGCGACTGGAGTGCTTGTGACCGGCGTCGTGATGACCGGCGGCACAACCTCAGTGGTGCCCGGTGATGGTGCGGCGAGAGGCGGCCCTTACGGGCCGGTCTTGAAGGGTCGAATGGTGTCCGAGGGGCGGGTTCACACGCTTGCGGGAACTGTCCTGCCCGCCACTGATTTCGCAACTGGGTCTGTTCACGTCACGGCAGTCGAATACTGCCTGCTTGACGAGTTCGAAAAGATTGTTCACGATGTCCGTGTCGTCCCCGTTCACGCCTTTATTTCGATAGATGCTGACCGATGTCTGGTTGCCGGTGGGACATGATGATGCCCAGACCGGCCCAGGTGCATCATCAGTCAATTATCCAAAAGCGCTAATCGTGATCGATCTCGTGGCGCAGATTCTGAGTCGTCTGCTCCCCACCCACTTCACAGCGTCTGCCAGCGGTGATGTCCACAAGATGCGACCACGCCTTGAGCACCATGCAAAGCGAGGTGTCCGATACTTCGTTCAGTGGTAGTCCAAGACTTCAGCATTAATTTCGCTTCATGGTTGCTTGTGGCATCGAATCAAAAATGATGCAGACGGTGGACGCGTAAGCCCGGCTCGGTCCGGATCAGGTTGGCCTGACCAACCAAGCTGAACCCGAGGCATCGACCCAGACAGCTTGCGTCCCTTTTTGAGTCGAAGCGAGTATTAGCCTGACCAGTTCCGCGACTGTCACCGGCCTAACAAGGAGCGAGGAGACGTCCGGGAGTGGGGCTGCGACCAGGAACCTTGTAGACCGCGTTGAGGAACGCCGTTCGACGTGCGATGATAAGGAGGTGCCACTGTCGGAAGACGAACAGCGCATCCTCAGGCAGATCGAGGAAGAGCTTGAGCAGGACCCTACGTTCGCGCAACGCGGTTACCGCGTCTCGCGACGACGATCAGCGCTTCTCGTGGTTGGACTCGTTGCTGGGCTGGCCGTGACCGTAGCTTGCCTGGCCGTCAACTTCGTCGCAGCGTTCGTGGCGTTCCTGTTCGTCGTGCTGATGGCGGTGAAGCTTGAGTCCGAGGTGCGGTTACTCGGTCGCGAACAGCTTGGCCAACTTCCAATCTCTGCCTGGCTACACGCCCGTCGCCCTGACGAGCAAAGCGATATCGTCGACTAGCGGCACGTCCCGTCGGGTGATTGCTGGTCCGCCGTATTAAGTCAACTGCGTGAAGTAACGTTGCGCCCGCGCCGCAGGCGTGAGCGAACTGGTAACGGCCCGCTCAACCTGGCGCACCCAGATTCGGCAGTTATCGAGAGTCGTGATGCCGTAGGAGCCCTCATCGTCGAGGTGCTCGGACCCGTCGGGGGAGTAGTTGACGTAGGTGACGACGTCGGCAAGTGAGTGCATCGGGCGAGATGCGACCGGGAACACCAACGCCGTCGCTGCGGCGGTCTCGCTTGGTGTGCGGTCCGGCGAATCGTCGAGACCCATCGAGCGAAGCGCCCGGTTGGCTCGAGTCCACAGGTGGGCGAGTTGTGCGCTCGGCGATTTGATCGATGACCGGTAAAGCCGCCGGCTCGCCGCCGGGACAGCCAGAACGAGACCGATTGCGGCGATCACTGCGAGGACGCGCCATGAGATCCTGGAGCTATCGCCGCTGCTCATCGTTGCAATGGACTCAGATGTCGGTTCGATGTCGGGGGGCGGCACGGTCGTTGGCGCCGGGGCGCCCCCGCTGTTGACCAGGGTGGTCTCGGGTACCGCGACGGTGGCCGTCGGAGTATCAGCATCGGCAGCGTTGTCGTCGACGGCTGGACCCTCATCTTGCTGCGGTGCGACACCGGTGTACTCTTCGGCTCCAGGGGCACCGCGACCTGGTGTCGGTTCGAAAGGGACCCACCCGATGTTGTCGAACCACACCTCGGGCCAGGCGTGAGCGTTGCGGCCCAGTACCGAATACGCGCCGGTCCCATCGATGGCACCCTGGGTGAAACCGACCGCCACGCGGGCGGCGATGTTGAGAGAGCGAAGCATTGCGGCGTACGCGCCGGCAAATTGTTCGCAGTAGCCGACGCGGTTGATCAAAAACGACTCGATGGCGTTGTTCCCGTGACCCTCCTGGATCTCCAAGCTGTAGGTGAACTCGCTGCGCATCCAGTTCTGTAAGGACAGCGCTGCCGCGTACGCCGACGTGGACCCAGCGGTGACCTCGCGTGCGGTTACAGCGACCGAGTTCGGAAAGTTCGATGGAAGTTCGAGATAAATCGGATCGCCCGGATCAAGTGAGGTCGCCGATGAAAGCGTTATTGACGAGAATCGCGGTGAGGCCGAAATAATCGAGAAACGATCCCCGGCCGCAAGATCGCCGCCGGTCTTGACGAGGGTGGCGCTGTCCGCATTCCATCGCAGATCGTTGCGAAGATCCCCCACACCAGTTGCAGCTACGGGCTCGGCTGCGGCGGGCAGCAATGCGCCGCCGAGCGCGGCGATCGTAAGTTCTTGGCGAATTTCGATCGCACCGGCGGCGCCTTGGCCGATCACCCCATCGGCCCGGCTTAGATCACGCTCGGGTAGCCCCCAGGTGACGCCGTCGAACTTTGGGAGCGCTGACGAGCGCCAGTACGAATCAATGTTGGCCCCGACGGTGAACAGTTCGGTGGTTGAGCGGTTGGTGAGACGTGATCGGATGTCGACCAGCGGGCTGACCACTTCGGTGACGCTGCCGCTGCTGCCTCCTTTTGTTTCGTAGATCGGATCGGCTCCGGCGCCGGGGAGACGCGGCCCGACGACACCAGCGATTACTGCGACGAAGAGCGCCGATCCCACGGCGACCGCAACTACTCGGCCGAGATTGACGTGGGAGATGCCGATCGAGCCCGTTCGTGACGGCGTGTGGTGTTGACGCAGAACAACAGTCGCAAAGATTCCAGCAGCGATGAGCACCATTGTGGAAACAATTCGCATGCGGTCGGTTCCAAGCGCGGCGACGAAGACGAACAGCACGCCGCCTGGCACGAGCGCCTCGGCGCGGGCGTCCGCCCTGAAAGCGAAGGTGTCGGCGAGCAGTACGGCTGCCGCAACGCCGAGCGCCGCAAGTACGTCCCAGCCGGCAAGGAAGGCAACTGGCGCTACCGCTGTCCGGAACTGCTCGCCGACTAACTCGAGTTCGAGTCGAAAAAGATCCCAGCTCTCGAAGGTGGGAAGGAACAGCGTGAAGGTGTCTCGATAGAACATCGCGCCAGTGAGCCAGATCGCCCCAAGGCCCGTTATCGGGAACGCAATCCAGACGGGCACATGCAGCAGTCGTAGAGCCAGCGCAAGGCCGTGCCCGACGACGGCGATGAGTAGCAGATTGTCAAAAAAATCCCATCCACTAAAAACCCGGGCGAATCCGCCCACGACAGCTACGGAGTAAAGCAGGAGCGCCGCTGATGCGGTGACCTCTGAGGCGGTGGAGTTTGTTCGATGGTTGAACATCAGCTGGTTCTCCCGGCCTGGACGCGTCCGGACCTTCCGACCAGCGAATTCCACTTATCCAAGAACTCTCCCTCGGTACGAGCTGAGACGTTGACCGCCCCGCGAGGGGTTTCGTCAGTCGTCACCACAACGGTTGCCTGTGTTGGGTCGATGACGTTGCGCGCCTGATTGACGCCGCCACTTGAGCGCGAACCGGCGATGGCCACTAGTAAGCCGACCCCCTCGCCTGGTTGGCGATCGAGGGCCGGGATGTGCGCGGCCCCGAGTTGGATAGCGGCGAGTACCCGCAGTGCGTCAGCGGCAACATCGGGCCCACGGAGGTCGACGCCGCCCGCAACGAAGCGAGTCACAAGGTCAGCTTGTGCCGCACTGTGCACGAGGCTGGCTGCCACGGTGACGCCCCGCTCGAACGACGCAGAATTGGCGTACGAGGCGGGGTCGGTGTCGAGTACGACAAGCATTCGTCGCAATCCCTCGACCGCATGCTGCTTCACGAGGATCGCCTCACCACGTGCGGACGCTCGCCAGTGGATTGAACGCGGTTCATCGCCGTCGACGTACTCGCGCAAGCTGTGGAACTCACCGGGTCCGAGTCGGCGGGCCTGTGCGAGCAAGTGGCGTCCGAGGGGTCCAGTGCCGAGCCGCGGCATTTCGAGTGAATGTGCTCGGGGGGTCACTACGACCTGGTCGACACCCGTCACAATTCGGATCCGACGCAGCAACCCGAGCGGGTCGGCGACCTCCGCCTCCAACGGGCCGAGTTCAATCAGTCCTCGCGACGCCGTCGGCAGATGGTAGCTGGCGGTGGCGGTGCCGCCGGCGGCGATCGGCTCGACTGTCAAATCCGCCATGCGGTCGCCGACGTTCGCCCGTCGTACCCGTTCGTGCAAGTCGAACCGTGTCGACCGAATCGTGCCGTGATGCTCGAGATGTAGGTCGACAATGCCCGTTTCGCCAGCGACGAGAGTAACTGGCCGGACGCGACGGACGCCGCTTACGTGCGGCGTGCGCAATAGGACGCGCGCAAGTGCCATGATGAACGCCCCTAGGAAGCCAGCGCCGATCACGAACAGTTCGATCACACCGAATACTCGCCCGATCGCAAGTGACACCGCACCGGCAATGAGTGCGAGCGTGCCGTACCTGGTCATCCGCCAAAAACGATCACGGTCGGTCCATAATCGACAGCAGTGTCACGACCTGGCGACGGGAACGGGTACCGCAGCGAAGACTTCGCTGATCGCGTCCTCAGCCGACAGTCGCGAGGCATGTTCCGCGTGGATCATGATTCGGTGCGCCAGTGCAGCAAGACCGACGTACTTGACGTCGTCGGGCGTTGCGTAATTGCGGCCTTTTGCCGCAGCGTGGGCCTTCGATGCCGAGGCGAGCTGAAGCGTTGCACGAGGTGAGAGTCCCAGTTCGATGGCTGGATGGTGTCGGCTCGCCTCGGCGAGGTCGACCAGGTACGCCTTGAGTGCGGAAGCCATATACACCGATTGCACTGCCTCAATCATCGTGAGGACCTCTGCTGCCGATATCACTGGCTTGAGTGCAGCGATCGCATCGCCCGAGTCGCCGTCGTCGAGCATCTGCAGCTCGGCTTCTCGAGCGGGATAGCCGATCGAGATGCGTAAGAGGAAGCGATCGAGCTGGCTTTCAGGCAGTCGGTAGGTGCCCTCCTGTTCGACCGGATTTTGCGTTGCAACGACCATGAACGGTGGCGGGAGCGGCCGACTTACTCCGTCGTTGCTGACTTGTCGCTCCTCCATGGCCTCGAGCAGCGCTGACTGGGTCTTCGGTGAAGCTCGGTTGATTTCATCAGCGAGCAAGATGTTGGCAAACAATGGGCCAGGCTCGAAGCGAAACGTTTCGGTCGATCGAGAGTACACGCTTACGCCGACTAGATCGGTCGGCAGGAGATCAGGCGTAAACTGAACCCGTCGCCACGAGCAGTCGATCGAGGCAGACAAGGCTTTAGCAAGGCTGGTCTTGCCCACGCCCGGGACGTCTTCGACGAGCAGGTGGCCTTCGGCTAGTAGGCACACGACCGCCAGTTCGACCGCCTCAGGTTTCCCCCGGATTACTCGACCGACATTGGCAGTAATCGCGTCGAAGAGCTGGGCGAACGTGCGATTCGTTCCATTGACCTGACCCGGGTGATCGGGCTGGGCCTGCAACGGTCCGTCCGAAATGATGTCCGTCGTCACGACAATGAGGGTAGACCGAGGAGCCGGTCGATGCCCTTCGGAGAGCATGATCTACGCTGTGGCCGTGCCAGCACCCCCGGTTCTCGCAGTCGTCGTCGAACCCTCTCGGCTAGCTGCGGCTCTGGTTGGACCCGACGGAACGATGCACGTGCGCGACCGCGTCACGATGCCATCGCGAGATGTGTGGCGAGCACTCGACCGCCTCGTGCGACGGGTCAATGCTGCGGCGCGCGAGTCAGTTCCCCCATTCTCGGCCGTCGGCGTAAGCTGCGCCGGACCCGTCGACGAGCAGGCGGGGACCGTGTCGCCCCCGTACGTTCCAGGGTGGAACAGCTTTCCGTTGCGGGAGCATCTGGAGGAGCTGACCGAGCGTCCGGTCATCATAGCGACGGCTGGAGCTGCGGCGGTTGAGGCCGAACGTCTTGTTGGAGAAGCGATGACGACGCCGAGCTTCGTCTTGCTTATCGCCGATGCCACCCTCGATTCGGCGTGCATGGTCGACGGGGTCCGCTTTTCCGGCGCGCACGGCAATTTCGGATCGCTCGCACACATAACAGTCGACATGGACGGCCTGCCGTGCTGGTGTGGTGCCCGCGGGTGTCTGGAACCATACCTATCGTCTATTGCACTCGAAGCCGAGATGAACCGGCCGCTACGTCGGGCAAACCCATCGATCGTCGAGCGTGCGGGCATCATGCTCGGGAGGGCGATTGCATCTGCTTGCGCAACAATCGACATCGACACTGTCTTCGTGACTGGAGGGGTGATCGACGCATTCGGCGATCAGCTACTTGACGTGGCCAGACGCGAGCTGCTCACCAGGACCCGGCTCCCGAACCTGGCCGGGATCTCGGTGATCGAACCGGTGGAGCACATCAATCCGCTGCTGCGGGCGGCGTCGCTGGTCTTGTCGAGTTCGGCCACCAACCGGTAATAAAGCTTTGGTATCGTTGGGTACATGCAGCCCACGTACACCGCCGAAGCAGAGGCCTACCGCGAGAAGGTCCAAGCATTTCTCGCCGAAAAGCTCCCATCAAACTGGCAGGGAATCGGCGCTCTGCAAGGCGAGGAGCTTGAAACCTTCGTGACCGAGTGGCGCAATGTGTTGTACGAGGCCAACTACCTGGCACCAGGTTGGCCCACTGCGTTTGGTGGCTCAGGGCTCAGTGCGACCGAGCAGGTCATCCTCGCCGAGGAATTCACTAAGGCGGGCGTCCCGACCGGCGGCCCGAATGATGCGTTCAGCATCCAGATGCTGGGCAACACCATCCTCATGTGGGGTACCGACGAGCAGAAGGCCCACTACATCCCTCGCATACTGTCGGGTGAAGACGTCTGGTGTCAGGGCTACTCCGAGCCCGACGCAGGTTCTGACCTTGGAAACGTCGGTCTCAAGGCAGAACTCGACGGCGACGAGTGGGTGCTCAACGGTCAAAAAATCTGGACCTCGGCCGGCCACCTCGCAGACCATATCTTCACCCTTGCCCGCACAGATCCGGATTCGCCGAAGCACAAAGGCATTTCGTTCCTACTCGTTCCGATGGACCAGCCCGGCATCGAAGTTCGTCCGATCAAGATGATTTCGGGTGACAGCGAGTTCAACGAGGTTTTCTACACCGATGCCCGCTGCCCGAAAGACAACGTAATTGGCGGGGTCAACAACGGTTGGGGTGTGGCCATGTCGCTGCTCGGCTACGAACGCGGTGAAGCCGCCGCCACTGGCCCGATCCGTTTCAAAGCTGAGTACCAGCGCCTTGAGGCGATGGCCAAGGAGCGAGGTCTCACCGACGATCCGGTGATCCGGCAAAAGCTTGCAGTTGCATACTCAACATGTCAGATCATGGGCTACCTCGGACAGCGTGTGCTCACACAATTCCTCGCAGGCCATCATCCGGGACCGGACGCAGCGATCGGCAAGCTTCAATGGAGCGAATACCATAAGGTCATCACCGAGTTGGCGATGGACGTCTTGGGTGCCGACGGTTTGTTCTGGGACGGCCGCAAACCTCCATCGTCGTTCGGTCCAGATGATGGTGGCGCAGCGAACACACAGTCCTCGTGGATCGGCACTTTCCTCAACGCTCGGGCCGGCACAATCTATGCCGGTTCCAGCCAGGTGCAGCGCAACATCATTGGCGAGATGATCCTCGGGCTGCCGAAGGAGCCCAAGCCGGCGTGATCTCAGCGGCTGTTGCGATCGCCTTTCGGCCATCGCTGTGGTCGACGGCTGTTCGCCAGATGCGCAGGACCAGCGCGCCGGGCTGGTGGAAGCATCGCCCATTCCTCCCGGTGCCATCGGGCAGCTATGCGGATTTCCGCCTCGTTACGCAGTACGGGGACCCCGACCATGCATGGGATCCCGATGATGTGGTGAAATACTTGCGATGGTGCAAAGCCTGGGATGCCCGAATTTGACGGCTCGCAAGGTGCGCCAGCCGTGAACAGCGCTCTCGTCCTCAACGCTAGCTATGAGCCGCTCAGCGTTGTGTCGTCGAGCCGTGCGACATGCCTTGTGCTTTCGGACAAAGCCGAACTGCTCGAAGACGACGGGCGTGTCATCCGTTCGGAGAAGCTGAGCGTTCCGAGCCCGTCGGTGATACGGCTGCGGTACATGGTTAAAGTTCCGTTCATCCGGCGTGCAGCACTCTCACGGCGAGCGATCTTCGCCCGAGACGACCATCGATGCCAGTACTGCGGGGGCCACGCAGACTCGATTGACCACGTGTTGCCGCGATCGCGTGGCGGAGAACACTCGTGGGAGAATGTCGCCGCAGCCTGTAGGCCGTGCAACCTCGACAAGCGCGACCGCACCCCGAACGAGGCGGGGATGCGCCTAGCGAAGCCCTGCCGTGCGCCGCGCTCGTCGGGATGGGTGATCGTGTCGGTGAATGGAATACCTGAGACTTGGCGTCGCTATCTGCCGATGGCTTCGTGACCGCCTATCGACTGGTGCGCCGACGTTCGACGGCGGCCGAGTTTCACGCGATGCCGCTACCCGACCCCGTCGAGCCCGAGATCTGGCTTCACGAGATTACAGCGCCGGCACTCGTGCTCGGTTCCACGCAACTTGACGACGTCGTCGATCCCATAGCGTGCGAGCAGCACGGCATCGAAGTGGTGCGACGACGCAGTGGAGGAGGAGCGGTGCTGCTTATTCCCGACGCAGTGGTGTGGGTCGATGTCATCCTGCCTGCGGGGAGCGCCGGGTGGACGGATGACGTTCACCGTCCGATGGTTTGGTTCGGTGAGTGTCTCGCCGCAGCATTCGCTCAAGTCGGCGTTGGCGGGACAGCCGTTCACGACGGTGCGATGATTTCGACAGCAGCCTCGCAGCTAGTGTGTTTTGACGGCTTGGGCCCGGGTGAACTCACCCTTGATGGCGCAAAACTTGTTGGCATTAGCCAACGCCGGACGCGGTCGGCTGCCCGGCTGCAGGCTTGTTGGTACACGCACTACGACGCTGAGCTACTTCCGCGGTTGTTGTGCGCCGAGATTGAGGTTGGAACGCTCCGCCCAGTTGCGACGGTGGGTTCTCCAGCGGCGCTGGACGTCACAGCGCGGCTGGCCGACAGCCTCAGCGGCGCCACCTGACTCACTGGGTGCTGCCGGTTACGCAGCTGGACTGGGGGAGGGGATGGCCGTTGTGTCATCGGGGTTATCGACCCACCGTTCCCTCGCCGGGCACGGCACCGCGAACCTGCGGTCGGGCTTGCGCTGCATTTGCTAGATCGAATTTCGGATTCAGGGTAAAGAAGTGGGGCCAAATGGTTGACGATGGGGAAAAATGGGGGCATTATTGAGCGCTGTGGGGGAAAGCCTCCCGTGGTTCTCAGGCAGGGAGCGATCAGAACTGTGTTTGTCGGTGTGTACGAGCGTCAGCTCGACGAGCGGGGACGAGTTGCGCTGCCGGCCTCGTTTCGCAGCACGATCGGTGAACAGTGCTACCTCACGTACGGCGACGACGGGTGCGTTCGAATTATGAGTTCCGACGTGTTCCATGTCGAAGCGCAGGAGATGATCGATCGGGTCAAGGCCGGCGAGGTCTCGCGAGCAAAACAACGTGTATTCGCATCGTCGGTCGTAGTCGCAGGTATCGACAAGCAGGGACGCATTCTCCTCGACCCTCGACTGCGTGCCCACGCCGCCATCGAATCCCAGGCCCGCGTCACAGTACTGGGTGCGCTCGATCGCATCGAGATCTGGGAACCGAAGCGGTACGAACAGCAGGAAACCGTCGGCCTCCAGGAGATGGTGCAGTGACGAGTTTCGAACACGATCCTGTGATGGTTGACGAGATCACGGCAATCTTCGACGCGGTTCCGGCCGGGACTGTCATCGACGCGACGCTGGGAGCCGGCGGACATAGCCATGCATTGTTGAGTCGGCGTGCCGACATCGACATCTTGGGAATCGACCAGGACGCGGACGCGATCGACGCAGCGCTCTCCCGGCTGTCCGAGTTCGCTGACCGCGTCCGCACGAGCCGTCGCCGGTTCAACGAACTGGACGAGGCGATGGCCGAGCATGGCGTAACCGAGATCAGTGGCGCCTTGTTCGATCTTGGGGTGTCTTCCCCCCAGCTCGACCGTGCGGAGCGTGGGTTTTCGTATCGCAGCGAGGGCCCAATCGACATGCGGATGAACAGCGACCAGCAATGGTCGGCACAAGACGTTGTCAACGGCTACGGCTCTTACGAACTAGAGCGCGTAATTAAGACCCACGGTGATGAGCGTTTCGCACGTCGCATCGCCGATGCGATCGTGGCAGCCCGCCCGATTGCCACAACGACCGAACTCGCCGAGGTCGTGACAACAGCGATTCCAGCTGCCGCCCGGCGAACAGGCGGGCATCCAGCAAAACGCACGTTCCAAGCGATTCGGATCGAGGTCAACCAAGAGCTTGACGTCCTTCCCGACGCACTGGACCAAGCCGTGGTTGCGACCTTGCCGGGGGGAAGAGTGGCTGTTCTGTCTTACCACTCGGGCGAAGATCGCATCGCTAAGCAGCGCTTCTCGGTCGCTGCCGGCGTCTGTGGCTGCCCCCACGATCTGCCCTGTGTCTGCGGTGCGATCCAGACCGTGCGTGTGGTCCGTGGCGTGCCGAAAAGGGCCTCTGCCGACGAGCAAGCGCGAAACCGCCGGTCGTCCAGTGCACTCCTGCGAGTCGTCGAGAAGACCGAGCCCATCCCGAAAGCAATGATCTGATGGCAGCGGTCGCGGCTAGCTCGCCCAGGGGCGCGCCCGCCGCCGGTTCCCGGCGTCAGCAGCCGCCGACTCTCCGCGTCGTCGCCCCCCGGCGGCGGTGGCCAGCGGTGGCCGGTGGAATCGTTCTCCTCGCAGTTATGGCAGCGATGCTCGGAGCAGCCGTGTTTCACACGCAGCTGGCGGAACGCCAGCTCGAGATCGACCAGCTCGAACGTCAAGTGCGAGCAGAACGTACCCGCTTTGACGAATTGCGACGAGATCGTGCCGTGCTGCGCTCACCACAGCGGATCGCGGACGAGGCTAAGGCGCTCGGAATGGCGCCCGGCGAGACGAGCCGCTTCGTCGAAATCGACCCGATGCAGCTCGCCGTGCAGCTTGCAGCGTCTGGTGTCACCGCTGACGACACCAACAGGGTGATCGTCGAGACCGGGCCGCTTGACCAATTCCGCGACGTTAAGTCGGTATCGGTGGGTCAGCCGTGAGTCGCCGACGCGCTCCACTCGTTAAACAGCAGCCAAAACGTCGCTCTGCGACAACTGCGACGCGAACGTCAGATCGCTCGAGCGACACCGTCGGTCGTCGACCACCGAAACGTCGTCGTGGGGCGGCACCCACGCCTCCCAGAGGAACCACTCGACGGCATCCGACGCGAACGCAGCGTAAAGAAGCAGTTCGCCGCAGAGTTCGGGCGCCGCGCCCCGAGCTACGGGCTAACGATCAGAAGGCGGGCAGCCCTCGGCGACGCCTGCTCGCTGCGCTCTTCGCGCTGTCGGTGCTACTGCTCGCAATTGTCGGTCGAGTAGTCATGCTCAAGACATCCGATGCCGAGTCGTTCCGCTCCGCTGGCGCACAGCAGTGGACCAGGTCTACCGACATCGCCGCCCATCGCGGCACGATCTTCGACCGCCAAGGTAACGAGCTTGCTATGTCTGTTCCGGCTGCGGCGATCTCGATTAACCCAAAACTTCTCGAGAACGGGCCGGCTACGGTGCAGATTCTCGACGACCTGCTCGGATTGTCCGACGAAAAGGTTGCCGAGCTGCTCGCCGAGGTCGCAGCCGCAGATCGCGGTTTCGTCTATGTTGCGCGTCAGGTCGACGCCTCGATCGGCGACCAAATTGCTGCACTCAATCGCCCTGGAATCAACGTCGATGCGGAGACTCGGCGCGAAATGCCAGGCGGCGCCACGGGTCAGACCGTGCTCGGACGGACCAACATCGACGGCATCGGCATCGCTGGGCTTGAGTTGCAGTACGACGACGTTCTCACCGGGACCGGCGGCGAGATGACACGAGAGATTGCACCCGGTGGCCGAACCGTCCCGGGCTCGGAAGTCGTTGCCCAGCAGCCGGTGTCGGGCGACGATCTGGTTCTCACTGTCGACCGATCGATTCAGTTCGCCACCGAACAGGTACTTATCAAGCGGGTCGCCGAGATCAACGCTCGCGGCGGGTTGATCGTCGTGATGGACACCGACACCGGAGAGATCTATGCGAATGCCTCCGTGCGCCGAGATGCTGAGACAGGGGAGCCGGTCGTCACCAGCGGCAACTTCGTGGCCGTCGACAGCTATGAACCCGGGTCGGTAGCGAAGGTAATCACTGTCGCAGGCGCTCTCAACGAAGGGGTAGTTACTCCTGACACCACCTTCGAGATCCCGTGGCGCAAGCAGTACTACGACGATCTTCTGAAAGACTCCCATCAACATCCGACCGAGGCGATGACTGTGTCGGACATTCTCATCGAGTCGTCGAACATCGGGACGATCACGGTCCAGGAGCGGATGGGTCGATTCGTGCACCACGACTACATGACCGCATTCGGACTGGGGTCCGTCACCGACCTCAGGTTCCCTGGCGAATCGGCGGGTATTCTCCGGCCTGCCGACGAGCTGTGGGGGAGCGAGCGCGTCACCGTGGCCTACGGCCAGGGGTTGTCGAGCACCCCGCTTCAGATGGTGGCGGCGGTGAACACGATCGCCAACGGCGGCGTGTATGTAGCACCGAGCCTCGTGCGGGCCGTTGTCGGCCCCGACGGGACGACCACCGACCTTCCGCCTGCGGCAACCCACAGGGTTGTGTCCGAGCTGGCAGCTCGACAGACGGCAACAATGATGCAACAGGTCGTGTGCGCCGGGACCGCAAGTCGCGCCGCAGTCGACGGGTTGCACGTCGCCGGTAAGACCGGGACCGCGTTCAAAGCAGCCGACAACGGGACCTACTACGACGAGAACGGCGACCGCATCTACTACTCGAGCTTTGTGGGGTTCTACCCGGTAGAGGATCCGCAGGTGACCGTGCTTGTGGCGCTCGACGAACCACCAGCCGGCACCGGCGACAGATTTGGCGGAACCGCCGCCGCACCTGTTTTTGCCGACCTCACGCCGACCATTATCCACGAACTCGGCATCCAGCCGGCCGAAGAAAGCGAGGGGTGCGAGGAGTGAGGGCGAAGACATCTGTCCAGCCCGTGAGTGCTGCCGAGGTCGCTGACCGTCTTCGTGCTGCGGGCCTCACGGTTCGCGTGGTGGGCGATCCGTCGATCATGGTGCATGGCCTCACGCACGACTCGCGTACGGTTCGTACAGGACAAATGTTTGCGTGCCTGCGCGGTCATTTGTTCGATGGGCACGATTACGCCTCGCAGACCGTTGCAGACGGTGCCTCTGCCCTGCTCGTTGACCACGAGCTCGCTGGCGTCGGGGAAACGGCCCAACTCGTCGTGGACGACACCAGGCTGGCAGTCGGTCATGCCTCTGCGATTGCATGGGGCGATCCGTCGCAGCATGTCACCATGATCGGAATCACGGGCACGAATGGCAAGACCACGACAGCTCAGATTGTTGCAGAACTACTTGACGCGGCCGACCAGCCGACTGGGATCATCGGCACGCTCCACGGTCTGAGGACCACGCCGGAAGCGCCTGAACTCCACGCAAAGCTGGCCGAATTCGTGAAGCAAGGTAAACGGGCCGTGGTGATGGAGGTCTCGTCGCATGCGCTTGCCCTTCATCGGATTGACGGCACCGTTTTCGACCTTGTGGCCTTCACCAACCTCGGACATGACCATCTCGATCTGCACGGCTCCCCCGAGGCTTACTTCAGGGCCAAATCGGCGTTGTTCACGCCGACTTTTGCCCCGCTGGCGGTGATCAACGTCGACGACATCATGGGTCGACTCCTTGCGAACACGCTCTCCGACTGCTCCAACGGGGAGACGATGAGCGTTATGACCGTCGACCGCAATGACGTCAAGGTTGCGGCGGTTACGGCGACCGAGCACGCCTACCAGTGGAACGGTCGAACCATCTCGGTTCCGCTCGGCGGCGAGTTCAACGTGGCGAATTCGCTGATGGCGCTGTCAATCGTCGCTGCGCTCGACATCGACATCGACGCAGCCATCTCCGGTTTCGAGTCGCTTGCGGCGGTGCCCGGCCGGTTCGAAGTGATCGACACCGACCAGACTCGTTCCCGCGGTATCACCGTGGTCGTCGACTACGCCCACACCCCCGATGGTTTAGAGCGACTCTTGCGTGCGGCTCGTGCGCTCACGGATGCGCGTGTGATCGCAGTCTTCGGGTGTGCCGGACACCGAGACCGACAGAAGCGGCCGATTATGGGCGAACTCGCTGCGCGGTTGGCCGATCTTGCGATCGCTACCTCCGACAACCCCCGCGGTGAGAATCCGGACGCAATCATCAATGACGTGATCGAAGGGGTCTCTGAGCACTACCGTGCCCGCGTGATCGCGCTTGCAGATCGTCGTGGCGCCATTCGACGCGCACTCGAAGTTGCGCAACCCGACGACGTAGTTGTCATCGCCGGCAAGGGCCATGAGGCCACCCAGGATCTTGGCGCCGAGACGATCAAGTTCGATGACCGCCTAGTGGCGATCGAAGAACTTAAGGACATGTCGTGATTTCAATTCTTCTGGCGGCCCTAGTTTCGACCGTGGCGTCGCTACTCGGAACGCGATATCTGATGGTTTTCTTTCGAAGCCGGGGTCATGGTCAACCGATTCTCGGCAAGGAGGATCTCGGACCCGAGCACCACATGTCCAAGCAGGGCACGCCAACGATGGGTGGACTCGCCATCGTGGGAGCGGCGTTTGTCGGGTGGATGGTGGCCCACGTGCGCCCTGACCTGCCATTTGCACGGCAGTCGCTGATCGTGTGGGCCGGTGTGCTGTTCATGGCGCTGATGGGGTTTCTTGACGACTACATCAAGGTTCGCAAGCGACACAACCGTGGCATCTTTTGGAAACAGAAAAATTACATCACGATGCTCGCGAGTTTCGGTATGGCCTGGTGGCTCGTCGTCGGCACCGGGATTTCCGAGACGATCTCGATCACGAGAGCTGAACTCGGCATCGAAGTACCCACCGCAGTCTGGGTGCTCTGGGCCGGAGCGATCATCTGGGCGACGACCAACGCCGTCAACGTGACCGACGGTCTCGATGGTCTTGCGGCCGGTTCGGCGCTCATGGGGTTCGGTGCCTTTGTCATCATCTCGTACCTCGCATTCCGGAACAGGGAGCTCTATCCATCGGTCGTCAACCCGCTCGACATGGGCGTGTTCGCAGCAGCATTCGCAGGTGGATGTCTCGGATTCCTCTGGTGGAACGCGGCACCGGCGCGCATCTTCATGGGTGACGTCGGCGCGCTCGCAATCGGTACTGCCCTCGCCTTCCTTGCGCTCACACTTAATACGCATCTCCTGATCGTCCTGCTCTGTGCAATCAACGTGATGGAAGCGGGCTCGGTGGCGATCCAGATGGGGGTCTTCAAAGCCTCGGGCCGCAAGAAGCGTCTGTTCCGGATGTCGCCGATTCACCACCACTTCGAACTGATCGGGTGGCCCGAGACCACGGTGATCATCCGTTTCTGGCTGATCGCAGCAATCTCGGTCGGCTTGGCACTCGGCATCTTCATCGCCGACTTCTCCAGCATTTCGGTGTGATGCGAGCTCTTGTATACGGTTTGGGCGTTGCTGGAGGGTCCACGGCTCGAGCTATGCAACGGCGCGGCTGGGACGTGATAGCAGGTGATGACTTCGTCACCGAGGGACGCTCATCGCTGGCGACGGAGCTCGGCATCGAACTTCTCGATGCGCCTGACCTCAAGACCTTACGCCTGGTACTAGAGGGTTGTGACGTCCTCTGCCCAGCTCCCGGCATCCCTGAGCATCATCGGGTGATCGATGCGGCTCAAGCAACCAGAACCGAGATCGTCTCGGAGATTGAGCTCGCCTATCGCTGGGAGCAGGAGCGACCCGGTGGTCCGCGACCGATGCTCGCCGTGACCGGAACCGACGGCAAGACTACGACGACGCTGATGGCTGTGGCGATGCTGCGCGCCGCTGGGCTGTCGACCGTCGATGCGGGGAATACCGAGACTCCGCTCGTTGATGCCATCGACGAACCTCACGACGCCTTTGTCGTTGAGTGCACGAGCTTTCGACTGGCATGGACGCGTGACTTTCGTGCCGAGGCGGCTGTATGGCTCAATTTAGCCCCAGACCATCTCAACTGGCATGCCTCGATGGACACATACGAAATTGCAAAGGCAAGGATCTGGGCAGCGCAGCACGATGACGACACTGCCATTGCGTTCACCGGTGCGCCCAACGTAATGCGACGTCTCCAAGAGGCTCCTGGCCGTCGAGTGACCTTTGGTCGGGGCGGTGACTACTGCCTCGACGAAACTCGACTAGTTGGGCCGTGTGGGACAATCACTACGACCGACGCGATGCGTCGAAGCCTGCCGCATGATATTACGAATGCGCTTGCGGCTTCGGCGATGGTGCTCGAAGCGGGCCTCGCAGACACCTGCGCTATCGAACAGGCGCTTGCCAATTTCAGTGGCCCCGCGCACCGACTGGAGCACCTCGGCACGCATGCCGGCGTCGACTGGTACAACGATTCGAAGGCGACAACTCCGCATGCTGCTGCGGTTGCGGTCCGGGCCTTCGACGAGATTGTCCTGATCGCCGGAGGAAAGGATAAACACGTGGATCTCGCCGAAATGGCCGTCGAGCTAGAGCGACTCCGTGCCGTTATCGCGATCGGCGAAACGCGTGCGGACGTTGCCGGTGTTTTCGCCGGCGTCGACGTTGTGGAGACCACTGAATTCCTTCCTGCAGCCGTTGCTCGTGCCGCCGAGATCGCTGTGCCTGGCACCACGGTGCTGCTGTCGCCCGGATGCGCCAGCCTCGACCAGTACCACTCGTTCGAAGACCGCGGCGATCACTTCCGCGAACTCGCACACCAGCAAGGAGTCCGTTGATGGCATCCACTGTCTCTGTCCACGATCGGCGCCAAGCAGCGCTATCTCGGCTAGGTCACGAGGCGTCCCCGCAGCGCCGGACGCGCTCTCCCCGCGTCCGGCCGAAGTCACCGGGTGCCCGCTCTCCGCGCGAATCGTTGGGCGCTCCCGCAGGCGTCTGGTACGGAATCATTGCGGTGGTGATCGTTTTTGTCATGCTCGGACTCGTGATGGTGCTCTCCGCGTCGGCGGTCACCGAGGCGAATCGCGGCAACTCTCCGTACAGCGTTTTTCTCCGTCAGGCCATGTGGGCTGGGTTCGGACTTGTCGGCATGGTCATCATGGCAAGGATTCCCTACGGACTCTGGAGGCGGATGACGGTGCCGTTGGTTGTGGTCGGTGTCGCCGCAATGCTCGGACCGTTCGTCCCGATGATCGGCGGAAGTGTCAACGGCGCCCGAGCCTGGATCCGCTTCGGTGGGTTTAGCGTTCAGCCTTCCGAGTTCCTCAAACTCGCAGTGGTCATCGCAACCGCCGACCTGCTGACGAGGCAGGCCGGTGCGATGAACCATCGACGCCGCACGCTCATTCCGCTCGCGTTACTCGCCGGGGTTGGGGCGGGGCTGTGCATGTTGCAGGGTGACCTCGGTTCAGCGGTCGTGCTCGGGGCCGTCGTGTTCTCCATCGGTTGGATCGCCGGCGTGCCGTTCACGCCGCTAGCCGTTATGGCGTCGGGCGCCACTGCCGCAGGCCTTTTCTTCATCGTGTCGAGTCAGACCAGGATCGACCGCTTCACGGCGTTTATGGACGTCACTGGCAATAAAGATCGTCTTGCCTGGCAGACCTACCAGGGCTTCGTCGGCATGGCCTCGGGTGGAATCGGCGGTTCTGGGATCGGTGGCAGCAAGACTAAGCTCGGCTATCTCCCGTACGCTCACAGCGACTTTATTTTTGCAATAATCGCCGATGAGTTGGGTCTGGTCGGTGCCGGAGCGGTAATCGGCGGGTTCATCTTGCTGGTCCTGTTCGGTGTGCAGACGGCGCTGGCTTCGACCGACCGCTTTGGCATGCTTGTGGCCGGTGGAGTCTCCTCCTGGTTCGGGGTGCAGGCCATCGTCAATCTGGGTGGTGTCACCGGGCTGATGCCGGTCACCGGACTCACGCTGCCGTTCTTCTCGGCCGGCGGAAGTTCACTGTTCGTGTCGATGGTCGCAGTTGGGTTGCTCCTCAGTGTCGCCCGGCGAGTCGGAAGTCGGAGCGAGCCCGAGATCCGGCGGGCCGCATCCTGAGCACGTTCGCTGTTGTCACCGGTGGCGGAACGGCGGGCCATGTTCTTCCCGCACTTGCTGTCGCGGGTGCTCTGGCTGCTGCGGGGCATGAGGCTGACTCGATCCACTATGTCGGATGTATGCGCGGGATTGAGACGAGGCTGCTTCCGGAGACCCTGTATCCGCACACGTTCTTCGATGTTGTCGGTTTCCAACGGTCGTTGAGCCGCCGCAACCTGGCCTTCGCGCCAAAAATGTGGCGCGCCCGCAGTGAGGCGGTCGCTCTCTTGCGTCGTCTTGATCCCAACGTCGTGGTGACGGTCGGGGGGTACGCAAGCATGCCGGCAGTCCTCGCCGCCCGGAAGCTGGGGGTTCCCATTGTTGTCGTCTCCTACGACTTCGTCCCGGGACGTGCCAGTCAATTCGCGGCCCGTTCGGCCGCAGCATGTGCGGTGGCGTTCGAGAACTCGCCGCTTCCGAAAGCAACGGTTACCGGCGCGCCAGTACGTCAGGCGATCCTGGCGCTCGATCGCGTCGGTGACCGGGCGGCGGCCCGACGTCGACTCGGGGTTCCCGACGATCGATTCCTGGTTGCGGTGATGGGCGGATCGCTGGGGTCAGGAGTTCTCAACGCAGCGATTGCGCGCTACGCAAACGCTCACCGAGACGATGACGGGTTGGCGATCCGTCAGGTCGCCGGCGAACGGTTCATCGACGAGGTTGCCGTCGTCGATTCGTCCGGGTCGACCGGGCTTTTTCACCAAATCGTGGGTTATGAGGACAACATGGCGTCGATCTACGCCGCCGCTGATCTCCTTATCGGGCGCGGCGGAGCAAGCACCGTCCATGAGGTGGCCGTAACTGGAATCCCGGCCATTCTCATTCCTTGGACGGGTGCGGCCGACGATCATCAGACCGAGAACGTGCGTTGGTTAACCGACGCCGACGGTGCGGAGCTGATGACCGAGACGGCTCTCGCCGCTGATCCGTCTCATCTCGATGAAGCTATCGAACGCCTCCGCAACGATGTCGAGGCCCGCGAGCGGCTGTCGAGAGCTGCTCGTCGCCGCGGCGAGGTCCATCGATCGGGTGCCATGGCCTCGCTGGTCGAACGTGTCGCCCTAGCATCGACGGCGAGATGACCGAACAGCTTTCCGTTCCCGTGGTTCCGCTCGATCTGTCGATCCCGCACCGGCTGCATATCGTTGGTGTAGGCGGTCCGGGCATGAGCGCGATTGCGATCGCGCTCGCCGAAATGGGCCATGAGGTGTCCGGGAGTGACCTTCGTGAACATCCGGTCCTCGAACGCGTTCGTGCTGCCAACGTGGAAGTGACGATCGGGCACGATCGCAGCCTCGTCCACGGTGTCGACGCGGTCACTGCCTCGACTGCCATTCCGGAGGAGAACATCGAACTGAGGGAGGCGCGCTCGACAGATGTCGCCGTGCTGCGCCGTGCTGCGATGCTCGGCTCAATCTGCGACCAGGCGAAGGCACTCGCAGTTGCTGGGACCCACGGCAAGACTACGACAACGTCGATGCTGATGCTGATGCTTGCTGATGCTGGGCTCCGTCCGAGTTTCATCATTGGTGGTGACGTGAGCGACCTCGGTACCGGAGCACAGTGGACAGGCGGGGAGTTTCTGGTCGTCGAAGCAGACGAGAGTGACGGAACCCACCTCGAACTCCCGCTCTACGGGACCATTGTTACAAACATCGAAGTTGATCATCTCGATCATTACGGGTCGTTCGAAGCAATTGTCGAGAGCTTCGACAGCTACCTGCGACAGGTTCCGGGTCCAAAGGTGGTGTGCGGCGACGACGAGGTGGCTTGCCAGTTGGCTGCAGCCCATGATGCAATTACGTACGGTCGAGGCGAGGGCGTCGATGTCCGCGCAGTCGATGTTCGTGCCGCCAATGGAGCGTTCGTGTTTGATGTTGAGCGCAACGGTGCAACGGTCGGCACGATCGAGTTGCCGATGCGCGGTATCCACAACGTTGTGAACGCAACTGGCGCAATTGCTTTGGCGCTTGAGGTCGGTGTCGAGTTTGAACACATCCGCATTGCGCTCGCGAAGTTTGGAGGTGTTGCGCGACGTTTCGACGTCCGTGGAATCGATGGCGGAGCGACGTTCGTCGACGACTACGCCCATCTGCCGTCCGAAATCTCTGCGGTGCTTGCAGCGACCCGCCACAGCGGGGAGAACTGGCGACGAGTTGTCGCGATCTTTCAACCAAACCGCTACAACCGGATTGCCGAAATCTGGCAGGAGTACGGGACTGCGTTCGGAGACGCAGACCTCGTCGTCCTGACCGAGATCTACGGTTCGGGCACCACTCCCATTCCCGGAGTCACCGGCAAGCTCATCGTTAATGCAGTCACCGAGGCCGATCCGAAAAAGCGCGTCGTGTGGCTTCCGCGTCGGTACGACTTGGTCGACTTTGTGGCGCGCGAGGCGCGTGACGGCGACATCGTGGTCTCGATGGGCTGTGGTGACATCGCAACGCTCCCGTCGGAGGTGCTCAATGCCCGTCGCCGCGCCTGACGCAATCGCTCTGGCGGCTACCGAACTCGGTGAGCTGGCTCGCTTTGACGAACCGCTTGGGCCATTCACCACCTACAAGGTGGGCGGGCGCGCCGACCTGTTCGTCAACGTTGTCAAACCCGCTGACCTGCACCGTGTTGCTGCTGCCTGCCGCTCGAGTGGGCTGCCCGTGTTGATCGTGGGGCGCGGATCGAACCTGCTGGTCGCGGATCGAGGTTTCGGCGGCATTGCGGTGTCACTCGCCGAGATGGCGAACGGCATCGAAATCAACCGCGACCACTCGATCGTTCGTGCAGGCAGCGCAGTGCTGTTGCCCGTGTTGTCGCGTCGACTGGCCAGTGCTGGCTTGACCGGGTTCGAGTGGGCCGTGGGAGTGCCCGGCTCGATAGGTGGGGCGGTGCGGATGAACGCAGGCGGACATGGCTCTGACCTGTCGGAGTCGCTGATCGACGTGTCGGTATTCGACCTTGCACCATCGGCTGATCGAACACTAGGAGCCGATCAGCTCGGTTTGCGTTTCCGAGGAAGCGATCTTCGTGCGACGACCGTCGTGATCTCGGCGCGCCTCCAATTGGCGCCGGGTGACCCTGAGGCAGCGCACCGAGAACTCGTCAAGATTGTTGCGTGGCGTCGCGCCAACCAGCCTGGAGGGCAGAACGCAGGGTCGGTGTTCGTGAACCCGATCCCCCATGAGCTCAGTGCAGGGCAGTTGATTGACGAAGTCGGACTGCGTGGGGTTCGCTACGGCAGTGCAACGGTCTCCGACAAGCACGCGAACTTCATTCAAGCCGACCAGGGAGGATCAGCCGACGACGTTCGGGCGCTGATGGAACTCGTCCGTGAACAGGTCGCGACCGCCACCGGTCATGTACTGCGCAGCGAGATTCGTCTGATTGGATTCGGGGAATTATCGTCATGAGTCCCTGGAGACGCAAGACGAACGATGCGAAATTGGACGCCGCCACCGATGCCGTACCTGAGTTCACCGATGTCAAGATCGTGAAACAGGAGTCGACTTCGAGCAAGGCTCCGATCGAAGGATCGGGCTCTGACGAAACGGATGACGATGTGCTTGCCGAACTGTCTGTCGCGTTCGGCGACGACGATGCCGAGCCCACGAAGGCGCGCGATGCGGGGTTGACGACGATCGCGATTGGCGGCGCGGATGATCTCCCGGATGCGGTGTATCTCGACGACGGACTCGTTGGAGCCGAGGGTTCAGAGCCGGTTTTCATAGATGACGACGGAACCAGCGATGCGCTGCTGACGAAAGATGCCGCTGGCCCGGGAATCGAGCTGCGTCTACGACAGCGCCGCATAGGCGTTCGGCGCGCCGAAGGTCGGCGCCGGCTTTTTCGGTGGGGGGTCGTCGCAGGCGTGTTCGTCGTTGTTGTCGCTGTGCTGGCCGTACTCGGTTCGTCGCTGTTCTCGGTCAACGACATCAGGGTGTCAGGTGTCCAACGAGCCGACGCAGATGCCGTGATGGCGCTGGTCGACGACTTGATCGGCGAACCTGTGCTGTTGGTTGACACCGAGGCTGCTGAAGAGCGACTCGAGCAAATTCCGTACATCGACAGCGCCCGGGTGCGGACTGACTTCCCTAATGGAATCACCGTCGAGGTCCGAGAACGTGAACCGGTGGCGACAGCGGTGGGGGCTGATGGCCGATTCCGTATCCTTGACCAAGAGGGTCGAGTTGTCGATGTCATCGATGGCCAGCCGATCGCGTTCGTTCTGGTCTCGGGACCAACGACACTCGACTTGGAGGCCGGAGAGTACGCCGACACTGGCTATGCGGCCGCAGCGTCGATGGTCACCAAGTTGACACCCGACGTTCGCTCGCAGATGATCTCGATGTCAGTTGTTCCCGATGGAGCCGATCTCCGATTTCTCCTGTCAAATGAACCCGGATCCGACATTGAGGTCCGTCTCGGCGCAGCGATCACAGACAACGATCAGATTGAACGTCTGGTGCGACTCCAGCGGGTTCTCGATGACGTTGCCGGGTCCGATACGACAATCATCGACGTGTCGACGTCGGAGACGACTGAGCGATGAAGTGCATTGAGACGCGGCTAGCGTCCCCGCGTTGTGACGACGAACCTGGCAGAATGTGTCATGGTTCGTGTACCCGGACCGACACTACGATGCCCGCATCCCTGAACAAAAACGACGTCGCGGTCAACGCGAGCAGATGGAGGACCCACTGATGGTCGGCACACCGCAGAATTATCTCGCCGTGATCAAGGTCATTGGCGTCGGTGGAGGTGGCGTTAACGCCGTCAACCGCATGATCGACGCTGGCCTGAAAGGTGTTGAGTTCATCGCTGTGAACACCGACGCGCAGGCGTTACTCATGAGCGACGCCGACGTGAAACTCGACATCGGGCGCGACCTCACCAGAGGCCTCGGTGCTGGTAGCGATCCGGAAGTCGGCCGTGAGGCAGCGGAGTCGCACCGTGATGAGATTGAAGAGATGGTGCGCGGTGCCGACATGGTCTTCATCACGGCGGGCGAAGGCGGCGGTACCGGAACCGGCGCCGCACCCGTGATCGCTGAGATCTCACGAGAAGCGGGCGCGCTCACGATCGGCGTCGTGACACGTCCGTTTTCCTTTGAGGGTCGACGCCGCTCTGTCCAGGCCGACAACGGCGTCCAGCGCCTGAAGGAAAAAGTCGACACGTTAATCGTCATCCCGAACGATCGTCTTCTCACCGTTGCTAACGACAAGACCAGCGTTCTCAACGCCTTTAAGATGGCAGACGAAGTCCTGCTGCAAGGCGTCTCGGGAATTACAGGCTTGATCACCACTCCGGGCCTGATCAACACCGACTTTGCCGACGTCAAGGCAGTCTTACGCGACGCGGGTACGGCGCTCATGGGGATTGGTCAGGCGAGCGGTGACGAGCGGGCGGTGTCGGCGGCCAAGGCCGCGATCTCAAGTCCGTTGCTCGAATCTGCAATTGACGGCGCCCGCGGGGTGCTACTCAACATCACTGGTCCGTCAAGCATGGGTCTGTTCGAGATGAATGCCGCCGCCGAGATCATCCACGGCGTCGCCCATCAGGACGCACTGATCATCTTCGGCACGGTCGTCGACGACGAGATGGGTGACGAGGTTCGCGTGACGGTCATTTCGGCTGGTTTCGATCGCACTGATTCCGTGACAGCGACGTTGCCGGATTCGCAGCCGCGTACATCTCCAAACCGGATCACCGAGTTGTTCGGTGACGTAGAGGACGCCGACCCGCTCGCAGACGACGACGATGACTTCGACGTCCCTTCGTTCTTGAAGTGAGGTCGGCGGGTGCCCTCCCCGCTGTTTGAGTGCACGCTTGGTGGCCGTGACGTTCGAATCATTGCGACCGACCGCAGCGACGGTGACATTCATCCGGAGCGCGTGCCGAGTGGCGAACTGGCGACCCGCCAACGGTCGGCGACTGGTCGCAAGTGGACGATGGTTGACGAGGTGCACGGGACTGATGTGGTCGACGTGACCGCCGCCGATCCCTGGATGCCGGTGGTGGGTGTCGGTGATGTCATCGTGACCAGGGACGCCGATCTTCACATTGCCGTATGGAGCGCAGACTGTGCCCCGCTCTTTCTCCTCGCAGATGACGGTACGACAGTTGGAGCACACGCCGGCTGGAAGGGAATTGCAGCAGGTGTCATCGATGTTGCGGTCGAGACGGTCCGTCGAGACGGGGGAGAGGTAAGAGCGGCGGTGCTTGGTCAGGCGATCGGGCCATGCTGCTACGAATTCGGTCACGACGACCTTGCTGTCGTGGCGCAGCGTGTGCACGCTCGGCCAGCCGAAGTCACCGGACGAACCCCCGGTGGGAATACCTCGCTCGACGTGATCGCTGCGGTTCGGTCTGGGCTCGATCACCATGGTGTCGCGCTCGACGTCGCCGGGCCCTGCACGGGGTGTGATGATCGATGGTTCTCGCACCGCATTCGTGGCGACCGCGGCCGCCACGCGACTGTCGCTTCGATCGGGCCGGAGTCGCAGTGAACCATCACTCGGCCGATGAGGTCGCGCACCAGTTCGAGTCGATCCGTCGCCGTATCGATGCGGTCGAGCGGCCGTGGACCGATGCTGTCGAGATTACCGCTGTCACCAAGGCGTTTGCCCCAACCGTAGTTGACACGGCAGTCGAGGCTGGATGCACCGTAATCGGGGAGAATTATGCCCAGGACCTGTTATCGAAACGGGCCGCAATCGAGTGCCTCGTTCCGCACCGGCGACCGCGCGTCGATTTCATCGGTCATCTTCAGTCCAACAAGGTTCGTCAACTCGTTGGCCTCGTCGATCGCTGGTGCACGATCGATCGAAGTTCCATCGCCAAGGAGATCGCCAACCGCGCTCCAGGAGCAGAGGTTTTACTTCAGGTCAACGCCACCGGCGAGGAGAACAAGGGGGGATGTCGGCCTGACGATGTCGCTGCTTTGCAGCGGCAATGCGTTGAACTCGGACTGGTAGTCGCCGGGTTGCTCGCCATCGGTCCAACTGGGCTGCCGGCGGAGGACGCAGCACCAGGTTTTCGCCTTGTACGTTCGCTGGTCGATGATCTAGGGCTCGCTGTGTGTTCGATGGGAATGACCGGCGATCTTGATGTCGCTGTCGCCTGCGGATCGACGAATGTGCGGATCGGATCATTGTTGTTCGGGGCCCGACCGGCCCCAGTCCACCAAGAAGGGGACGGGCGCGGCTAACCTCCGGCGCTCAGGAGGAAGACATGTCACTCTGGAAGAAGACCATGGACTACCTGGGTCTTGGTCCCGACGATGCTTACGACGACTACGACGACGAATACGGGCAGGAACCCCCTGCCCGGCAGCAGCGTGCGCCTCGTGAGTCCGAGCCCCAACAGGGACGGAATGGTCGTGGAGGCTGGGAACCCGAGCCCGAGCCCACCGTGCGCACCGTCGCAGCGCGGCCTAGCTTTCCGTCGCGCGACTTCGATGCGTCAGCTGCGTCGCGGCGCCCAGCGCAGGGCACACCTCCATCTGCTGGGAGGTCGAATGACTCAGGCGTCCACGTCCGCCCGCCCACTGATGAACAGCCGCAGAATCAACCACAACTCCGGAGTATTCCAGGAGGGGCCATGGAGCCACACACCGTCCGACCACGTCGATTTGACCAGGCACAAGAGGTCGCCGACGCATTCAAGAACGGCACACCCGTCATCATGAATCTCGAGGGAACCGAGCGAGATGTTGCTCGTCGACTTATCGACTTCGGCAGTGGCATCTGTTACGCCCTCGATGGAACAATGGAGAAGGTGGCGACTGGCGTGTACCTCTTGAAGCCGCCGGCGCAGCGGCCTCAACGCGGTTACGACGAATACGACGACTGAACGCACGCTTGTTGCAGCCACCACAAGGGAGCATCACATGGACATCAGCCCACAGCGAGTACGCACGGTGGAGTTTCGGACTGTCAAACGCGGTCTAGATCCCGATGAGGTGCGCGAGTTCCTAGCTGAGGTTGCCTCCGAATTGGAGTCGGCTCAGAACCAGTCGACAGCGATGGAGGCCCGCGCTCGCGCTGCAGTGGCGCGTCTTCAGGAGGTCTCTGAGAGCGGATCAAGCACGCCAACTGCGGCAAGTGAACCGGCGGGTGTTGCGGTGACCGCAACTCCGGCGGCGTCGGTTGACGAGTCTGAAACCATCAGCCGAACATTGTTGCTTGCTCAGCGGACCGCCGACACGGCCCTCGCTGAGGCCAAAGCAGAAGCCGAGAGGATCGAGCGCGACGCCAGCAGCGAAGCAGCGGAGACGATCGATTCGGCCAGGGAGACGTCGTCACGGCTGCTCGACGAGGCACGCGGCGAGGCACGCCGGGCGGGAGAAGCCGAGCGGCTCACCGTCAAGACCGAGGTCGACTCTCTGCGGGCCAGGCGTGACTTCCTTGAGTCTGACGTGGAGCATCTCGAACGCCATCTGACCGACGAGCGCTCGCGTCTGCGCGAGGCGGCCACAACGCTACTCGACCTCACCGAGCGCGTTCCCGGTGGGCTCGGCGAAGTTCGCCCTCCGTTGCTGTCCGCCTCCGACGACGAGACACCTGTCGGAACCAACATGGGGACGATGACCGACAGCGACATCGATCCCGACGCCCACGCCATCAGCTTCACATTCGAGGGGTCGGGCACTCAAGACGACGCGGTTAGTGGAGCCCTTGACTTCGATGACAGCGCAACCCCTGGCGTGACGGGTACCGAAGACGAGCTCGGCGACGATACGAAACGTACGTGAACCTCGGCGGGCGGCGTCGATAGCCTCGCATGCGTGCCTTATCCCGACGTCGATCCGCAGCCCGACTTTCCCTCGATCGAGAGGTCGATTCTCGAGCGTTGGGAACGTGAGGGTACGTTCCAGGAATCGGTTGATCAGCGTGACACCGGGCCAAGTGGTGACAACGAGTTCGTGTTCTACGACGGCCCACCGTTCGCCAACGGTCTGCCCCACTACGGTCACCTTCTCACCGGCTACGTAAAGGACGCGATACCGCGATACCAGACGATGCGTGGTCGGAGGGTCGAGCGCAGGTTTGGCTGGGACTGTCACGGCTTGCCAGCCGAGGTCAAGGCCGAGCAAGAACTTGGCATCTCAGGTCACCCGGAGATCAATGCGTTTGGCATCGACAAGTTCAACAACGCGTGCCGCACCAGCGTGCTGCAGTTCACCGATCAATGGCGTTCGTATGTGGGCCGGCAGGCGCGTTGGGTCGATTTCGAGAATGACTACAAGACGCTTGACCTGTCGTATATGGAGAGCGTGATGTGGGCGTTTAAGACGCTCCACGACAAGGGGCTCATTTACGAGGGTTTCCGGGTTCTTGCGTACTGCTGGCGATGCGAAACACCGCTGTCGAACACCGAGACAAGGATGGACGACACGTATCGGGATCGCCAGGACCCAGCGCTCACGGTCGGGTTCACGCTCGATTCGGGAGAGCAGATCCTGGCATGGACGACAACTCCGTGGACGCTCCCATCAAACCTTGCGCTCGCGGTTGGTCCCGATCTGGACTATGCCGTCGTTGAACTCAGTGGCCGCCGATACATCATCGCCGACGCGCTCCGTTCGTACTACGAGGCGGAACTCGGCGATGGTGAGGTCGTTGAAATGCTCACGGGCTCTGATCTTGTCGGCCGGACCTACAGACCTTTGTTCGACTACTTCGCCGACACCGAGGTGCACGGGACCGAGCATGCCTTCCAGGTGATAGCTGCGGACTTCGTCACCGTCGAAGACGGCACCGGTGTTGTTCACCTCGCACCTGGCTTTGGCGAGGATGACCAAGTCGCCTGCAACGCAGCGGGAATCCCCACGCTCTGTCCGATGGACGAGCACGGGTGCTACACGGGGGAGGTTCGTGACTGGGCCGGAGCGCATGTCCTCGACGCGAATCCCGACGTGATCCGTTCTCTGAAGGACCGCGGCACCCTCGCCGAGGGTGGCGTTGTCGTCCGTCACGCCACCTACGACCACTCGTACCCCCACTGCTGGCGCTGCACCCAGCCGCTCGTTTACCGCGCAATCTCGTCGTGGTTCGTCGAGGTCACGAAGTTTCGTGACCGAATGGTCGAACTCAACGAACAGATCACGTGGCAGCCAGCGCACGTCAAGGAGGGAAGTTTTGGCAAGTGGATCGAAAACGCCCGTGATTGGGCGATCAGCCGGAACCGTTTCTGGGGTTCGCCCATCCCGGTCTGGCGCTCCGACAACCCCGAATACCCGCGCGTCGACGTCTATGGCTCGATCGAACAACTCGAAGCAGACTTTGGGGCGTCCCTCGATGGGGGCAAGGTGACCGACCTCCATCGCCCGATGGTTGATGACCTCGTGCGCCCGAATCCCGATGACCCAACTGGTGAGTCGATGATGCGTCGGGTGCCGGAAGTGCTCGATTGCTGGTTTGAGTCGGGTTCGATGCCCTTCGCCCAAGTGCATTATCCGTTCGAGAACACCGAGTGGTTCGAGGATCACTACCCGGGTGATTTTATCGTTGAGTACATCGGTCAGACCCGCGGCTGGTTTTACACGCTGCACGTACTGGCAACGGCGCTCTTCGATCGTCCAGCGTTTTCATCATGCGTGTCTCACGGGATCGTCCTCGGTGACGACGGCCAAAAGATGTCGAAGTCGTTGAACAATTACCCGGACCCCTTGCTGATGTTCGACAGTCACGGTGCGGACGCGATGCGATGGCATCTGCTGTCATCCACGATTCTGCGCGGTGGCGACGGAATGGTGACCGAAGTCGGGATGCGCGAGACGGTGCGGCAGATCCTGCTTCCTCTCTGGAACTCGTGGTACTTCCTTACGCTGTACGCAAACGCTGGCGAATGTCAGGGCAACGTGCGAACCGACTCGACGAACGTGCTTGACCGATATGTGCTGGCGAAGACGCGCGATCTGGTCGCTGACATGACCGATTCGATGGACAAATACGACTTGTTTGGCGCGTGCCAGCATGTCCGGGTCTACCTCGATGTGCTGACCAACTGGTATGTCCGACGGAGCCGATCCCGCTTCTGGGACGGGGATCAGATCGCTATCGACACATTGCACACCGTGCTATCCGTCTTTACGCGGGTTACCGCACCGCTGCTTCCGTTTATTTCCGAGGCGATCTACGACGGTCTTCACGGCGATGAGCCCAGTGTCCACCTCGGCAACTGGCCGGCTGTTGATGAACTCCCCGCCGATGACGACCTTGTGGCCTCAATGGATCTAGCGCGTGACGTTTGCTCGTCGACGCTGTCGGTCCGCAAGGCGCACCAACGCCGAGTGCGTTTGCCGTTGCAGTCGCTGACTATCGCCGCGCCCGACGCAGGGCGCCTTGTTGACTTAGTCGACTTGATAGCGAACGAGGTCAACGTGCGTGCTGTCGACCTGACGACCGACGTCGGATCGGTCGCCAGCGAGGAGCTGAAACTTGTTCCAGCGAGGCTTGGCCCTCGTCTCGGCAAGGACGTGCAAAGCGTAATTAAAGCGCATAAGGCGGGTGACTGGAGCGTCGATGGTGACCTTGTGACTGTCGGGGGCTTCGTTCTTGAGGCTGGGGAGTATTCGATCGAGCAAGTGGCTTCTGATGACCAGGCCAGTACCGGTCTTGCCCAGCATGTGGGTGTCGTGGCACTCGATACAACGGTCACCGAAGAACTTGAGATCGAAGGCCGTGCCCGGGATCTGATTCGCTCGATTCAGCAGGCTAGACGGGATGCCGACCTAGACGTGTCGGATCGGATCGAACTTGACGTCAACGCAGGCCCGGCGGTCGCCAAGGCGCTTCGAGCCCATCAAGAGTTAGTGATGGCCGAAACATTGGCGACAGCAGTGCGGATCGATGAGACAGGTGACGATGGCGTCGATGCGATGATCACTGTGGTCAGTACCCGCTGAGCAGGTAGAGTCCGGCGCTCACACCGCCGAAACCAGATGGGGATCTCTATGGCCGCTGCGAAAAAAAATGCCTCCAAGAACAAGGCTCCGGTGAAGAAGGCTCCGGTGAAGAAAGCTCCGGTGAAGAAAGCTCCGGTGAAGAAAGCTCCGGTGAAGAAAGCTCCGGTGAAGAAGGCTCCGGTGAAGAAGGCTCCGGTGAAGAAGGCTCCGGTGAAGAAGG
>Ga0115572_10000585_pt1 | contig 30694 bp, 26 predicted proteins | sample COGITO_mtgs_1206_FD_88681 | JGI IMG/M metagenome (GOLD analysis project Ga0115572, IMG submission 88681) | Pelagic marine microbial communities from North Sea - COGITO_mtgs_120607 | ecosystem: Environmental > Aquatic > Marine > Epipelagic | place: Germany:Helgoland, sampling site Kabeltonne... | reverse complement strand
GCATCGCCTATTTGTAATGTAATCATAATTAGTATCTTTGGTTAGTTCAACAAATATAAAGGAATGACTAAAACTGAGAAGGTAAATTTTGTTATAAAAACCTTAAAAGATTATTATCCCGAAATCCCTATCCCCCTAGACCATAAGGATCCCTACACACTTTTGATTGCCGTATTGCTATCTGCGCAGTGTACGGATGTGCGTGTGAATCAAATTACGCCACTCCTATTTGCCAAAGCCGACAACCCTTATGCTATGGTAAAACTAAGTGTTGAGGAGATCAAAGCCATAATACGACCTTGTGGATTATCGCCCATGAAAAGTAAAGGTATTTATGGCTTGTCACAGATTCTTATCGAATCACACAACGGCGAAGTTCCGCAGAGTTTTAGCGCTTTGGAGGCTTTGCCTGCTGTGGGCCATAAAACCGCAAGTGTGGTGATGGCACAGGCCTTTGGTGTACCGGCATTTCCTGTGGACACGCATATTCATCGCTTGATGTACCGCTGGAACCTGACAAATGGTAAAAATGTGGCTCAAACTGAGAAAGATGCCAAACGGTTGTTTCCAAAAGAATTGTGGAACGATTTGCACTTGCAAATCATTTGGTATGGCCGTGAGTACTCTCCTGCCCGTGGGTGGGATTTAGACAAGGATATTATTACCAAAACTATTGGTCGGAAAACGGTTATTGACCAGTATTACAAATAAACTCAGATTTCTTTTTTTTTGTAGAATGACTCTTAAAGTTTTTACTCTTTAGAACACCCGCTATGGCATTCAGTTGCCGCCCCCGCTCGCGCGAGCATCTTTTGCTCGTGCCAGTCAAGAGAAAAAAGTGTGTAAAATCAATTATTCCCACGCTCCCGCTCGAATCCTTTCGTGTGGTTAGTTAAAATAAATAACTATTATTAATCAAAATAAAAAAATCCCAACACAGGTTGGGATTTTATACTATTGTATCCTAATTAATAATAGAATCAAAATTTAAGCCCTTATAAACAGCAACTTTCAATGCTTTTGAATAGTTTAGAAGGAAATTTATGGTTTCTGGTTTAGGATTAAATGTATTTGAATTAAGGGATTTTTCAGTGTAAAGTTTTGCCATTAGCCTGTCATTGTTGGTTAGTTACTACCTCTAACGCCAGGAACACAAATTTATTTTAAGGAGTCCTTAATTTGTTAAAACAATATTGTGAGTTTCAATTAATTTGCGCAAATTAATAAGTGCATAGCGCATACGTCCCAAAGCGGTATTTATACTCACACCGGTATTTTCAGAAATTTCTTTAAAGCTCATATCATTATACATGCGCATGATAAGAACTGTTTTTTGGTCTTCAGGCAATTCTTCTACTAACGCTCTAATATCGTGAACAATTTGCGAATGCACGAGTTCCCCTTCTGCATTTAGAGCGCCATCACTCAACACTGAAAATATATCAAAATCTCCGCTGTTGTTAAACTTTGGCATGCGGCTATTTTTTCTAAAATAATCGATCACCAAGTTATGTGCAATGCGCATTACCCAAGGCAAAAATTTGCCTTCTTCATTATATTTACCAAGCTTAAGGGTACGAATAACTTTTATGAAAGTATCTTGAAAAACATCTTCCGTGACATCTCGGTCTTGGACCTTAGAATAAATGAAGCCATAAAGTCGCTGTTGGTGGCGCTTAATTAGAACGGAAAGACACTGTTCATTACCTTTAATATAATCACTGACGAGAATGGCGTCGCTAATAGAGTTTGAGTTCATAACATTACTTTAAAATCGTACACAAATGGTGTGTACTGGGTTAAAAAAAATAAAAAAGTAATGTTATTCTATAAGCGTTTGTTTTAGGAGATAAAAACCAAATATAGCAACAATCTGTGGAATTTAACAATTTTTTTTTAGTTTTTAACGTCAAGAAGACCGCAGACAGTTCTATTATTTTTTATAATAATGGTATCTTTACATCCAAATTTGACGTCATAAATGCCGCTAGACCTTTCAAAACTAAGTCCAAAAGAACACATTCTAATTAAAGGTGCAAAATTGCATAATCTAAAGAATATAGATGTTGCTATTCCACGACACAAATTGGTTGTCATTACTGGACTTTCTGGCTCTGGAAAATCAAGTTTGGCTTTTGATACCTTATATGCTGAAGGTCAACGACGTTATGTGGAAAGTTTATCGAGTTATGCTCGGCAATTTTTGGGGCGACTACACAAACCAAATGTCGATTATATCAAAGGGATTGCTCCAGCCATTGCAATTGAGCAAAAAGTAAACTCTACCAATCCCCGATCAACTGTAGGTACTACTACAGAAATTTATGATTATTTGAAATTAGTTTTTGCTCGAATTGGAAAAACCTACTCCCCCATTTCTAATACTGTGGTCAAAAAAGATACCACAAGCGATGTCATTACCTACATTAAAACACTAAATGTAGGCGAAAAACTTCTGCTTTTAGCACCAATTAATTTAGAAAAAGGGCGAACAATAGAAAATAAATTACAAGCACTGCAACATCAAGGTTTTGCACGAATCAAAGTCAAGGATAGTGTGGAACGCATAGATCAGATTGAAGCGTTTCAAAACCTCCCAAAAACACTTAGTCTTGTTGTAGATCGGATTATTATAAAAGACGAGGACGATTTTTACAACCGCTTGGCAGATGCTGTTGAAATGGCCTTTTTTGAAGGTAAAGGCCGTTGTTATATTGAAAAAATTGATGGTTCTGAAACGCGCGAATTTAGTAATTCATTTGAGCTTGACGGTCAAAAATTTTTAGAACCCAATACGCATTTATTTAGTTTTAATAACCCTTATGGTGCCTGTCCAAAATGTGAAGGCTATGGCGATATTATTGGTATCGATAAAAGCCTAGTGATTCCAAACACCTCACTTTCGATTTATGAAAATGCAGTATTTCCATGGCGTGGAGACAGTATGAAATATTATCGAGACCAATTAGTGAATAATTCCCATAAATTTGACTTTCCAATTCATAAACCATATTTTGAATTAGATCCCGAGCATCAACATTTACTTTGGACAGGGAATAGTCACTTTACAGGTTTGAATGACTTTTTTGCAGAGCTAGAATCTAAGGCCTATAAGGTTCAAAATCGCGTAATGTTATCGCGCTATCGGGGTAAAACAAAGTGTAGCAGCTGTAACGGCAAACGTTTGCGTACAGAAGCCAATTATGTAAAAGTTGGAGGTGCATCTATCACCGATTTAGTGGAATTATCTCTCAAAGATTTAATTGAGTTTTTTAAAACAATCAAATTAGATTCTAACGACAAAAAGATTGCAAAGCGGCTTTTGAAAGAGATTCATAATCGTCTAGAATTTTTATCGAATGTAGGCCTAGATTATTTGACCTTAAATAGAAAATCTAACACCTTATCTGGAGGAGAAAGCCAACGGATAAACTTGGCCACATCCTTGGGAAGTAGTTTGGTTGGATCGATGTATATTTTGGACGAACCGAGTATCGGACTCCATACCAAAGATACCGAACGCCTTATAAATGTTCTAAATGCCTTGCGCGATTTGGGCAATACTGTTATTGTCGTTGAACATGACGAAGCCATCATGGCTGCCGCCGATTATGTTATCGATATTGGTCCCGAAGCCGGTTCTTTTGGAGGAGAAGTCATGGCAAGTGGTAGTTACAAATCCCTTTTGAAAAGTAATACCCTAACAGCTCAATACCTCAATGGAGGGCTTGACATAGAAGTCCCTCAAAAAAGAAGAACCTCCAAATACAGTATAAGCGTAAAAGGTGCTCGTGAACATAATTTAAAAAATATCGATGTTACATTTCCGTTGAACATGCTCACTGTTGTGACGGGGGTTTCTGGAAGTGGAAAAAGTACGTTAGTTAAACAAATTGTGTATCCCGCCTTACTCAAATCAATTGGGGGTTATGGCGAAAAAGCTGGAGAATTCACAAGTTTAGACGGGAATTTTAGCACGGTAAAGTTTATTGAATTTGTCGATCAAAATCCAATTGGTCGCTCCTCACGATCCAATCCTGTAACCTACATCAAAGCCTACGATGATATTCGTGCGCTATTTTCTAAACAAAAACTGAGTGTTTTAAGAAATTATCAACCTAAACATTTTTCGTTTAATGTGGATGGTGGACGGTGTGACACTTGTAAAGGTGAAGGGGCAGTGACTATCGAAATGCAATTTATGGCCGATGTTCAACTTCTTTGTGATGACTGTCAAGGCAAACGCTTCAAAAAACAAGTGTTAGAAATTAAATTTAATGAAAAAACAATTGATGACATTCTAAGGATGACTATCGATGATGCCATTGCATTTTTTGAAACACATAAAGCGACAAAAATAAAAACAAAACTACAACCCCTTCAAGATGTAGGACTTGGCTATGTAACGCTTGGGCAAAGCTCTTCGACCCTATCAGGAGGTGAAGCACAACGCATCAAATTAGCCTCATTTTTAGGAAAAGGAACAAAGGCAGAAACAGGCTTGTTTATTTTTGATGAACCCACTACTGGACTTCATTTTCATGACATCAAAAAACTTCTAAAATCGTTTAATGCTTTAATAGAGATTGGCCATTCAGTAATTGTAATCGAGCATAATTTAGACCTTATTAAATGTGCCGATCATGTGATTGACCTCGGTCCAGAAGGCGGTGCTAATGGTGGGTATGTCTTAGCAGAAGGCACCCCAGAAGCTGTAGTAAAGTCTAAAACATCTTCAACAGGTCAATTTCTAAAAAACAAATTAAACTAATCGTATTTTAATACGTAATGTATTGAATTATAGTTGATTAAATTTTAACCGTAATTTTTGGCATGCTGTTTGGTAATACATTTTTGAAATTAACTTTTAAAACATTGTATTATGAGAAATTTATGTTTGCTATTTGTTAGTGTTATTGTATTTGGAACTGTATCTGCACACTCCGATTCTAATCCTTATAATACAGATCATTCGTTTGTTTTTAATGAACAAGGTATTGAATTTGCAATTTTCAAGGATGGACAATTTGATTTTAATGTGTTACGTTACCGTCAAGCTTCGGCTCAATTTACAAATACTAATGGTCTAAAAATTAGTTTCAACACAGGCTACGATTATGCAGCCTATATTCAATATGACTCTTACGGCGCAGTCATTCAAATTGAAAACACTCCAATTTATTATGACTATTATGGCCGTATCCGTCAGGCTGGAAATGTACATGTATATTATGACTATAGCGGACGTGTCTCTCGAATTGGAGGCTTGTATATACATTATGATGCTTACAACTATGTACGCACAAACGGCTATGTCAACCGTTATAATCGCTACTATAGACCTAGTGTTTGGCATTCCTATTACAGAGTCCCTAGTCGAAGATTTTGTGTGTTATTGAGTACGCCTTACAGACGACATTATACCCCTATTAGATATCGCTATGTAAATCCCTACAGAAATAATCGACGTCCTATTGTGTATAGAAATCAATCGAATCATAATCGAATTGTTAATCGACGATCAAACCTTAGAGCGCGCTATGCTGTCAATAAAGGCTCGAGAGAAGCTGTTACAACAACTAGTCGTTCTACAAACCGACAAACCCCTAACACTACACCAAATAGATCAAATCGTCGTGTTACAAACTCGACCGCAACAAGACGTGTAAATACCTCAACCCAAGTGAAACGCTCAAAACCAAACCTAAAAAATTCAAGAGTTGTAGCACAAAGGACCCCAAGAACGCGTTCAATCCATAGAAAAACACGTCAAAGAAAATAATAATTTAAGTTAGTTAGTAGAAAACGCCGTAGTTGAAAACCCCAATTCACTACGGTGTTTTTTTATGTTTAACTTAAAAGGTTTTGTGCCAGTTGTTGGGTTAACGATTTGCGACTATAGTGTTCTAGCCCTATTGAATCAACATGTAAATCCTTAAGTTTATAAGCTTCAAAATGTTGCTCTAGTTGATTGCGAAGTGCCGTAGCAGCGTCATATCTAAAATACGTTCCCGATTTGGTTTGGTTTAGGATGCCCTCAATATCAGAAGCTTCAGGTCCAATGGCTAATATTGGACGTTTGGAAGCCATATATTCAAATAATTTCCCAGGGATAATATATTCTGTTTCTTTGGAATCCTCTTCAATTAGCAGTAGTAATTGCGTTTTTTTCTGACACTCTATAATACTAGTGTGAGACACATAGCCCATAGCATGAATATGACGCTCTAATCCAAAACGTTTTAAGGCCTCCATAACCTCTGCACTAACATTTCCTATGAGGTTCAGCTGAAACGCCGCTGCAAAGTCCTCTGATGTGGCAACCATATCGGATAAAACACCCCATAAAACTGTGGGATTTCGTCCTTCAAATAAAGATCCGATGTGTGAAAGTGTAAACTTAGAATCCAATATACTGTTTGTAGTGATTTCGAAATCAAAACCATTGGTAAGTACCTGTACAGGCGTGGTAGTCAGTCCTGAAAATAGTGTTTTGGTTTTTAGACTCGTAACCACTAATTGATCTGCAGATTGCAAGACTGCTGTTTCTAATTTTTTATGCTTTTTTTGAGCAAATGAACTTAACATTAATTTCTTATGATACCCTATTTGTGTCCAAGGATCTCTAAAATCAGCGATCCATTTTAGAGCATGTTTCTGTTTTAATTGTAATCCGATAAGATGTAAACTATGTGGTGGTCCAGTGGTAATAATCGTATCAATTTGATGTGTCGAAATATACTCTGACAAATATGAAACTGAAGGGCGCACCCAAGAAACTCGTGCATCTGGAATGAAAAAATTCCCTCTTATAAAAAGAAGAAATTTTTCTAAAATAGATTGTTTTTGAGTGTTCGAAATAAGCCCTTTAGACAGAGTTTTAGTTTTGGATTTAGAAACAAATTTTGCCCATTTATAAGGTTCATTAATCGGTGCTTTTAATAGCGTCAATTCTGAGCTGACATCCGTCAATAACGAGCTGTCATTTATCGGATAATTAGGGTTTTCAGGGCAATAAACAATAGGCGTAATTCCAAAATCAGGCAAATACTTGACAAACTTTAGCCAACGTTGAACTCCAGGGCCACCAGCTGGCGGCCAATAGTACGTTATGATGAGAACCTTTTTCACGATCGTTTTCTGTAGATTATAAGCCCTTGACCAAGAATTAATACTACCAATAAAATAGAACTCGCTAAGGCAATAGTTGACCCTACTCTTACAACGCTTGGATTAAATATAAACTCCACGGTATGTTCCCCCTTAGGAATTTTTAAACCCCGCAGTACATAATTAACATTGAAATGCTTCACCTCAATGCCATCAATTTTTGCCTGCCAGCCCTTTTCGTAATACACTTCAGAAAATACAGCAAAACCATCTTCAGCGTTTGTGGTTTTATAAACGAGGTGATTGAGCTTGTAATCCACTAATTGAATCGAAGCGGATGAATCTTTTGTAAATCTTCTTGCGTTTAAAGTCTTAGAATTGGCAGTCGCCGTTAGTTTTGTATTTATTGTATCTAGTGCTAAAATTTCATCGTTTGCAGATTCATAGGTTTCTATGGCATCAATAAACCATGCATTCCCGTTTGCGTTTTCATTTTCAAAATACTGTAAATTCCCTTCTTTATCTTCGTAAATTACATATTTGGTGTTCAACATATTTAGAACCTCAAAATTCGTTTTATCAATATGAAAATCTTGTAATTCCTTAAATCGTCTCAATTTAGCAGCATGATACCCTTCTATAGAATTATGAAAATAGGATGATTTTGTAGAATTATCAGATCTATCTAAAACTCTAAAGATAGAGGTGTCTTTTAATAATTCATTGTCAATTGAATTTGCTTGATAGGGACGATCTACTTTGATTGCTGAAACAAAATTATCGGCATTCACATAGCGTCGGTCCACGCCTACCAAATCAAAAACAACAAGTAGCCCCAGAATGATAAGGGTTTTATTTTGGGTTAATTTTTGTTTGATATAAGCGAAAATCAAACCCCCAACAGCTAAAACTAGCAACAAGCTTCGCCATGTATCTTCAGTAAAAATAGCACTGCGATCCTGCCTTAAGGCCTCAACAAAAGCAGCACCGTAATACTGTTTAAATTGGCCATCGCTCATACCAACAAAATTAAACAAACTCGTCTTGAAAACTAAAAATAATACGGCTGTTCCAGCTACAATACCCACTGACTTTTTTAGGGCGTCCAACTTTGTTTCAAAACGTAAATCGTTATGAAATAATCGTCCTAAGCCCAAAGTTGCTAATAGTGGAATACAGAGTTCTAAAATAACTTGAATTGAGCTTACCGCTCTAAATTTATTATAAAGTGGTATGTAGTCGATAAAGAAGTCCGTTAGAACTGCTAGATTTTTCCCATAGGATAATAATAGAGACATTAACACGCCTGCAACTAACCACCATTTATAGCGACCATGGTATAAAAACAGAGCCAATACAAAAAGAAAAATGACCACAGCACCTATATAGGCTGGGGCTTCCACAATTGGTTGATCGCCCCAATACATTGGCGCTTGTTGAGATTCTTGAAGGGCTTGTAAAGGAGTTGCACCTAAAGCTCTAAACGCCTTGTAGGTTTCTGATTTTTTTCCAAGATGTTCACGATTACCACCACCCATAAAGCGGGGGATAAAGAGATTAAATGTTTCTAATTTCCCATAACTAAATTGTGTAATATAAGCCTTATCCAGTCCTGTAGTCTGTTCTTTAGGACTACCGTCAGGGTTGATCGTTAATTCACTCTGTCCACGTGTACTTTCTTTGGCATATTCGCTAGTAGCCATCAAATTGGTAGCGTTCATCCCGAATGCAAGTAGTGCAGCTCCCAATAGAATAGTTGAGGCTTTAAAAAATGCGGGGAGTTGTTTTGTTTTAAGCGCCTGAATCAGAAAGGATATACCTAAAATTATGATTAAAAATCCTAAATAGTAGGTCATCTGTGGATGATTAGTCACCAGTTCCAATCCAGATGCTATAGCGGTGACTATGAAGCCTAGAAAATAGCGGTTTTGAAAAGTCAAAATAATCCCGGACAACACTAGTGGCATATAGGCAATAGCATGGGCTTTGGCATTATGTCCAACCCCTAAGATAATAATTAAATACGTGGAAAATCCAAAGGCGAGAGCACCCAAAATAGCGATTTTAAAATCAATTTTTAGCACTAACAATAAGATATAAAACCCCAATAGATATAAAAAAAGATAGTCAGCTGGACGCGGTAAAAAGCGCAGTGCTAAATCTAATTTTTTAATGTAATTGTGCGGGTATTTTGCACCAAGTTGATACGTTGGCATGCCTCCAAAAGCACTATTTGTCCAATAGGATTCTTGAGCGTTGGCGGCTCTAAAATCGACATGTTGTTTTGCCATCCCAGTGTATTGAATAATATCACTTTGAAGAATTTTTTGCCCTTTCAGTACAGGATTAAAATAGAGAACAGATACAACGATAAACCCTAAAATCACTAAAAAGTGTGTACCAAGTTGTTTAAAGCTAAGGTTCATAGTGTTTATAATTTATTCAACTTCTTCGTAGTCCACATACTCTCCAACACTGTCATTTGAAGTTTTAGGGGTCGGCATTTTATCAATACTAATTTCGCCTTCCTTTTGAGTTGGCGGCTTTGGAGTGGATTGGTTTCTAAAATGTGCTTCGGCTTTTTTGGCAATAGACTTCAAAATAAAAGGCGCAAATAAGCGCATTAAATACTTGAAAATAGAATACACCAAAATAAAAATTAGGATTGTTTTCAGTAAACCAATAATAGATGCAGTTTGTAACATTGGTAGATTATTTTTTCAAAAATACAATTCTTATTTTTATTACATATAGTATTACAAAAAATCATTTATTTACATAACAAAAGAGTTTATAAAACAAGAAATCACTTCTTAATAAACAATAATATAAAAAAAATATGTAGGTTTGATAAAAGTCTTTATAAATGAAAAATCTATTATACAAATTTGCTTTTATAACTCTTTTGGGGATGTGTAACTTTGTGCAAGCACAATATACTGATGTCATAAACTCTAATCGTCCCGGAGCATCTCAAAGTGCGTTTTCTGTAGGAACAAATGTCTTACAATTAGAAGTGGGCCCTTACTTTATTAAAGAAAAAAGACCTGTTTTCCCGAGCTACGAAGTTTCTGGTCTTGGAATTGATTTTGCAGCCCATTATGGCTTTTGGAAAGAAGCTTTAGAATTTAATCTTCAAGGTACATATCAAAACGATACCCAAACATTTTCATCACTTACGATTGTAGAAAACAAGCGGTCAAATTTTAAATCCCTCAACTTTGGAGCAAAATATTTGGTGTACGATCCATATAAAAACAAAGATGATCAACCTAACGTCTACAGTTATCACGCCAACAGAGGATTCAAATGGAGCAGTTTGATCCCCGCAATAGCTGTGGCAGCTGGAGTAAATTATGACACGCCAGACAATCCCTACACAGCAGCAGCAGTTGAAGGCCTAAGTTACAGAGGAGTTCTAATTACTCAAAATAATTTTAGTGGAGGCTGGGTTTTTATTACCAATTTTATGTTGGACCGTATCGGAAGCGACCAAACAGATTTTCAGTATATACTAACCCTTACGCATTCGTTTGACCCAAAATGGGTTGTTTTTGGAGAAACACAAGGAATAAGCAGTGATTTCTATGCAGACAACTTATTTCGAATTGGAGGAGGCTATTTGTTAAGTAAAGATTTACAACTAGACACTGCGCTAACTTTAAATACTAAAGATACGCCGTCTGTAATGCGTATAAGTTTTGGGGCATCCTACCGATTTGACCGCCATAAAGACAAAGAATAGCCTAATAATGGCACTTCAGCAAAAAAGTGAAACAAGCGTCTCGCGTTTAATGAAGAGCAAAAATTAAAAAAGATTACTAATTTTGATGAGGATTAAACAATTATGATAAGAATTCAAGAAGCACTTTCGAAAAAGGAGGTGAAAAAATTTGTGAAATTTCCATTTTCACTCTATAAGAATTCAAAATACTGGGTTCCTCCAATTATAAGTGAAGAGGTCAAGGTGTTTAATAAAAAGACTAACCCTATTCTTCAAGATGCTGATGTTAAACTTTTTCTAGCCTACAAAAATGATGTCATAGTAGGTCGTATCGCAGCCATTGTTAATTGGCTAGAAGTCGAAGGTCAAGGAGTGCGTAAAATGCGTTTTGGATGGATGGACATGATTGATGATATTGAAGTTACCAAAGCACTTTTAGAGGCCGTTAAATCCCTTGGAAAGGCTCAGAACTTAGATTATATGGAAGGTCCTATAGGCTTTTCTAACTTAGATAAAGTAGGGGTTTTAACCTATGGATATGACGAGATTGGAACTATGGTTACCTGGTATAATCACCCTTATTATGTAGAGCATTTAAAGCAGTTAAATTTTAAAGTTGAAAAAGAATATCTAGAGCATAAGCACCAGTTTAGCGATATTATGATTGCCGACTCAAAACGTCTAGAAAAAGTCATCAAAAAGCGATACAACTTAAAGGCCTTAAGTTTTAATACAACAAAAGACCTCATGCCGTATGCCGATAGAATGTTTGACCTGTTTAATAAAAGTTATGCTTCCTTATCCTCTTTTGTAAAAATCACTGATATTCAAAAAGCGTTTTTAAAGAAAAAGTTTTTAAATTTCATTAATCCCCAATACATTAAGTTTGTTGTTGACGAAGCCGATGAGCTGGTCGCCTTTGGCGTTGTAATGCCATCGTTTTCTAAAGCATTGCAGAAAATAAACGGTAATTTATTTCCTTTTGGGATCTATCACATTCTGAAAGCTAAGCAGTCAAAAAAATTAAATTTCTACTTAATCGGTGTTCATCCTGAATTTCAGAAAAAAGGCGTACACTCCATTATTTTTAGCGAGTTTCATAGAACTTTCGAGAAAAAAGGAATTTTAGAATGTCGTAGAACTCCAGAACTATCAGACAATTTAGCAATTCAAAAGCTATGGCGAGATTTTAATCCCGTGCTCATTAAAAAACGCTGTACTTTTAGAAAAGAATTATAAATTTATTCTCCCATAGCTGCAGCTACAGATGCAGAAAGTCGCTTATAAACGCCTTTTTCTAAACGCTCTCTTATTACTGAAAATGCTTGTAGTGTTTCATCAACATCTTCGATGGTGTGCATAGATGTTGGAATCAGTCGCAATAAAATTAACCCTTTAGGTATCACGGGATAGACAACGATTGAACAGAAAACTCCATGGTTTTCACGTAGGTCTTTTACTAAGGCCATCGCTTCAGGAATACTTCCTTTTAGAAATACTGGCGTTACACAACTTTGGGTAGTTCCTAAATCTAAACCTCGCTCACGCAACCCTGACTGCAAAGCATTCACAATTGTCCAGAGGTTTTCTTTGAGTTCAGGCATGGTTCGTAGCATGTCTAAACGTTTCAAAGCGCCTTTTACTAATTGCATTTGCAAGGATTTTGCAAACATCTGTGATCGTAAGTTATATTTTAAATAGTCTATAATTTCTTTATCAGCCCCAATAAAAGCGCCTGTACTGGCCATCGATTTAGCAAATGTTGCAAAATAGACATCTATATCGTCTTGAACTCCTTGTTCTTGACCTGCACCTGCTCCGGTTTTCCCTAGAGTTCCAAAGCCATGAGCATCATCTACTAAAAATCTAAAGTTAAATTTTTCTTTAAGTGCCACAATTTCTTTTAGCTTCCCTTGTTCGCCACGCATACCAAAAACACCTTCGGAAATAACCAGAATTCCGCCTCCTGTTTGTTCCGCCATTTTGGTTGCACGTTCCAAGTTTTTTTCTAAACTTTCTATATCATTATGCTTGTATGTAAAACGCTTCCCCATATGCAAACGCACACCGTCAATGATACACGCATGAGAATCCACATCATATACAATTATATCATCTTTTGCTACTAGAGCATCAATTGTTGACATGATGCCTTGATACCCAAAATTTAAAAGGTAAGTTGCTTCTTTATTTACAAACTCTGCTAATTCGTTTTGCAATTGCTCATGAAGCGAAGTATGTCCAGACATCATTCGTGCTCCCATTGGATAGGCAGATCCGAAGTCATTAGCAGCTTCAGCGTCTACTTTTCTCACTTCAGGATGGTTTGCGAGTCCTAAATAATCGTTTATACTCCAAGTAATAACATCTTTACCTTGAAATTTCATCCGATTTGAAATCTGTCCTTCTAATTTTGGAAATACAAAATAGCCTTCGGCTAAGCTTGCCCATTTCCCTAACGGGCCTTTATCTTTATAGATTTTATCAAATAAATCTCTCGTCATAATTCAATGTTAGTTTGCACCACAAAATTATACAATAATATTATGAATACATAATATTTATTACACTTATGGAAGCGGCTTGAGAAGTATTATAAAAATAATCTACTTAATAAATTCAATGTCTTTGGCGGCTGATTGATTCTGCGCGTCAAAAAAACCTTGGTCTTGCATCCATTGGTCATTATATATCTTACTCATATAACGTGACCCATGATCTGGAAAAATAAGAACTATTACGTCTGAAGGTTTAAATTCGTTGGTATCTTGAAGCTGCTTAACCGCTTGTACAACGGCACCTGAAGTATATCCAACAAACATGCCTTCTGTTTTGGATATTTCTCTCGCGGTATGTGCGCTATCCTCATCATTTACCTTTACAAATTTATCAATAAGATCAAAATCGGTAACGGACGGGATTAAATTTTTACCTAGCCCTTCAATACGGTAAGGGTAAATTTCGTCGGGGTCCAACTCGCGGGTTTCATGGTATTTTTTTAAGACCGACCCGTAAGCATCCACACCAATTATTTTAATATCTGGATTTTGTTCTTTCAAATACTTCGCCGTTCCCGAAATTGTACCTCCAGTTCCACTGCAGGCTACTAAATGGGTGATTTTACCTTCTGTTTTACTCCATATTTCTGGACCAGTACTTTTATAATGAGCCTCCAAATTAAGGCTATTAAAATATTGATTGATATAAACAGATCCTTTAATTTCTTTATGTAATCGTTTGGCAACTTCATAATAGGATCTTGGATCATCTACACTTACGTTGGCTGGACAGACATAAACTTTGGCACCCATGCTTTTGAGCATATCAATCTTGTCTTGAGAAGATTTAGAACTCACCGCTAAAACACATTTATAGCCTTTAATAATACTAACCATAGCAATGCTAAAGCCTGTATTACCAGAAGTTGTTTCAATAATGGTATCTCCTGGTTTGAGTATTCCGTTTTGCTCTGCTTCTTCAATGATATGAAGTGCAATTCGGTCTTTGGAAGAATGCCCAGGATTAAAAGAATCTAGTTTGGCAATATAGTTTCCAGGAAATCCAGAAGTCACTACATTTAACTTAACCAGTGGCGTATCACCCACTAATTCCAATACATTATTAAATATTAATTTTTGATTGTTTACCAAACCTCGTTTTAAAATTAAAGTCGTTTACAAAATTACAATTTTATTTTTTATCTATTTTACTATTGATTCTAGATCGAATAAAAATGCATACTCGGCTGCCACTTCTTTTAAGGCTTCAAAACGCCCAGAAGCACCTCCATGACCAGCTTCCATGTTAGTTTTAAGATAGAGTTGAGCTGTGTTGTTCGATTGCGCTCTTAAACGTGCCACCCACTTGGCTGGTTCCCAATACTGTACTTGAGAATCGTGCAGTCCTGTGGTCACAAGCATATTTGGATATAATTTATTTGTGACATTGTCATATGGAGAATATGATTTCATATAGTCATACGACTCTTTCTCATTTGGATTACCCCACTCATCATACTCTCCTGTAGTTAGTGGTATGCTATCGTCTAGCATTGTAGTTACGACATCAACAAACGGTACTTGAGCTACGACGCCATTGTACAATTCTGGGGCTAAATTTATAACAGCACCCATCAATAATCCACCGGCACTTCCGCCCATAGCATAATGGTGTTGGGCTGAGGTGTAGTGCTCTCGAATTAAATGTTTTGAACAATCAACAAAATCTGTAAAGGTATTTTTCTTTTTAAGTAATTTACCGTCTTCATACCACTGACGTCCTAAATACTCCCCCCCTCTAATATGCGCTATCGCAAAAATAAAACCACGATCCAAAAGGCTCAATCTAACAGTAGAAAAATAAGGATCAATCGTGCTTCCGTAAGAGCCATAAGCATACAATAACAAAGGCGTTTCAGAAGATTTTTTAGTGTCAACACGGCGTACTAAAGAAATCGGGATCTGAGTTCCATCTTCGGCAGTTGCCCATATCCGTTCCGATGTATAATTTTCTTTTTTAAATTCTCCCCCTAAAACGTCTTGCTGTTTTTTAATGGTTTTTGATTGGGTTACCATATCAAAATCGATGATAGAGGACGGTGTGGTTAGGGATTGATAGCCATACCTCAAAATAGTGGTATCAAAATCAATATTGGTTGTCGTATATGCGGTGTAGGTTTCACTTTCAAATGGAAGGTAGTAGCTATCAGTACCATCCCAACGCGTGATATGAATTTGATTTAGACCATTTTTACGTTCTGACACGACCAAAAAGTCTTTAAAAATTTCAATATCTTCAAGTAAAACGTCTTCTCGGTGTGGAATCACATCTGTCCAATATTTTTTTTCGGTTTGAGTTTCCGATGTTTTTGAAAGTTTAAAATTTTGAGCGCCATCAGCATTTGATACAATATAAAATGAATCTTCAAAATGCGAAATTCCATACTCTAACCCGCGTATTCTAGGTTGAAACACTTTAAAATCACCATCCGGAGTGTTGGCATTTAAAATTTGAAACTCCGAGGTTAATGTGCTGTAACTCCCAATTACTAAATATGCATTTGATTTTGTTTTGTAGACACTCACTCCAAACGTATCATCAGTTTCTTCAAAAACCAGTGTATCTAGTTTTGGGTCTGTATTTAATTTATGTTTATAAATCGCTTCTGACCGCAGTGTTGTTTCGTCTTTGAGCGTATAAAATAAGGTGGTATTGTCATTGGCCCACGTACTGCCTCCTGTGGTATTTGAGATTTCTTCTTTAAAAATTGTATTCGTTTTTAAATCCTTAATATGAAGTCCGTATTGACGGCGACCAGTCGTATCAATTCCGTAGGAAACTAATTCATTATTTGGACTGATATTTAACCCAACAAGTCTAAAATAAGAGTGGTTTTTGGCCATTTCATTACAATCAAACAAGAGCTCTTCTGCAGCGTCAAGAGTTTCTTTTTTTCGGGTATAGATTGGATAATCTTTTCCTTTCTCGTACTTAGTAATGTACCAATACCCATTGTATTTATAAGGCACAGAGCTATCGTCTTCTTTAATTCTGGACTTCATTTCTTCAAATAAATCCACTTGAAAATTTTTAGTATGTGCTGTATGGGCATTATAATACTCGTTTTCTTTGTTGAGATAGTCAATCACTTCAGGATTTTCTCTATCGTTTAACCAATAAAATTCATCAACACGTACATCGTCATGGATTGTTAAGTTTTTAGGCTGTTGTTTTGCTAATGGAGCATTTGGTGATTCTGACATTGATTTTTTAGTCTTAGTTTCACAAGAAAAAAGTGAACTTATTAAAATTAGAGAGAGAAGATTGTATTTCATAACATTGGGGTAAAAATTAAAGCGTATAAATTTACAATAAATAAATTAAGACTGGCGTAAAATTTCTAAAAGTCTGGCGTGCATGGCATCGGTATAATCTAGATGTGTGACCATTCTAAGCTTGCCACTTCCCATATCACTAACAAGAATATCGTGAGCTTTTAAATGGTCTAAAAACACGGTTTCAGGACGACTTGAATTCAATTTAAATATCACGATATTTGTTTCCACAGGCTCCACACTAGAAACGGCATCCAATTGCTCGAGAGCAGCAGCAATAGCATTGGCTTTTTGATGGTCATCTTTGAGGCGATCAAATTGATGATCCAAAGCATAAGAAGCGGCTGCAGCAAGAGCCCCAATTTGACGCATACCACCACCCAACATTTTACGAATGCGGAGGGCTTTGTTCATGAGTGCTTCGTCTCCAACCAGCATAGAACCTACGGGTGCTCCTAACCCTTTACTAAAACAAACAGAGATAGTATCAAAAATTTTTCCATAATCCAGTGGGGTTTCAGATTTAGCAATCAGTGCGTTCCACAACCGAGCCCCATCTAAGTGAAGTCCTAGATCATGAGCATTACAAACCGCTCTAATTTTTAAAATTTCATTAAAATCCCAACAGGCACCACCACCCTTATTGGTTGTATTTTCTAGGGTCACTAAAGAAGTTAATGGGCTGTGGTAAAAATCAGGAGGATTGATAGCGGCTTCGACTTGAGTCGCAGTCATCATTCCACGTTGACCATCTACAAGTTGACACGACACGCCACTATTAAAAGAAACGCCACCACCTTCGTAATTATAGACGTGGGCATATTTGTCACATATCAATTGTTCTCCAGGTTGAGTATGTAGTTTTATTGCCGTTTGATTGGCCATTGTTCCTGATGGGAAAAATAAAGCTTTTGGTTTTCCAAAAAGTGAAGCCACTCGGGCTTCTAAGGCATTAACCGACGGATCTTCAGCATAGACATCATCACCCAATTTGGCGGTCTTCATGGCGTCGAGCATCCCTTTTGAGGGCCTTGTGACGGTATCGCTTCGTAAATCTATTTGCATGAATTTTTATTTTGGATATAAAGCTACATATTATTTTAATTCTATGCTATTAATTCTATTTTTGTAATTCGAAACTACACTATGATAACACACGATCACATAAAAGATCTTTTTGAGCGCCTTGGAGCGTTAAGGAGGTATCTTTGACTTAGATGCCAAACGCATCGAAATCCAAAATGAAGAAGAAAAAACATTTTCACCTGATTTTTGGAACGATTCCAAAGCAGCAGAGCTGCTCATGAAATCTCTTCGAGTTAATAAAAAATGGCTCTCTGATTTTGAAAAAGCTCAGTCATATGTAGATGATTTAGAGGTGTTATTTGACTTCTATAAAGAGGGAGATAGCACTGCAGAAGAAGTCGAAAAACAATTCGAACTTGCTGCAAATTTTCTTGAAGACATTGAATTCAGAAACATGCTTTCTGAGGAAGGCGATAGCCTTAGTGCGGTATTGCAAATTACAGCGGGTGCTGGAGGTACGGAAAGTTGTGACTGGGCAAATATGCTGATGCGTATGTATGTTATGTATGCAGAGAAAAATAATTTCAAAATCAAAGAATTAAACCTTCAAAATGGCGATGTCGCTGGCATCAAAACAGTGACGCTTCAGATTGAAGGCGACTTTGCTTTTGGATGGTTAAAAGGCGAAAACGGAGTGCATCGTTTGGTGCGAATTTCTCCTTTTGACAGTAATGCCAAACGGCATACTAGTTTTGCATCTGTTTATGTGTATCCCCTTGTAGATGACAGTATTGAGATAGACATCAACCCTGCTGATATTGAAATTACTACCGCACGCTCTAGTGGTGCTGGGGGACAAAATGTAAACAAGGTAGAAACGAAAGTACAACTAACTCACAAACCTTCAGGAATTCAAATTTCATGTTCGGAAACACGCTCACAACACGATAACCGTTCCAGAGCGATGCAAATGTTAAAGTCTCAATTGTATGAAATTGAACTTAAAAAACAATTGGCACAGCGTGAAGATATTGAGGCGGGAAAAATGAAAATTGAATGGGGTAGTCAAATTAGAAACTATGTCATGCATCCTTATAAACTTGTCAAGGATGTCCGCACTGCCAAAGAAACCGGAAATGTAGATGCGGTTATGAATGGCGACATTACACCCTTCCTAAAAGCATATTTAATGCTCATGGGCCAAAAAGAAAAATCGGACACTTTATAGTAATCTTAAAAAGTAAGTGTAAGACGAGTGCTAGTGTTCGATTTATTTTTTTAAGTTAGCAGTATGAAATTACCAGCCCCCCTAATTTCAAAACTAACCTCAAGAAAAAACAACAATACGTTGAGAGCATTACCAACTTTTCATGAACGTATTGATTTTTCGTCCAACGACTATTTGGGTTTTTCACGACACAAAACCATTACTAAAGCTGTTGAAAGCGCTTCAAAAAAGACTGTTTTTGTCAATGGAAGTACAGGATCTAGACTTCTTTCTGGGAATCATGCCATACACATTGAGGTCGAAAACGAACTCGCTACATTCTTTAATACGCCTGCTGCCCTACTTTTCAATTCGGGTTATGATGCCAATTTAGGATTACTTTCTTGCGTACCTCAACGTGGCGATATTATTTTATATGACGAACTCTGCCATGCTTCTATTCGGGATGGTATTCAGTTATCAAACGCCACATCTTATAGTTTTAAGCATAATACTCTATCGGATTTAAAAAAGAAATACAGAAACACAAAAAAGGCATCAGCGACAACGTATATCGTTGTAGAATCTATTTATTCCATGGACGGAGATTGCGCACCATTAAAGGACTTGACAGAATTTTGCACGCAACACGCGTGTTACTTGATTGTAGATGAGGCCCATGCGACTGGTGTTTTTGGAATTCAAGGCAAAGGACGGGTTGACGAACTTTGTTTAGAAGATTTTATTTTTGCTAGAGTTGTGACCTTTGGAAAAGCATTGGGGTGTCACGGTGCTGTTGTTTTAGGCTCAAAAGCGTTGCGCAGCTATTTAATTAACTTTTCAAGGCCATTTATTTATACGACCGCCATGCCCATCCAGGCAGTATTAACTCTGAAATTTGCCATCAAAGCACTGAAACAAACAGATCAACTAAAAGCGCTTAAACATAATATTACTGTGTTTAAGAATGAAATTAAAGCACATCATTTAGAGCACCTATTTATTGAAAGTGACAGTGCAATTCAAAGCTGTATAATTGGAGATCCTATAAAAACAAAACAGATCGCTACTCAAATTCAGAACCAGAATTACGATGTAAAAGCCATTTTATTTCCAACAGTAGCTTTGGGAACAGAACGGATTCGTTGCTGTATTCATAGCTATAATTCTACCGCCGAAATTGAAGGCCTTCTTCATTTATTTAGTAGCCTATGTTGAACCCTTTTAACCCCACATTTTTACCTCATGAAAACCTTATTTATCACTGGAATTGGAACTGATATCGGAAAGACAGTCGTCTCCGCAATACTCACTGAAGCTTTAAAAGCCGATTACTGGAAGCCAATTCAAGCTGGCGAGTTATCGTATTCTGATTCTCATAAAATCAAAGCCTTAATTAGCAATTCAAAATCAAAAATATTCGACAATAGCTATGCCTTAAAAATGCCGATGAGTCCACATGCAGCAGCTGAGATTGAAGGCATTACGATTACATCCAAAAATATTATAAAACCAGAAACGGAAAACACCTTAGTAATCGAGGGCGCTGGCGGGCTATTGGTTCCCATAAATGATTCGGAAACTATTTTGGATCTTATCAAAAGTGACTATAAGGTCATTGTAGTGTCTAAACATTATTTAGGAAGTATTAATCATACGCTTTTAACGCTTAATATTTTAAAAAATAAGGGATTAAAGGTTGTTGGACTTATTTATAATGGAAATGAGAATGAACCTTCAGAACGTATTATCAAAAAAATGACTACTGTTCCACTATTAGGACGAATTAATGACGAACAAAAAATTACTAAAGCCGTAATAAAAAAATATGCAACCCTTCTAAAACCCCAATTAGAAACTCTATAATGAACTTAACCGAAAGAGATAAAGCCCATTTGTGGCACCCTTTAACACAATACAAATTAAAGCCCAACCATTTGCCAATTGTAAAAGCAAAAGGATGTACGCTTTATGACGATCAAGGTAATGACTACATCGATGGCATCGCCTCTTGGTACACTTGTATGTATGGCCATTGCAATGCATATATTACGACAAAAATTAAAGCGCAATTGGACAAATTGGATCAAGTTGTGTTTACCGGCATTGCATTCCATTTTAAATGGGATAGCGTGGATATCTAGCGGTATGGCCGATCGGTTTTTGGTTGGCGGAAGCGAAGCTTCTAACACTTCCTTTACAATTGCTCAGATGAAAGCTTTAAAAATTTACTCTAATGACGACAGTGCTTACCCCTGTAAATCTCTAGATTTTAATAAAACACAAAATACTATGATTTTAGGAGAAGGTGCTGCGGTATTTTGTTTAGAAAAGGGGGTTAAAACTAATGCGATAGCGACCATTGAAGGCATTGGATATGCCACTGAGCCTTTGAAACATCATATTTCTATTTCTACAAATGCAGATTGTTTTCAGAAATCTATGGCCATGGCCATAGCTCATATGGAGTCGAAAGACGTGGATATTATTGTCATGCACGCTCCTGGAACTCTCAAAGGAGACCACTCCGAATATATGGCTATAAAGCAGGTGTTTAACGCTAAAATACCGGCCTTAACATCCAATAAATGGAAAATCGGACATACACTTGGAGCATCTGGTGGACTCAGTTTAGAACTCGCCATACATATGTTGCAACATCAGGAATTTATCAGTATTCCATTTTTAAACGCTCAAAAACATCCTAATCACATAAAAAAAATACTAGTTAACGCTGTCGGTTTTGGAGGAAATGCGGTAAGTATATTAGTATCCCTAAATTAAATCCTAAAAAAATGAAAACCTATTCAAAAAAAGACATTTTAGATCTCTACAACACACCCCTGATGGCGCTAATTTTTGAAGCCGCAACAGTGCATCGCCTACATCACGATCCGTCAAAAATTCAAGTCAGCACCTTAATTTCAATAAAAACGGGTGGCTGCCCAGAAGATTGTGGCTATTGTCCGCAAGCCGCTAGATACCATACAGCTATAGAAAAAAACGAGTTAATGCCAGTTAGCAGTGTTATTAATTTGGCCAAAAAAGCAAAACAAAACGGCTCTTCTCGTGTGTGTATGGGGGCTGCTTGGCGCAATGTTAAGGAAGGTGAAGATTTTGAAAAAGTATTAGAAATGGTCAGAGGTATCAGTCATTTGAATATGGAAGTTTGCTGTACACTCGGTATGATTACAGAAAGTCAAGCGTTGCGTTTAGCAGAAGCAGGCTTACACTATTACAACCATAATTTAGACACTTCTGAGGCTTATTACAAAGAAATTATATCGACCAGAGGGTATGAGGATCGATTAGAAACATTAAAAAATGTAAATAAAGGCGCCTTAAAAGTATGTTCTGGGGGCATTATTGGTATGGGAGAACGTGTAGAGGATAGAATTGAAATGCTTATGAGTTTGTTACGTTTAGACCGCGTTCCCGATTCAGTTCCCATTAATGCCTTAGTGCCAGTTGAAGGTACGCCTTTAGCTACCGAAAATACTGTTCCCGTTTGGGATATCATAAGAATGATTGCCACCACAAGAATTGTGATGCCAAAAACTACTGTACGCTTATCTGCTGGAAGAACAGAAATGAGTACGGAAGCACAAGCGTTGTGTTTTATGGCGGGTGCTTCTTCTATTTTTACAGGTGAAAAGTTATTGACCACCCCGAATCCTGGAGAAGATAAAGATGCAGAAATGTTTTCTATACTCGGGCTTATTCCCACTGAAAACACAAAAGAAAACAGCGATAAATTCAAAATTCGAAAACCTATATTGAAAAACGATACTGCAGTTAAATGGACGCGGCCTGGACATACTATCGAAAGAAATGTCAAAGCTACAAAACAGGCTAAGGCACTACGAAAAAATCAAAAGTAAGATTGCTTTTTAGAAATAGAACATAAAAAAATCCAAAACATAATGTTTTGGATTTTGATTTATAAGAAGGAAAAACGATTTAAGCGTTTTGTGCTTTTGCTTTTTTAGCAGCTCTTTTTTCTTTGAAGTGCTCTAATGCAGAACCTACCACCCAATACGGGATCGCAAAGGTTAATAGAAAAATCATTAACCAAAACCCCATGGTTAAAATTGATAAAAATGCTAAAAATCCTAAATACTGATCAAAATCAAACATATTGTATACTTTAGTTTTACAGTGCAAATATACTATAAGAAAAATAGTTTTACAAGCTAAAATTTTAGATTTATATATTGAACTTGTTAAGATTTTTTGATATTTAAAAAATTAATGTAAATTTGAGTCTAGAAAGACCCCAAAGTCTAATTCTTCAATAAGCAATTTAACCGAAGCTTAAGATATTATTTTAGTGAATTATAGAACACTTAGGCAACTAGAGTGGTTCAACAGATGCTGTATTTGGATGTATTGAAGCACGCCAAAAAAATATAAGCGAAATATAAACCACTAGTTAACAACAATTTAAAAATAGAAATAATGAAAAGAACAATAAATTTTATTGGAATACTATTCACTTTATTAGTTTTTATTTGCTGTGAAACTCCTACCACTAAGGAAACTAAAAAAATAGACGAGCAAAAATTCAGTCTTGAAAATTATTTGACTAAAGATGGATATGTGAGATTGGAAATGAAAAAGATACCATCAGGACACTTACATTTATTTGGACAACTTAATGGAGTCAATGGAAATTTTATTCTAGACACTGGTGCAGGAGCAACGGTAATAGAGGAAAAGAATAAAGAAAAGTTTCATCTGCAAACAGAGAAATCTGATAAACAAGCAACTGGCGCTGGTGGAACTGGAATGCAAATGCAAACTTCGGATAAAAACAATTTAAAAATAGAGAAATTTGAATTGAATGAACTAAACCTTATGCTAATGAATTTAGACCACGTGAATAACGCATTTGAAAGCATGGGACTGGAAAAAATAGATGGTGTAATTGGTGCGGATATATTGACTAATAACAAGGCTATTATTGATTATTCCAACTTAATATTATATCTAAAAAAGTAAAAAACGTTTTACAACAATGGCTATTAATAATCACTGGCAAAAACCGGTTTACAATAGTCCTCGCGGATTTTCAGTTTGGTGTATAGTTGCCAAGTTAAGTGCGATCCCGATAGCTTTCGGGATACGCAACTAATACTACATAACAAGGATAATGCACTATTGAAAATAAAATCAACATGATGAACAAATTAACACGATTTTTTATTCTAAATCATTCAATCTTTTGTTTGTTTTTTATTCATTCGTGTAAAACAGTAGTTAATGTCAATGAGGAGGGGAAAACAACAGAAACTGTCAACTTTTCAGAAACAAAAAGAACGATTAACCTTAAATTAAGAAGTGAATCCACACTGAAAGTTAAAAATTCTGTTGCTACAATTACTCTTTATGGCTATGATCAACTTATGGCGGATGTAGGAGCGAGTATTATCTGTCAAAAGAAAATCGATATAACTCAACTCCCTGTGTATTTTGACTTAGAATTACCTGTTAATCCAGAATCTCATATTAAACCCAAAATATCCGCTAAAGAAAATGCCAAATATTATTAATCTTTTTATTGTGATAACAACAATAATGGAATACATGATAAAGGGGACATAAAATTAAATTTTGACAAAGGGTCTTCTAATGTTAATTTAGATTCTAAAGAAACTCAAGTCTTTTTTGTAAAAGAATTCTAAAAATTGTACTCCCGCTCCGCAAAGTCTCTAACTTGGCAAAACTAAAAAAAGTAAAAATAAAACGCCTTAGTTGTTTTCTAGATGTTCTTCAATATCAGCAATATGATATTGCAACGCCTGAGCAGAAATCTGTATTTCCTTGATCAATAGTGCCAAAGAAATGATTAATAAAATTAAAGCGAACCCAAAAATCCAAACGGCCATGTTATGTTGATGAACATAAATTAAAAACATGGTCAACACACAGAACAATAAACTTGAAATTCCGAAAATCTGCATCCATCGAGTTAAGTTGAGACGTAATTTTAAATTCTTAATCTGTCTTATTAACGATTCTTCTTTACGTTCTAAATAAATATCGTGCAAATTTCTAATTACTGCAGCATAGGCTAAAAAACGGTTGGTATATGCCAACATAATTAAAGAGATTGCAGAAAATAAAAGCGCTGGTGTTGTTAATGTTAATTCTTCCATAGAGCTGTCAAAATTAAGTAATAATTATCACCCAAAAAAAGAAATGGTTTATGAAAATCTCCTATCAATTTTCAGCTACAACGATTTTGTAAGAAAAGGAGCTTTACTCTCTAAAATTTTAGATTTATCAACAGCTTGATAACTGCATTGAATTGAAATTAAAAAATTGTAAATTTGTATTCAAATCAGAATGTTATGACGTTTAGAATAGAAAAAGATACAATGGGAGCTGTAAAGGTTCCCGCAGATAAATTATGGGGCGCCCAAACCGAACGCTCCCGAAACAATTTTAGAATAGGAAGTGCGGCTTCCATGCCCATTTCCATTATCTATGGATTTGCGTATCTCAAAAAAGCAGCCGCTTATACCAATTGTGATCTTGGCGTATTATCGGCCGAAAAACGCGATTTGATTGCTCAAGTTTGTGATGAAATTCTTGACGGAAAACACGATGATCAATTTCCATTGGTCATTTGGCAAACGGGTTCCGGCACGCAAAGTAACATGAATGTCAATGAAGTGATTGCCAACCGAGCGCAACAGCTTGCTGGAAAAACGGTTGGAGAGGGTGAAAAAGTCATTCAACCCAACGATGATGTCAATAAGTCACAATCCTCAAACGACACCTTTCCTACTGGAATGCATATTGCAGCTTATAAAAAAGTGGTTGAAACCACCATTCCAGGAATTCAAAGCTTAAGAGCTACACTTCAAGCCAAAGCAGAGCGCTTTAAATCTGTAGTGAAAATTGGACGTACCCACCTCATGGATGCAACGCCGCTTACTCTAGGACAAGAATTTTCAGGATATATTTCACAATTAGACCACGGACTGAAAGCGCTTAAAAATACCCTTGAGCATCTGAGTGAAGTGGCTTTGGGTGGCACTGCTGTGGGTACAGGACTGAATACTCCCGAAGGCTACTCTGAGTTAGTGGCCGATTATATCGCAAAATTTACAGGGCTACCGTTCATCACTGCACCTAACAAATTTGAAGCTTTAGCAGCTCATGATGCGCTTGTAGAAAGTCATGGTGCTTTAAAGCAACTCGCAGTGTCCTTAAACAAAATCGCAAATGATATTCGTATGATGGCTTCTGGACCACGATCTGGTATTGGAGAAATTATTATTCCTGCAAATGAGCCGGGAAGTTCTATTATGCCCGGAAAAGTGAATCCGACTCAATGTGAAGCACTCACTATGGTTTGTGCGCAAGTTATTGGAAATGACGTAGCGATTTCGGTAGGGGGGACTCAAGGTCATTATGAACTTAATGTTTTTAAACCAATGATGGCAGCTAACTTTTTGCAATCTGCTCAGCTGCTAGGCGATGCCGCAGTGAGTTTTGATAAACATTGTGCTTCAGGAATTGAGCCCAACCACGACGTAATTGAAAAATTATTAAATAATTCATTAATGTTAATCACGGCATTAAACACCAAAATTGGCTATTATAAAGCGGCTGAAATCGCAAACACCGCCCACCAAAATGGAACAACCCTTAGAGAGGAAGCTATTAACCTTGGCTATGTCACAGCAGAAGAATATGATGCATGGGTTAAACCCGAACAGATGGTAGGAAACTAAATTTATGACAATCCTTTTCACTCATATTAAAGAATTACTTCAGACACGACCACAATCGGAAGTGCGAGTGATGGGTAGAGCAATGGCTGATTTACCGCATATCAAAAATGCGTTTTTAAGGATTCAAGATGATGAAATTTTAGATTTCGGACCAATGGCTGATCTTGTTATTCAAGACAGCGATCAGCTTATTGATGTCACAGGAAAACTCATCCTTCCTGCATGGTGCGACAGTCATTCTCATGTGGTTTATGCTGGCGATCGCTCACAAGAATTTGTAGATCGCTTGAAAGGATTAAGTTATGAAGCTATCGCTGCAAAAGGCGGTGGGATCCTAAACTCTGCTGAAACCTTACAACAGACCAGCGAAGCTGTACTTTATACACAAGCAATGGAGCGTATAAATGCACTCATTCAACTTGGTACTGGCGCCTTGGAAATCAAATCTGGCTATGGGTTAAGCACCGAAGCAGAACTTAAGATGCTCAACGTTATTAAAAAAATAAAGGACACTTCAGCTGTAAAAATAAAAGCAACATTTTTGGGAGCTCATGCCATTCCAAAATTATATAAAACCAATAAAAAAAAATATATTAATCTGATAATTCATACAATGCTTCCTGAAATACACCGTCAAAAATTAGCAGATTTTGTAGATGTATTTTGCGAAAAAGGCTATTTCTCATTAGAAGACACAGCTCACATTCTAGAAGCTGCTGCACAATATGGACTTGTTCCAAAAGTTCATGTGAATCAATTTAATGCATTTGGAGGGGTGGGTTTAGCGGTTAAACACAAGGCTTTGTCCGTAGATCATTTGGAAGTTGTCACTGAAAAAGATCTTGAAGATTTAAAAAACACCGACACCATGGCGGTTGCTTTACCTGGCTGCTCATTTTTTCTGGGCATTCCATATACGCCTGCTCGACAACTTATCGATGCTGGAATTCCTGTAGCTCTAGCTTCAGATTTTAATCCAGGGTCTGCGCCTAGTGGAAATATGAATTTTGTGGTAAGCTTAGCATGTATCAAAATGAATATGACCCCAGAAGAAGCTCTGAATGCAGCAACTCTAAATGGCGCCTATGCTATGAATATTTCAGAAACTCACGGCAGCATTACAAAAGGTAAAAAAGCAAATCTTATCATCACAAAAAACATGACCTCTTACCGTCAAATTCCTTATCATTTTGGAAACTCTCCAATACACAAGGTGATGATTAACGGCGCCTTTGTAGATTAAGTTGTGCTTATTTTAAAGAAAATGTTGTACTTGAGATCAGCACATCTTGGTCGAAAACATTGACAATGTAAGCTCCTTTTTCGTATGTTCCTTCTTCATTACTTACAAAATCACAGACCTCTAAAAGTTCATTTTGGTAGGAAAATGCACTAACATAGCTATATTTTAGACTCTTATCGCCAAACTGTACAGGCGTATTTGATCCAATTACCGAAAGGCTTGGGTCTATAACCTGAACGAAATATTTTTTATCGCCAGCTTCTGCTAAAAGATTTGAAGGAATGGTATAACATATTCTTAAATTGTCAACTCTTCTGGCACGTGTTGTTGGCACTAATTTTCCTGAGTTACGTTGTATAACTCCAAAAGCATTCAAACGCTCTACAGTAAGTGTTTTTGCTTTGTTCACCGTTTCAGACAACTGAAGATTTTGTTGAGTTAGAAGCGTGTTTGAATCCAATTGCGAGTTCAATTGAACTTGGGTGCTGTCTAAAGCTGTTTCTAACAAAGCATTTTGAAGTTTCAATGTTTCGTTTTCATTTAATAATACTTCCATTTCAGACTCTAACTCAAAATATTTTTTCTTGTATTTGAGTAAGGCTGAAACACTTGATTTTGAAGCTTTAAGCTCTGCAACTAGAACATCTAAACGTGCTTGTGCTTCTATAAGTTTTGCATTCGCCACTTCATTATCAGCATTTGCTTCTGCATATAAAGAAGACATTTGCTCAAGATTTCTAACAACTTCTGATTTTTCATTTTCAAGAACCAATTCAGTTGCTTTATTAGTACTGTGCATTCTATAGGTAAAGAATAGAGTACCTAGAAGCAATAGCACTAAAATAAGGATTGTCGTTTTTGAGCCTTTAGAAGAAGAAGTCGTGTTCATAGTTGTGTGTTATAAAGATTAAAATTGATGGTGTTTAAAATTAGTTAAAAAAGATGTAATTTTAAACTTCAGCAAATGTATCATAAAAAATGAATAATCTTCAAATAATTTCTACTGAAACGTTAACTGAACTTACTACTCAGAGAACTGGAGAAACTAAGTTTTTTGAACAGGTCCAGTGTTTATCCGATTCGAATGAATTATCATCGGCGCTTGCGTGTTCAAAAGTCAAATTTGTGCTTTTTGGAATCAAAGAGGATATTGGTGTTTTGGCAAATACTGGTCAAGCTGGGGCAAAAAATACATGGGACGTTGTGCTTAAGGCACTCTTAAATCTACAAAGCAATCAATTTACAACTCCAGAAAATACTTTAGTGCTTGGGCATTTAGAGTTTTCAGATTTGTATGCACGCCTATCAGAACTTAAAACAGAAAAAAGCCTTCAAACCTATCGCAAGTCTGTGGAAATTATTGATCAAAGTGTTAGTCAACTGGTAAATGAAATTGTAAAGGCCGGAAAGATTCCAATTCTGATTGGAGGCGGACATAATAACGCTTACGGCGCTATAAAAGGAAGCGCAAGTGCTTTAGGAACCAAGATAAATGCTCTAAATTTTGATGCGCACTCGGATTTGCGCGCTCTTGAAGGACGTCATAGTGGTAATGGGTTTAGATATGCAATTGAAGACGGGTTTTTGGACCGTTATTTTATTTTTGGATTGCATGAAAACTATACCTCAACAGAAATTTTAAATTATATTGAAGCCTCTAACTCAACGATAAAATTTAACACTTTTGAAGATATTATGGTTCGAAAACAGAACAGTTTTAAGTCCACTTTTGAAGCAATTATGAATTTTATTTCTACCTCAAAATTTGGTATTGAAATTGATTGCGATGCCATTCAGAATTGTCCAAGTAGTGCTCAGACCCCTAGTGGATTTTCTGTGAATCAAACACGTCAATTTATTCATTATTTTGGAGCACATCAAAATGCAACCTATTTACATATTTGCGAAGCCACTACAAATTTAGAATCCTCACGGGAAAATGCACAAACGGGAAAACTCCTCTCCTATTTGATTACAGATTTTATGAATACGCGAAGAATGTCTTAAACTAATCCCCTTTTTTAAACCCATAAAACAGCTGACCAAAAAAACTAGCGGGCATATGATTATCTCCTTGATAGCCTAATGTGAGGTTTTTGTCGGGATTTGGCACATAATTGGTTTTAAAAATATAATCCCACAAACTTAAGCTAATTGCAAAATTAACTCCAGATTTAAAGCCTTCGGGAATGGTTTGTGCATGGTGATATAAATGCATAACGGGATTATTAAAGACATACTTTAGAGGCCCATAATTTAGCTTAATATTGGCATGATTTAGGTGTCCAATTGAAATCGCTATAAAATGAACGATAAATGCTTGTTCAGGTTCAAAACCTCCCAATACCATAAGCGCAATCACTTTGAATGGTTTGTATAAAATATTTTCCATCCAATGGTAACGTAAGTGCGCTGCGAAACCCATCTCTTTTACAGAGTGATGGACTTTATGGAATTTCCAAAATACGGGAAAACGATGTAAAATGATATGTGTTAACCACTGTACAAAATCCAAAACTACAAAAAACAGTACTAATTGAACCACAGGTGAAAAACTTGATAAATCGACAAGAGCAATCGTATTTGGAGTAATCTGAAATTCATCAACTGCTATTTTGGTGATGATTTTATAGACACCACTGATGAACATACTAAAGATGAAAAAATTGAAAAACATATAAAACCCATCAAGAAAAAAATCTTTTCTAAAAATGGATTGTTGTTTTCGCCACGGAAAAACCATTTCGAGACACCACACAACTAAGGAGATCGCTATCAAGCCCCAAAAATAATTGCGGGTCCAAG
>Ga0115572_10000582_pt1 | contig 30751 bp, 36 predicted proteins | sample COGITO_mtgs_1206_FD_88681 | JGI IMG/M metagenome (GOLD analysis project Ga0115572, IMG submission 88681) | Pelagic marine microbial communities from North Sea - COGITO_mtgs_120607 | ecosystem: Environmental > Aquatic > Marine > Epipelagic | place: Germany:Helgoland, sampling site Kabeltonne... | reverse complement strand
ACTCATTGCATAATTCTGATGAATTTGTTCAAAAAATAGTGATGTAGACCATTCCCAATTATTTGTTTCAATAAATTTAAAGATGTAATAATAAGGGTAAGCTGTTCCTAAAATACACAATATGGCAAATACTTTTTTCATAACAAGTTGGTTTACTCAAATATAAGAAACGTAAGTCTAACCTACATAAGAGGTTTGGAAATAGCTGAACTAAAAGAAGAAGATATGCCTATGGTTTAAGCTTTTTTTTAACAATCCTAATTAAAATCCAAACAGGAAACAACATTCCACATAAATATGAGGGAATTAAAGTTAACTCTCTAAAAACTCCAATTAATATAGTTTCTATTTCATTTAAATATAAAAAATAGAATAATCCAATATTTAACCAAGCACCAATTGATATAATAATTAAATGTTTATTTTTCATTTGTTTACAGTGGTTTTAAAAGAGGAGGATATGCCTATGGTTTAAGAATACCAAGAATTATCTTTTACTTCATTTATTAATTCTTTTAACATTTTTAAATCAATATCATCAAGTTTGCTAATATGAAGACACCCTTTGCCCCATTTGCATTTGCCCATTTTTCTTAAAAAGACTTCTTTTTTTGTTAAGTCACAAGTTAGATATAAAGTAATTTTATTTTTTCTTGGTGCAAAGCCGATGTTAAACCACTTATGTTCTGTTTTACTATTCTTTCTAAAATAGGAGTAATTGCCAAAACCAATAATAAAATTACTCCCCCACACTTTGGGCTCTTTTTTCGTAATTTTTTTCAGCAAATCAAGAATTACAATTGAGTACTTTTTAATATTATTTTCAGGCAAGTTATTTATTACCTCATATGCATCCAAATCTGTCTGACTTGTCTTAAGCTCGCTCATATTATTGAATTTTAAATTCAAATATAGAGAATATCAGTTTGACCTACAAGAGGCTTAGTAATAGCTGAATTAAAAGAAGAAGATATGCCTATGGTTTAGTTAATTGTATTATAATCCCAATAACTATTAAAATTAATGAAGGCCAAAAAGTTATCATTGCCATTAATCCAAAAATTATTGGATTAGGATTTGGGTCATCTAATATTCCGATTTTTGAAAACAGCATAACAGATAATAATGGACCGCTTCCAATAATAAAAATTATAATTCCAATTTTAGTGAGCTTATGTAGTTTTTTCATACCTTAAATATAGATATAACCTACTTAAGAGGCTTAGAAATAGCTGAATTGAAAGAGGAGGATATGCCTATGGTTTAGTTAGTCTATTTTCCGAAAAGTTTAGCTAACGCATAAGCTGCTATTAGCAAAAGCCCAACCGTCATTACCAAATTGGCAGAAAGGAAACCCAAACTGAAATGTGTGATTTTTGCTAAATAGCCTATTGTTAGAAAAAATATACCTGCATATTTAATTTTAGAAACCATAATTATTGTTTTTTTTACAATTTACAACATTTATTTTTTACTTAAACTGTCTGAAGAAGATGGCTATGGTTTAGGTTGTTTTAAGTGTTCAATATCTAATTGTTATTATTCTTAAATATTAATGTCACTTTAGATTTAGAGAAAAAGAGAGTAGAAACACCCAGATTATTCAAGATATCATATGTCTTAGCTTTCTCAATAGTATCTCCACCAGATTTGTATAACTCAAAACCATATTTGTCAAAAAAGTTAAGAACATCTATTTCATCTTGTAATGATATTAACTTGCCATCATCATAAACATTCCATTTTTTCTCATTGCTTGATGCACTCATCATAATATTCTTGTTTTCTGTTGTAGCTAACGAATGAAAAGCTGAAGAAAAAAACTTATCATCTGAAACAAACAATGTAACTTGAACATATTTATCTTGAATTTTAGTTATATCAAAATTGAACTCAGAAGTTACCTTAAATGTTTTATCCCAAGCTCTTTTGGGGTGTTGAACACTTTCATATGTTTTTTGATTAATTGTCTGCCCAGTAGCTACAAATGGAATAAACAATAATATTAGAATCAGTTTTTTCATTATGGTGTACAGTATGTGAAGTTAGGTTGAGGTAATGTCATTGAATGCTAAATCTGCACTTTTAATATAATTAATACCCACTAAAATAGAAAAATATTGTTGATAACTGCATTCAGAAGGCGTGAATTATACAGCTATTTAAAACTAATTGGCAAATAGGTTTACAATTTTATGTAATCAACAAAAATTTGGTTAAAAAATTAAAAATCAGCGATTTGACTTAAAAAGAATAAAAGTTATAGACAAGTTATAATAAAGTTATAGACGAGTTTTAATAAAGTTATAGACGTGTTATAAACAATTGATAGTCAATGGATTATGTTGATAAGTAACTTTGTAAATTATATTGTTTTTAATAACCTTTGTAGAACAAAAAAGCCAATAGAATTGACCGAAATCGAAAACCATTGACTTGATGTTTGAACGCTTCAAAGATACGAATTTTCTACTTTTTATCAATTTATGTTGGCATAAATCTAATGCCAATGAGATAATACTTACATAACATACCATAGATAGCTACTGAACAATAGTAAGTGGTCATCTGAAAAAAGACTCCCAATTAGGGAGCAGGGGTAACTCATCCCAAAACTAAAATAAATAGTTCACTCAAATTGCAGAAATGCGGGTTTGGGGGACGTAACAACAATAAAATAACATGGAAAAAATAAATTTTCTTAAATCAGTAAAAGCGTTCCAATTTAAAAAAGTTGAAGTACAGAAAGTTCTTCAGCAAATAAAAAAAGGGCATTGGAAAAAACAAATCAATGACATGCGATACCATCTAAAAAATGGAAACGAAAATGAAGCTGTAAAGATTAAAAGCAATCTTCCCTGCATGACTATCTCTGCTACTTTTAAAGAAAGGCGAAAGAAAGATTATGTAGAGAGCTATACAGGTTTACTGCATTTAGATTACGATAAACTTGAGAATGCTGAAGAGGTTAAAACTAATCTCATTAACATACCATACACCTACTCAGCTTTTATCAGTCCATCAGGCAATGGAGTAAAAGTATTAGTAAAGTCTGATAATGCAATGAGTAGCCATGAGGTTGCTTTTAATAGTTTAAGAGAGTACTACGACAAAATTGTTAATGTCGAGTCTGATAGCTCTGTAAAAGACATAACAAGACTCTGCTACATGTCTTATGACCCTGATTTGTATTTAAATGAAACCTCCGAGGTGTTTAAATATAAAACCTCTACCCTAAATCAAATAGATCTGTCATTGGTATGGAGCTATACAAGCAGGAAGCATGAGTTTGTTGTTGGCAACAGAAATAACTATGTCTATTCTTTTGCCTGCAATGCAAATAGATATGGTGTTGATATTAGTGACACCTGTAACTATGCTTATTCTTATAGTGATGCTTCTTTTTCTCAAAATGAGATAGAGACAACCATCAAAAGTGCCTATGAAAATAATGTAAGCGAGAATGGCAGCGCTCGCCAACATGCCAAACCCACCAAAGATGAGGTTGTTGTGGATTCTTCACCAATGATCCCTGAATATATTTATGATGCATTACCTGAAACACTCAGAGATGCTTGTAACGTTTTTAATGGTAGAAAAAGAGATGTCTTTCTCACCTCTGCATTGTCTGTAATTAGCGGAGGGTTACACAACGTATATGGCCTGTATGACAAGGAGAGGGTGTTTCCTAACCTTTATAGTTTTGTGATTGCTCCACCTGCCAGTGGCAAGGGTAGCATGAAGTTTGCAAAACAGCTGGGCGACTGTTTCCATGACTTACTGTTTAGTCAGAGTAAGGAGGAGCTAAAGGAGTATAAGAAGGCAAAACGTTTGTTTGATAGAAAGCTTAAAAAGGCAAAGACTGATGAGCAATTAGAGGCTCTTATAGAGCCTGAAAAGCCCAAGTCAAGTATGTTCTTTATACCAGCAGACACTTCTTCTGCCAAGATGATAAAACATCTGGAGGATAATGATGGAATGGGCTGTATCTGTGAGACCGAGGCAGATACTCTGACCAATACATTGAAACAAGATTGGGGTAGCTACTCTGATGTGCTTAGGAAAGGGTTTCATGGAGAGAGTATATCTAAAAGCAGGATGACAGATCTTGACTATTCCGAGATTAAGGAGCCTAAATTTAGTGTTGCAATTACTGGAACTCCTAATCAATTAGATGCTTTAATTACATCTATACAAGATGGGTTGTTTAGCAGGTTTATATTTTACTCCTTTAGTGCTAAACAGAAATGGAGAAGCACTTACACAGAAGGCATTACTGTTAGCAATAATGATATATTTAAAGGCTTTAGCGCTGACTTATGTGACAAGTTTAGAAGCAACAACATTCAGAAGTTTGTTATGACAAGAAAGCAGGGAATGCAACTGGATGAGGTCTTCTCGGAAGCTCTTGGACACAACTCCATTCTCTACAGTGATGATGTTTCAGGTATTATTTATAGACTGGGACTAATGACCTTTAAGATTGCAATGACACTTGCAGCATTAAGGTCTGATGATCCTGAGATTACCTGTAGTGACTTAGAGTTTAAAACTTCATTAGATCTTGTTGAGAAGGTGTATTTGAGACACAGCATTGATATTCTTAATAAAATCAATAAGGATTCAAAGAGGCTTAATAAAACTCAGAATGAATTACTAAACTGGATGAAATCTCAAGGTGAGTTGAAAAGACGTGATATCTGGAATAAAGCCAAAACTATGGATATTAAAGAGAGGACTTTGGCTGATATATTGAGGAGGTTTTTAGATTTAGATCTGATAAAAAAGGTGAATCATGGTGTTTACATGGTGAGATAAAGGTTAACCCCTGCACGAAGTTTTATAACCCTAAACAAAACATACCCTATAGATACCTGTTAAACAACTCATTTACAGCACCTTAAGAGCCTTTTAAGGTGTATAAAGGCATTACGTGAATTATTTCAAATAGTTAGATGTACTAAGGCTGTGGGTAATACCCTGTTTGACGAAGACTACCCCTAAAAAGAAAAGTGATTTATTTAGATAGGGGGCTTAGGTTTATAAAACTTTGGGGGTGACTTTTTTTGACTTTTTTACTGCCAATTTACTGCCAGTAAACCCCCATTTGGTGGCAGTTTTTGGTTATATTTGGTTTTTAACCTTTGGTAATTAGCAACCAAAGTGTGTTTAATATTAACTGTTTAACACTAAGCTAAAACACTTTTATACTCTGGTGTAACTGAGTTTAAAGCAAAAAAAAGAGTAACCATTTCTGATCACTCTTTTGTAGCGAGGGCGGGGCACGATCCCGCGACCTCCGGGTTATGAATCCGACGCTCTAACCAGCTGAGCTACCTCGCCTTAATTAGATGGCTGCAAATATAAAAACAAAATAACTCCTCACAAATTAATCATCCTATAAAAAAAATTAAAATTTTTTAAAAAAAATAACCAATTAATGTATATATTGAATTTTAAAATATAATATTCAAGATGAGCGATAAAATTAAGTTCGAGTTAGAATTCCCTATTCAAGCATCTTCTCAATTGTTATTTCAATATATTTCAACTCCCTCAGGTCTTTCTGAATGGTTTGCTGATAATGTTAATTTAAGGGGAGAGTTGTTTACTTTTATTTGGGACGATTCTGAAGAACAAGCTAAACTATTGACTAAAAAGAATGGTGAGCGTGTAAAATTCAAATGGTTAGATGATGATACTAATTCATATTTTGAAATCAGAATTCAAGTTGATGGAATAACAAAAGATGTATCACTTATGGTAACTGATTTTGCGGAAGAAGACGAGGTAGAAGAGACTAAGATGTTATGGGATAATCAAATATCCGACCTTAAAAAAGTCTTAGGGTCATCCTAGAAAAGACATTTATTTTTGAACTATATTTGTCCTGTTTTTCAGGACTTTTTTATGATTAATATCAACGGACATTTAAATTCATCTTTAGAAGCTTCTGTGCCAGTACTTAATAGAGGGTTGGCGTACGGAGATGCTCTATTTGAAACGATTAAAACTTTAAATGGGAGAATATTGTTCTGGGAAGATCATTATTTTCGTCTTATGGCTTCCATGCGTTTACTTAGAATGGAAATTCCAATGAGATTTACTCCCGAATTTTTGGAGTCTCAAATAATTGATTTACTTTCTTTTAATGAATCAGATTCAAATTCATTCCGAGTTAAGCTAACAGTATTTAGAAAACATGGGGGGTTTTATACCCCAGAAACAAATGACATTAATTATTTGATTACTGCAGATTCTCTAGAATCAGATTTATATCTATTAAATTCATCTAAATATAAAATTGAGTTGTATAAGGACTTTTATGTGAATCCTGGATTATTATCTACATTAAAAACAAACAATAAGATACTTAATGTCTTAGGTAGTATTTATGCTAAAGAAAATCAATACGACAATTGTTTATTGCTCAATTCAAATAAAAGTATAGTAGAGGCTCTTAATGGTAATCTCTTTTTAGTAAAAGATTGTATTATCAAAACCCCTCCATTATCAGATGGTTGTCTTAAAGGAGTAATGCGCAAACAAGTTATAGAAATTTTTAAGAAATCTCCTGATTACGAATTTATTGAAGACACTATTTCACCATTTGAATTACAAAAGGCTGATGAATTATTTATTACTAATGTAGTTCATGGGATACAGCCTATTACAATCTACCGAAAAAAGTCTTACACTACAACAGTCAGTCAAAATCTTTTAGCAAAGTTGAATATGTCGTTAAGGTTATCCTAGTTACAAGACGGGTTTTCAGGGGCATTAGACCAAATACTATAATCTCCTCCAAGCTCGAGCATTTGTTCCTTCCAAAAATTATTATTTACCTTTTCAATTATTTGTTTGTTATACATATTTTTAGAAAGTATCCATGTATTGGAACGTAACTCAGAACTTAGCTGGTTGTTTTCCCAACCAGAGTATCCTAGAAAAAATCGTATATCAAATGGATTCAATTGTCTATTTGTAATCAATTCGGTTACTTTTTGGAAATTACCACCCCAGTACAATCCATCAGCAATTTCTATACTATTTGGAATAAGTTCAGGAGTTTTATGGATATAATAAAGATTGTCTTGTTCTACCGGTCCACCATTATAGACTTCAAAAGGGATTTTAATTTCTGGTATTAGATCTTGAAGGGTAAAATTTAATGGCTTATTTAAAATAAATCCGATTGAGCCTTCTGAGTTGTGGTCGGCGATTAGAATTATAGATCTATTAAAAGACAGATCACCAATTATTGAAGGTTCTGCAATTAATAAGTGACCCTTTTTTAAGTTTATATTTGACATATATGATCAAACTATTCAAACTAAATATAATAAATAAATCTTGATTTTCTGTTGTTACTATTTTTTTTGATTCAAATAATTGATTAACTGTGGGCTTACTTTAAATTTTAATGTATTTTTTGAAGGAATATTTAATGATTCATTTGTTCTAGGGTTACGTCCAACACGAGCAGCTCTTTTGTACACTGTCCAACTACCAAGTCCTTTAAGACTTATCCGCTCACCTTTTTTAAGAGATAGTATAATGCTTTCAGATAATGCCTCCAGTGCTTTGTTGGCAGATTTTCTAGAAATACCAGCATTTAAAGCCATGTTATCAATAAGTTCGTTTTTTGTCATTTTTATAGTTTAAAGCATTTTTGCATTTTCATGAAATGTGAAGCCGTTTAAAAAAGAAGTAGTATCCATTTGACGTTTTCCTGGAAATTTAAAGTTTATTAATTCAATATAGCCTTCTGTTACAGCTATTTTAATCGATTTTTTGGTAATTATTAGTTTGCCTATTTGAAAATTATGTTTAACTAAGTGCTTTTGAACCTTGTAGATCTTTATATTAAATTGTTTATTTCCATTAGACAAAAGCCCCCATGCTGCTGGGTAGGGATTAAGTCCTCTAACTTTATTATAGATAGATTCTACACTAGAATTCCAGTTAATTTTACAATTGTCTTTATTTAGTTTATGTGCTGTTTTTGTTTTCTCAGTTGATTGTGCATGCGTTTTTACAGAACAAAATTCTATCTGTTCGATAGTCTTAATGACGAGCTTAGTTCCAAGTTTCATTAATTTATCATGCAAGCTTCCTGCATTTTCTGAAGGATTAATCATTATTTGTGATTGTAAAATAATTTCTCCTGTATCAATTTTTTCGTCAATAAAAAAAGTAGTTACTCCTGATTTTTTTTCACCGTTAATAATAGCCCAATTTATTGGAGCTGCTCCTCTATAGTCAGGAAGTAAAGATGCGTGTAGGTTAAATGTTCCAAGTTTTGGCATTTGCCATACCTTTTTTGGAAGCATCCTAAATGCTACTACAATTTGTAAATTGGCATTCAGATTTTCTAAATTACTTAAAAAAGTTTCATCTTTCAAATTTGTTGGCTGCAAGGTGTTGAGATTCTTAGATTGTGAAAATAATTTAACGGCAGATTTATGAATTTTTTGCCCTCTTCCTGCTGGGCGATCAGGTGCTGTTATAACCCCTACAACTTTATAATTTGCAAGTAAAATTCCTTCTAGAATAGTGACTGCAAACTCAGGTGTGCCCATGAATACAATACGGATATCATGTTTTTTCATAAAGTTTTAAGTTTGTATATTTTTTCAGTTATGGTATTTAATCTTTTTTATTCCATTAAATGTGTTCAATATCTTAACTAAATTATACACTTCAAAAGTAGTTAATACTTCATTTTATTAGACGATAACTATTATTTATTTCTGTTTTTAGTTTGTTTACTTTCTAAGCAACTTGAACATATACCACATATTGAAGAATTTGTTTCATCAAAATAGGAAAGTAATTTATGACTCTTGCAAATGCCGTCATTTTTTATATAATTCAATACAGATTGAATTTGTTTTCTTTTTAGGACTTGCTGTTGTTTTATTATTTTGGAAATCCTATTAATAGTTTTATCATCTTCTCTAGGTTCGATAAATGTAATTTTAGCATCTGTTTTTGAAGACTCAAACTGTATAATATCTAATTGTTTTAACTGGGTCAATAACTCGATAATTTTTTTTTCAGAAAGCTTAGTTTTATTTATAATTTCTTGAAGCGATATTTCTACTGTATGATTAAATATACCTTCATGACTCCTTAAAATAACTTTAATTACAAGCGCTTGTTTAGGGTGATTTTCTAGATAGTTAAATAAAGCATTATTTTTAATAAGAACTTTCACAAAAGCAGAATTTTTAAGTTTTTCTTCTAAAGAGATGATACTTGTTCGATCTAGAACTTTAAGTGCATTATAGGTTAACATAGATGGGAAATTATAGGAGCTACAAAATAACTTAAAGTTAAAGTTATGAACTGAGTCGACTCCTTCACCATATGAAATTTGGAAGTAATTGCATATTCTCTTATAAACCTTTTTTAAAAAGTTAATGTTTGGTAATAAATTAACTTGTTCTTTCTCAGATTTAATTTCATCAGAATTATTGCTAAGGATCACAGCATATGCTTTATCTCCATTTCTTCCTGCTCTGCCCGCCTCTTGATAATAACTTTCTAAACTTTCTGGAAGATAGTGGTGAATTACAGTTTGAACATTTGATTTGTCAATGCCCATCCCAAATGCATTGGTAGCCACCATCACTTGGTTTTTGTTAGAGACCCAGTGATTAAATTGAGTTTCTTTTTCTTTAATATTCAATCCGCCATGATAATAACTGCTTGAAATCCCGATTTTGTTCAAATAACCTGAAATTTCTAAAGTTGTTTTTCGATTTTTAACATATATAATCGAGGTTCCTGAATATTTTTTTAGGACTTGAACAGTCTTTTTTAGCTTATCATGACACTCCAGATTTAAGTAGGCTAAGTTTGAACGTTCAAAAGAAGTCTTAAAAATTTTCGGAGATATACAGTCTAATTGATCACTGATGTCATCAACTACTTTTGAAGTCGCTGATGCAGTTAGTCCAATAACATTTACTGTAGGATGGATTTTTCTTAGTAATTTTATGTCTCTATATGCGGGTCTAAAATCATGTCCCCATTGGCTGATACAGTGTGCTTCATCTACAGCTATAAGGTTGACATTCATTTGCTTAATTCGTTGTTGAACCAAATCTTGTTGCAGTCGTTCCGGCGATAAATATAGAAATTTATAATTTCCAAAAATACAGTTATCTAACATCCTATCTAAATCACTATGGCTAAATCCACTGGTTAAAGCCATAGATTTTATTCCTTTTGAGTTTAGGTTGTTAACTTGGTCATGCATTAAGGCAACTAGCGGGGATATAACTATACATATTCCTTTTCTTAACATGGCAGGTATCTGAAAGCAAATTGATTTCCCACCACCAGTTGGTAATAGTGCTATACAGTCCTCATTAGACAACACAGCTTCAATAATAGCTTCTTGCTGAGGTTTAAACTCAGAGAAATTCCAATAATGTTCCAATAGTTCAATTGGATACTTCATGCTTGTTTTGATAAATAGTTTACAATAAAATCTATTCGTTCTTTGACGGTTCCAAAAGGAGTTTCAATAATTGTGTATCCAAATTTAGTATAAGACTTCACTAGGTATTCATGTATTACAACAGCTTGTTTAAAGGTTTCATATCGTTCGTTGTCTTGTTTGTAAATTGCTTTCCATGGTTTCAAAATGAAAACATAGTCATATTTGTGTTGTATGCAAACTGTTTTAAAGATTTCTGGGTAACTACTTCCCAAATAATCTAAATAAGCTATAACATCAGGAAGTCCTCGGTCAAAAAACACAAGGTCTTGTTTTAAATCGTTCGCTTGTGTAAACTGATTTTGTCGTCCCAACAACAACTGTTGACTAAATAATAAGGGATCCTTTAAAAAAAGTTGGTCTATACCATTGTCTTGCGCATCTATGGTTACTTGCCTGGAAATCTCTTCCATACAATAATAGCCGCTAGACTTTAGAGCGTTAATTAAAGTAGTTTTTCCTGTGCTAGGCCCTCCAATAAGTGCTATTTTTCGAGTCTTCAATTTTTAATTTTTTTAATACTTGTAAAATTCGTGATTTAAAAGGGAAATAAAAAATGAGATATAATGTATATTTGTATTGTTAGAGTTAAAATAATGGAAACACCTTCTAAAGCAGAAATATTTTATTTAGACTTGAAAGAAAAGCTATATGATACAGCTAGCTGGCCTTCAGTGTATTTATATAAATTTATTATTGAATCAAACCCATCCAAAGAAAATACTTTAGAAAATATTTTTGACAATATTGAAGCTGTTATAAAAAAAACAACATCAAAAAACGGAAAATATGTAAGTATTTCTGTCAATGTACTTATGAATACTCCAGAAGCTGTAATTGAAAAATATAAAGAAGTTGGACGTTTAGTTGACGGAGTTATTTCTCTTTAATTTTTGTATAACTAAGCATACAATTAATTTCTCTCATACACACACAATTTTTTTGTACTTTGCAAAGACTTAATTTTTAAATATTATCGCCAACATGACAGCGTTAACAGATCAACTACAATACAATACTGAACGTGAGCACTTAATTATCCCAGAATATGGAAGACATTTACAAAAAATGATCAATCATGCTGTAGCTCAGGAATCTAAGGAAGAACGTAACCGATTAGCAAAAGCAATTATTTCAATAATGGGAAATATGCAACCTCATTTACGAGATGTTCCTGATTTTCAACATAAGCTTTGGGATCAGCTTTTTATAATGTCTGATTTAAAGTTAGATGCTGATTCTCCCTTCGAAATTCCAACAGAAGAAATGCTTAATGTTCGTCCAGAGCCTTTAAAGTATCCACAAAATTTCCCAAAGTATCGTTTTTATGGTAATAATATAAAAACAATGATTGACGTTGCTAATACATGGGAACAAGGGGAAATGAAAGAGGCCTTGCAATATACTATCGCAAATCACATGAAAAAATCTTTCTTGAACTGGAATAAAGATACAGTTGAAGATTCTGTCATTTTTGGACATCTATTTGAGCTTTCAGATGGTAAGATTGATTTACGAGGTAGTAAAGAAGATTTAAGTGATTCTACAAGCTTACTAAAAACACAACGCAAGTTTACTACTCATAAAAAGCCCCAGAAAAAGACAAATCATCATAGAAATCGCAAGCGTTACTAATTTTGTTTAATATTTAAAGAAACACAACATTGAAAACTTTTAAAATTGAAGGTGGTCACCAATTGAAAGGTTCAATACAGCCCCAAGGTGCTAAAAATGAAGCGCTACAAATATTGTGCGCTGTTCTATTGTCTCCTGAAAAAATTACGATTCATAATATTCCTGAAATCATTGACGTAAATAAACTGATTGTCTTACTTGGGAAGTTAGGTGTGAAAGTTAATAAGTTGGGTAATGGAAGCTATTCTTTTCAGGCTGATGAAATTAATTTAGATTATTTAGAAACAGAAGCTTTTAAAGTTGATGGTCGCGGACTTAGAGGATCTATCATGATAGTTGGCCCTCTTTTGGCTCGCTTTGGTAAAGGATATATACCGAAGCCTGGAGGAGATAAGATAGGAAGAAGACGTTTAGACACACATTTCGAGGGCTTTATTAAGCTAGGAGCGAACTTCAGATACAACCGCGAGGATCATTTTTATGGAGTAGAAGCTAAGGAATTGAAAGGTACTTATATGTTATTAGATGAGGCTTCCGTTACAGGAACTGCTAACATAGTAATGGCTGCTGTCCTTGCAACTGGTACGACTACAATTTATAATGCTGCTTGTGAGCCATATTTACAACAGCTTTGTAAAATGTTGAACAGGATGGGAGCTAAAATTTCTGGTATTAGTTCTAATATGCTAACAATAGAAGGGGTTAAAAACCTTAGTGGTACAGAGCATACTATGTTGCCTGACATGATTGAAATTGGTAGTTGGATAGGACTAGCAGCTATGACAAAAAGTGAATTAACTATCAAGAATGTAAGTTGGGACAACTTAGGAGTTATTCCTAATGTATTCCGTAAATTAGGAATTACATTAGAACGTAAAGGAGATGATATTTTTATTCCAGAACATACTAACGGATACGAAGTTCAAAATTATATAGATGGTTCAATTTTAACTATTTCTGACGCCCCTTGGCCAGGGTTTACCCCAGATTTATTAAGCATTATTTTAGTAGTAGCCACTCAAGCAAGAGGGAGTGTTTTGGTCCATCAAAAAATGTTTGAAAGCCGCCTGTTTTTTGTCGATAAATTAATTGATATGGGAGCTAAAATAATCTTGTGTGATCCACACCGTGCTTCTGTAATTGGTCATGACTTTAAATCTACTTTGAAATCTACAACTATGACTTCTCCAGATATTAGAGCAGGAGTTTCGTTATTAATTGCAGCTCTTTCTGCTAATGGAACTTCAACTATTCATAATATTGAACAGATTGATAGAGGATATGAAAATATTGATGACCGTTTACGTGCTATTGGTGCTAAGATAGAGCGGATTGATCTATGAGGTTAGAAAACGAACTTAAATCAAGAAGTCTTAACTCCTGTGAGTTGTGTAAGACAACAGAGAAATTAAAAATATACACCCTTCAACCCTCAAGAGGGATCAACTTATCTGATAGTATCTATGCCTGTAGTATCTGTATTTCTCAGATTGAAAACTCTAGTTTAATTTCTCCTAACCACTGGAGATGTATTAATGAGAGTATGTGGAGCGAATTTTCTGCTGTTAAAGTGATTTCGTGGCGGATGCTTAACCGAACAATATCTTCTGGATGGTCACAAGGTTTATTAGATATGATGTATTTAAGTTCCGATGATTTAGAGTGGGCAAAGGCACTTGGTGATGGGGTCGAAGATGATATTAAATTAATTCACAGAGATGTAAACGGAGTTATCCTAAAACCAGGCGACAGTGTAGTATTAGTTAAAGACTTAAAAGTTAAGGGGTCCAGTATGACAGCTAAACAAGGAGTTGCAATTAGAAGGATATCTTTGGATCACGAAAATGATAATTATATAGAAGGTAAGATTTGTGGACAAAATATCGTGATAATCACTAAGTATGTAAAAAAAATATAATCATTTGCCCAGAGCTTCTTTGTATGTTTTAAGGCATCGATCTCTAGCGAATTTATGATCAACCATTGGCTCAGCATAGGTTAACTCTTGGTATTCAGGCACCCATTTTTTTATATATAAATGATCTTTATCAAAGTTTTTAACCTGAGTTGTAGGATTAAAAATCCTAAAATACGGAGCTGCATCAACTCCACAACCAGCTACCCATTGCCAATTACTAACATTGCTAGAAAGTTCAAAATCATGGAGTTTTTCAGCAAAATAAGCCTCTCCCCAACGCCAATCAATCAGAAGGTGCTTGCACAAGAAACTTCCAACTAGCATGCGTACACGATTGTGCATGAATCCAGTTTTATTTAATTCTCTCATACCTGCATCTACAAGTGGATAACCTGTATTACCACCACACCATTTTTGAAACTCTGTAGGATCATTACGCCATTTAATTGCATCGTATTGAGGTTTAAAACTTTGCGTAATTATATGTGGAAAATGCCATAAAATCTGCATAAAAAACTCACGCCATATTAATTCTTTTAAAAAAACCGTGTTTTCAAATTGAATAGCTTTAGAAACTATTTGACGAACACTTACAGATCCGAACCTTAAGTGGGGGCCTAGTTTTGAAGTACCTCTCACGGCTGGAAAGTTTCGTGTAGCCTCATAATTTTTTATAATACTACTATCGATATCAAACATTGCCACTTTTATCGGATTTGGCTCAAAGCCCAAGTCCATCAGTTCAACCCAGTTGTGACTTTTAGTTTCATAGCAGTTATGAAGTAAATCTTCTGACTTATAAGCGTTACAATGATTTGTATCAAATGCAGCAAGCCATTTTTTTGAATAAGGAGTATAAACTTTATAAGGAAGCCCATCATCTTTAGTGATTTGATTGCGTTCAAAAATAACCTGGTCCTTGTAGGATTTAAATGAAATTGATTTCTCTTTCAATAGTTCACAAATGGATTGATCTCTTGAAATTGCATATGGTTCATAATCGTGATTGCAATAGACAGAAGTAATCTCATATTCACTAATTATTTCAGTAAACACAGCTTCAGTAGTTCCACTATATACCGCTAGTTGGCTTCCGTGAGATTTCAAAGTTTTATTTATTTCAGTAAGTTGCTTAAGGATAAATTCAATTCTAGCATCTTGCTTAGGTAAGGAGTCAAGAATCTGTTGATCAAAAATAAAAATAGGAAGTACAGAGTCATTGTGTTTCAAGGCCTCATATAATCCGTGATTATCATGAAGTCTTAAATCTCTTCTAAACCAAAAAAGTGTAATTTTTGAATTCATATTAGTATTCTCCAAATAATTCGGTTAATTTTTTCTGTCTGTATGCGAAAATCTCTTCTAACTTTGGTTTTACAATAAAGGGGTGTAGAAGTTGGCCTAGCCAACCCATAGGGACTTTATAATCAATGATATCCTCCATTTCGACACCCCCATCAATCGCCTTAATGAAATGCTTGTGGTGCCATAACGCATAGGGACCATAGCGTTGTTCATCAACAAAATAGTGTTGATCTTTTACCTGAGTAATTTCAGTAACCCATTTAGTTTTGATTCCTAAAATAGGCGTTACAATATATTGTATAATTTGACCTGGATACATTGGGCGATCTGCCCCTGATAAAATATCAAAACTCATGTATTCTGGAGTAATTATTTTTAGGTTTTCAGGATTTGATAAAAACGACCAAGCATTTTCGACACTTATTGGAAAGTTTTGTTTCTTGTGTAGTCTATAAATCTTCATTTTAATTGTATAAAGCGATGTAAAAGTTTAATGAACTAGCTAGGACTAGCCATATGCAATAGGGTAATGCGAAGAATCTTTTGTTTTTAAGTTGATAACTGTACGCTAATAAGAAATAAAACATTAAAAAGGTTAAAAAAAGTATGTTTAATAAACCTATAATTATGTAGTGTTGATTGAAAAACAGAAAATTCCATAACACATTGAGCACAAACTGAATACTAAAGAGTATTAAGACTTTCTTGGACTTGTCTACTTGAACCAAATATGCCATGAATGCAGAAAAAAGCAACATTATACTACTCCAAGCGATACCAAATACCCATCCGGGGGGTGTCCACGGAGCCTGATTAAGATTTTTATACCACAATGTTCTTGGACCATCATTCATTAATAAGCTTCCAATTGCCAAAGCACTAAAATTTATAATAATGAATAAAATGAAATTTTTGTAAAATTTCATTTAGTTATTTAGTAAATCTATTTCATCCAATAACTTTTGTGCTTCAGCATATTTTGAGTCACTCGCTGATCGATTTGTTGTTGAAAGGTCGTGCCACTCAGACATTAATTTTTTGTAACGATCCTGAAGTTTTTCTATTGCAGTCTTTTTCTTAAATATTCCAAACATAACTTATTTTAATTGACGGGTTATTTTACTGCTTAAAGGTTTGGTTATTGAGTAAAAATAATCTAAAAATTTTCCATTTCCATTTACTAGGTATTTATGAAAATTCCACTTGACTGACGTATTTTCAACTCCATTTAAATCCTTATCAGTTAACCATTTATATAATGGGTGTTGGTACTTACCTTTCACATCTACTTTTTCAGTAATTAAAAAAGTAACTCCATAATTTTTCTTACAAAATGTCTGTATGGCTTGAGATGTTCCAGGTTCTTGTCCACCAAATTGATTACAGGGAACGCCAATTACCATCAGTTTATCCTGGTAGCTGTCATATAGTTTTTGGAGATCCTCATATTGCCCTGTAAAACCGCATTCGGAAGCAACATTTACAAACAATATATATTTCCCTCTGTAAGTGTTTAAGTCGATAGGAACTCCATCGATAGTGTTAATCTTAATATTGTATATGGATGACATGTTTTCTTCAGGTTTTATTTTTGAAATAGAAGTGAATAAAAAAAGTGAAATAGTTAATAAAGCTAAAGTTAGAACAGCAACTTGGGTAGCACTAATTTTTTTTAATTTCATGGTTTAAAGTTTTAGAGATACAATCCCACAATCTAGATTAAATACTTGTCCAGAAATTGACTTAGATAAATCAGATAAAAGATATGTTGCCATAGCCGCTACTTCGTTAGGTTTTAAATATTTTTTTAATGGGTGTCTTTGAATAGTACTTTCCACCATACGATCATTTCTGAGAAATTTTGCTGCTAGATCAGTATCGGTAATTGTTGGTGCTATAGCATTTACTCGGATTTTAGTTGCTAGTTCTGCAGCAATTGATTTAGTTAATCCTTCAATAGCTGATTTTGCAGTTGCTACACTAGCGTGAAATGGCATTCCTAATTTTGTAGCTACAGTACTGAATAGCACAATTGATGCAGAGTCACTTTGCAACAAAGTTTTAGTATAAGTTTGGATTGCTTTAATAGCTCCAATTACATTTATTTCAAAATCTGCTCTGAAATCATCTAAACTTAGTCTGTTGAAGGGTTTGAGGTTAATACTACCGGGGCAGTAAATTAATCCGTCAGCAGCTTCTATTTGAGGCAACTCATCTTTCAATATATCACAGTTGTGATGCGTAAGGTTTTCATGTCTAAGTTCAGGAGTTGACCTACTAATATTGATAATCTGGTGATTAGAAATTAAACTTTCGATAATTGCACTTCCAATTCCTTTGGAACCGCCAATGATAATAATTTTTCTCATGCTGTAAGGGGACGTCCTTTCAAACGTTTTTCAATTTTTTGTTTAATAACTGTTAATCGCTTCATTAGGTCCATTAATTCTGGTTTTTTATCAATTTTATAAATTTCATTTACCCCTAAAATTAAACTTTTAACTTCTCTTGATGCTTCAATTCGTTCGCTCGTAGTTTTGAAGGTGACGGGCTTTAATTCAAATGCTTCTGCTTGTTTGACAATATCCATAATTATTGTTTTAAATAGTTTTGTAGTTCAGCAATTTTTGCTGAGGTATTAAAAGTGCCACCATAAAACGCAGTCACTGTAGCTGAGGTATCATCTTGAATGCCTCTTGACGAAACACAAAGATGTTTGGCGTCAATAATTACGGCAACGTTTTGAGTGCCTAATATAAATTTTAATTCTTCTGCAATTTGATTAGTAAGCCTTTCTTGTACTTGAGGTCTTTTAGCATAGTACTGAACAATGCGGTTTAATTTTGAAAGTCCGATAACTTTTCCTGAGGATATGTAGGCTATGTGTGCTTTTCCAATTATTGGTACAAAATGATGTTCACAGTTTGAATAAAAAGTAATTTCTTTTTCCACTAACATTTGATTGTATTGATATTTATTGTCAAACAATGCAACTTTAGGTTTATTGTTAGGGTTCAAGCCTGAAAAAATTTCATCAATGTACATTTTTGCAACACGATCAGGAGTTCCTTTAAGAGAGTCGTCATTTAGATCTAATCCCATAACATCCATAATTTCTTCAAACAAAATTGAAATTTTAGATTTCTTTTCTTCGTCAGTAAGTTTAAAAGCATCTTTTTTCATTGGTGTTTCTAAACCAGTAAAAAGGTGATCATCACCAATTTCATGAACAGAAAGCTCATTTATTTCTTTTATATTTTTATTAGTTAATTGATTATCCATGTTGTATTTAACGCTTTGAAATTTTATTGTGAGTTATTTGACGCTGTCTGGTACATTTAAATCTACCAGATTCAAAAGGTCTAAGTTTTTGATGTTTTGTTTTTCTTCCTTGGACTCGTGCACGCCATAAACGAAAACTTTTAGGTTTCATGTAAGTACGCATCATTCTAATTACTTCTTGCTCATTGATTTTGAATTGGTGTTCAATGGCTTCAAAAGTAGTTCGGTCTTCCCATGCCATTTCTATAATTCTATCTATTTCTATAGTATTAAAATTCATGAAGAAGGAAGTTTAAATTGTTCATCATACTTTATTTTTTCATTTAGCAGCGAAGAAAGAAAAACTTTATTTTCATAAAAATTTTTAGATTTTTCAAATTGAATAAACTTTCCTTGAGCATGAATACTAAAGCTATTTGTTTTGTAAATAACTAAATGATAAAATGGAATTGCCCAAGTGTAATTTCTTAGGCCTTTGGTGATATGTATTAGAATGCCTTTTTTTCTCAATTCTATATTTGCGTAGTTGATATCAGAAATTGTATTTAGCACAATCTTAAGGTTTTGACTTACGTTTTGTACGATCATGCGTTTTGAGCCAATTCCCTTACGCTTTAAAGCTTCAAATAAGGTATAAGAATTACCAACAAAATTTTCAAGTAAATTTTTATGTTCCTTGTTGTAGTATGTTGTATCTAGAACCAAGCTAATTAATTTATTAATCAAACATACACAATGTGTTGTCATTTGAAATAATAATTAAACAAATATTAACATTTAATATGATAGCTATTAGTAGTTTTCAGGGGATTCTATTATTTTAGAAGCTCTTAGTTTCATTGCAACAAGCTCTTCATTAGAAAATTTATTTAAGACAGAATACATCATTTTCATTCTAAAATTACCGCTTAGTTGAGTGCGTTTATCATCAAGAAAATTCCAGTATAAGCTATTGAAAGGGCATGCTTTTTCTCCAAGACGTTCTTTGACATTGTATTTACAGTCACCACAATAATTACTCATTTTATTAATGTAACTACCAGACGAAACATAAGGCTTGGTAGCTATTAGACCTCCGTCTGCAAATTGACTCATTCCGCGTGTATTTGGGAGTTGAACCCATTCTAGGGCATCAATATAAATTCCTAAATACCAATTATCAACCTCGTCCGGGTTTGTTTGTGTTAATAGTAAGTAATTTCCCGTAACCATTAGTCTCTGAATATGGTGCGCATAGGCGTTATCTAGAGAATTATTAATAGTTTTACTCAGACAGTTCATTTGCGTTTCTCCTGTCCAAAAGAACTCCGGAATTTGGTTTTGATTACTTAATGTATTTAATTTTTTATATTCTGGCATATGGGCCCAATACATTCCTCTCATGTATTCACGCCAACCAATAACTTGTCTTATAAATCCTTCAACTTGGGAAATTGTTATTTCGTCGTTATTCAATCTGTAAAAATCAAGAACAGATGATACAACTTCTTTTGGACTTATTATTTTTAGGTTCATTGCAAACGATAATCTAGAATGGAATAAATAGACTTCGTCGTTATGTAGTGCATCCTGATAATCTCCAAAATGAACTAATAAATTTTGATTAAAATACTCTAGTTGCTCTAATGATTGTTTCCTATTTATTGGGTAAGTTAAAGTTGATCCGTCAAAACGTCCGATAGTATCAATATTGCAATTATTTATAGATTTTAAAATTGAATCAACATTGTTTTTGAAATTAATAAATGGAGGTATTCCAGGCGAGCCTTTCCATTTATTTCGGTTACTTTTATCATAATTCCATTCTCCTCCTTCAGGCTGTTCGCCATTCATAAGTATGTGGTGTTTTTTTCGCATATCTCTGTAAAAACGTTCCATTAAGAATTGTTTTTTTCCTTTAAAAAAATCTGAAAGTTGATTTCTATTTGTATAAAAATGTTCTGAATCAACTTGTTTTGAAGATATTGAAAGAGTTTTACAAATATTTTTTAGCTGGTAATCTAACCTGTATTCGTCTGGAGATTGATATTCTAACTTAGAAATATTTAAAGAGTCAATGACTGACTTTAGGTTTTTTTCAAGGCATTGATGATTAGAAGAATCATCAATAGTCAAATAAATAACTTTATGTCCATCAGAAATTAATTGTCTTGAAAACTCTTGCATGGCTGCAAAAAATCCGACCACTTTCTGAATATGGTGCTTAACATAGTCTGTTTCCTGACGCATTTCAAACATACAGTAGGTCGTTTTGTTTGAAACCGTGTTGTACCAAGAGTGTTGGGAATTTAGTTGGTCTCCAAGGATTAGTCGAAGTGAGCTCATGTAATATTGATTTTAGAAACTATTTATTTCGCTTACTGCTACATTTTTTACTACAATATTTTACAAATTCCCAGTTTTTTTCCCATTTTTTTCGCCAGGAAAAGGGGCGTTCACATCGTTGACAAATTTTTTTTGGGAGGTTAGTTTTTTTCAATACTTATTAGTATTTATTTTATTGGTCTTTGATAATCGATTCGTTGTTTTAAAGATGGTAGTGCATACCCATCCAGCCCGTTAATAGTCATAACATTAGCTTTAGAAAGGTTTATGAATCCATCTTTTTCGATAAGTTCATCTTTAACGTATAAGTCTTTTATTTCTGCAATTAGTTGTATAGTGTTATTAGCCTTAATTTTGTATTCTTCACAAAAAGTTAAAGCTATCTGAATTGGCACCCCTTTTACAAAGGGTGCATGCCAATTATTTTTGTATTCTTCTTCAAGTTCTGTGACATCGAATTCGGATATTCGTTTATCATACTTGGCAGAGGTATGGTGTGCTTGCTCAATAATATCCCGATGAATGTGATTTATCGTAAATTGACCGGTTTCTTTAATGTTCTCATAAGTGTTTCTAGGAACATCGCTAACAGGTCTGAAAATAATTCCAAGTAATGGAGGATTTGATCCGAAGTGTGTTACTGAGCTAAAGATAGCCACATTAGGGATTCCATCATTTGATTTTGTACCGATTAAATTAGCAGATTTAAACCCTGAACAACTGTTAATTAGGTTAATTCTGTGGAGATGATCTAAATCATCAAAGTCTTGCCTTTTTAAATGTAACATTTAGTAATTTTTGAATTGATTAATTTTGACATTAGATGCTTTCAAGTCAAACATCAGGCTATAAAGTCCAAAAAAAGTTCTGTTTATGTATATAAAGTGCTTGGAACCTCTATTTGCATTAAATTTTCTAAGCTCTGTGTTTTTGCTGTAGCTTTCGCTAAGTTCTCCTATTTTATTAAAAAATTCTGGATTAGAAAAATCAAAAATTTCATTATGAAAAGGGAGTGTAAAAACACTCAATAGTTCATGAAACATATTTGTGAAAAAAGCTAACTCTTCTTTAGTATCATTTGGTGTTAATATTTCTAGTTCATAAAGCTTTTTTTTGAATGATACTGGATCATTGATTGTATTGACATTCGAGAGTTCAAAGTAGGGTGTGTAGAAATTATTTGGGATTGATTTCATGCAGCCAAAATCTAAAGCAATTAATTGTGTATCTTCATTAACTAAAAAATTTCCAGGGTGAGGATCCGCATGCACTTTTTTTAGTGTGTGAATTTGAAACATGTAGAAATCCCACAGTGCTTGACCAAGTTGATTTGATTTTTTTTTGTCAGTATTGTATTTAGTAAAAACAGATAAATGCTCACCTTTCATAAAATCCATTGTAATAATACGATCTGAAGAATAGTCGTCGTAGTATTCTGGAAATAACAAGTTAGGAATATGAATACAGGATTGAGCGATTTCTTTACTTTGTGAGATTTCAAGATCATAGTTAGTCTCTTCTACTAATTTATCTTCAACTTCTTGAAAATACTTATCAGAATCCTTTCCTTTGATATTAAACATTTTGATGGCAATTGGTTTAACTAAAGACAAGTCTGATTTTATACTATCAGCAACTCCTGGATATTGAATCTTTACAGCAAGCTTTTTCCCTTTTAATTCAGCTATATGTACTTGGCCAATACTGGCGGCATTTACGGAGCTAGAGTCAAATTTGTCAAAAATTTGATTTGGGTGGTTGCCAAAATATTTTTTGAAAGTTTTTATTACAAGTGGAGGAGAAAGGGGGGGGACAGAAAATTGTGCTAGTGAAAATTTATCTACATAAGCCTGAGGTAGTAGACTTTTTTCCATGCTTAACATTTGAGCAACTTTCAAGGCACTACCTTTTAGTTGCTTTAACCCTGAATAAATATCTTCAGCATTATTTTTGTTAAGATTAAGTTTTGCTGCAGATTCAGATTTAACTAATTTCTCTCCATAATACTTTAGATAATTGATTCCGACTTTGGCACCAGTTGTAACAAGTTTTCCTGCTCTCTTAACTTTTGAAGTTGGTATACTATCGATTGACTTCATTTAGTTCATGCTTATTTTTTCTTTGATTAAGAACTTGCCAAAATCAACGAAGCTTTTAAGTGGAGATATATTTATTAAGTCGAAACTAGCATTGATAGATTTCTCTATAAAAATATCTGTTTTTTCAAATGATTTAGAGGAATCATCTATCCAAAACTTGAGTGTAAGCATCAGTTGAATCCAATAGGTTTCCTGAACAACATTGTCTTTAATTTGTTCTAATTGTTTGTTTTTAATTTTCATTACCTCGATATCTAATTGATCTATAAAATTTAAAAATTCGTATCGTAACCCTTTGAGTTTTTTTAAGTTTTCTAGTTGATTTTTACTTTCGCTTAAAGCGAAAATCACATAGCTTCTGTTGGCGGTAAGGAATTCAAAAAATGTAAAATAGAAACTTAGTAATTGATTTCTGGAATCGTATGTAAGGTAGTCTTTACTTGACTCTAAAGTCTCTTTAGTGTTTGTGAAAAACTGTGTAAAAACAGCTTTTTCTAAAGATTCAAAGTTGCCGAATATTTCATAAAAATCAGCTTCCTCAAAACCATTTATTTTTGAAAATAAATAAATTGATTTTGGAGCATGATTATGTTGTAACACATAATCCATGTAAAGCTCTATTATTTTTTTTTGGGTAAATAGTTTCTTCTTGGCCATAACAAATTTAAATTATAGCGTAAAAGTACAGGTAGTTTAAAAGTAAATTTATATAATTAAAAAAATATTAACATTTGTCATCACAACAATTTTCATCTTTAACCAGCTTACAGCTAAACACTGCTAACAGCATTCCAGCAAAAGGTGCTGTGAGATAAATCCACAGATGCGAAAAGTTTCCAGATGCAAGAGCAGGAGCAAGAGAACGAATAGGATTCATAGAGGCTTTTGTCAAAGGTCCAGCAAACATCGCCTCTAGCAAAACAACACTTCCTATAGCTATTCCTGCTACAGGACCAATCTCTTTGCTTCCTGTAGATACATTTATGATTACGAGCATCAAAAAGAAGCTAAGCAGTAATTCAATGATAAAAACTTTTAATGGCTCAATGGTTGGAATAGTAGCTCCTAAATCACTTTCAGGAAACAAGAAGAGTAAGACGTATGAAGCGGTAAGAGCACCAAATAATTGCGCAATCACATACTTTGGAACTTCAATCCATTTAAATTTTTTAGCTACTGCAAAACCAAGGGTAACAGCGGGATTAAAGTGTGCGCCTGAAACATCTCCAAATGCGTAGATCATAGACATAACAATGAGCCCCCATGTTATGGCAACTCCAGGGTGTGTAATTGATCCGCCAGTAAAATCATTAATTACCATAGCACCACAGCCACAAAAGATCATACTAAAAGTCCCAATAAATTCTGAAAGATATTTTTTCATTTTTTTTTCAAAGATACAATCTAATTATCATTTTGACAGTATTTAGTTTGTTGAAGTATGTATATATTATAGCTAAATATTTATTGGTGATTTTAAAGAAAATAGTTATTTAATCAAAACAAATAACTATTAAACCTTAGGTTTGATAATTAAGCTTAAATAATTGAAAATGAATAATTTAAAATATAACTATAAGAAATATCTATGGCTTAAAATAATGTAATTTTAATGTTTATCCAAATAGATTGAATAGCTTTTTTAGCTTATTAAGTTTATTAGTATAAGGTGCATATCTTAGTGTGATATCTAACCAGTTTTTTTTAACGACAATCCCTTTTTTGTGAGAAAAGGTATCAAAACCTAATTGTCCATGGTAGGCTCCAATACCACTTTCACCAACTCCTCCAAACGGTAAATTTGTATTTCCGAAATGAATCATAGTATCATTAATTGTTCCCCCACCAAAACTATAGGTTTTGATCATTTTTTTATAAAATGTTTTATTATTTGAAAACACATAAAACCCTAACGGCTTTTCATATCTATTGACGATTTGGTTTATATCAAATTCGCTATTGTAGCTCAAGATTGGTAAAATAGGACCAAAAATTTCTTCTTTCATAACGTTAGAGTCTAGCGAAGGGGCATCAATTAGCGTAGGTGCTAAGTAGCAGTCAGAAATATCAGACTCACCACCAAAGATTACTTTAGAATCCTCAAGCATATTTAAAAGTCTAGATAGATTTTTTGTATTAATGATTCTAGGGTAGTCTGGAGATTCTTTCGGGTTTTCGCCGTAGGCTTCGATGATTTCTTTTTTAAGATTAAAAATTAACTCTTCCTTCACCGATTTATGAACTAATAAATAATCTGGAGCGATGCATGTTTGACCTGCATTAACAAATTTCCCCCAAACCAATCGTTTAGCTACTAATTTTGTTGATACTGTTTCATCTATAATACATGGAGTTTTCCCACCAAGTTCAAGGGTTGATGGAGTCAAAAATACAGCAGCGGCTTTTGCTACAATTTTACCAACAGGAACACTTCCTGTAAAAAAAATATAATCCCAGCGTTCTTTTAAAAGTAGGGTAGTTTCGGGAATTCCACCTTCAATCACTTTTACGTGTTCTGGCTTGAAAACGTTGCTAATGATACTTTCTAATACTTTAGATGTGTTTAATGTATGTTCACTGGGCTTTAATATAACTGTATTGCCAGCTGCAATAGCAGCGATGAGTGGGGCGATTGCAAGTTGAAAAGGGTAGTTCCAAGGAGCTATTATTAATACACTTCCGTAGGGCTCACTATAAATATAATCTGAAGAAGGGAAATTTAATAATGATGATCTAACTTTCTTTGGCTTAGACCACGAATTAACTTGTTTAATTGTAGAATCAATTTCTGCAATAACAATTCCAATCTCACCAAAATAAGTTTCAAATTTAGACTTTTTAAAATCCCTGTATAGCGCTTCGTAAATTTCGTCTTCTCTTTTGATAATTTCAATACGCAACTTAGCGAGGAGTTTTTTAAGCATTTTAACATCTCTTGTTGACTGGGAATTAAAATATTCTTTCTGAAGTTCTATGATGGATTTTAAATTCATGGTTTTGTATTTGTTTTGGAACTGCACTCTGACCACAATATGTCATTTGGTGTTGGGGCAATAATTGATATTTTCTGTTCATTAACTGGGTGAGTAAATGATATTTTTTGAGCATGTAGGTGAATGCTTCCGTCGGGATTACTACGATCAAACCCATATTTCAAGTCGCCTTTAATAGGGCTACCTATATTCGATAATTGGCTTCTAATTTGATGATGTCTACCTGTTTCTAATTTAACCTCAATTAGGTGGTATCGATCCATGCTATGAATTAATTGGTAATGTAAAATTGCTTTCTTGCTTTGGTTTACTTGCTTACGGTAAGCCGTTGATTTGTTATTTTTTGGATTTTTTTTTAACCAATTGATAAGGCTGTCTTTGTGTTTTTCAGGCTTATTTTTTACAATGGCCCAGTATATTTTCTCTACATTATTATTCAAAAATAGAGTATTCATTCTAGAAAGTGCTTTCGATGTTTTTGTAAATATGACAGCACCAGAAGTAGGGCGGTCTAATCTGTGAGTAACTCCCAAATATACAGCACCAGGTTTATTGTATTTCTTTTTTAAATACTCTTTTACAACCTCACTTAAAGGTTTGTCACCGGTTTTGTCTCCCTGAACAATATCACCAGGACGTTTATTTACAATTATTACGTGATTATCTTCGTGAAGAATTTGAAGGTTTTCTGAATTTGAAATTATTTTATATCTTTTTTTAATATTGTTCATTTTTATTGGGAAATTCAGAAGATTTTACATCTTGAACATATTCTGAAATTGCTGTTGTCATTTCTTCATGTAAATTCATGTAGCGACGTAGGAAACGTGGATGAAACTCTTGGGTCATCCCTATCATGTCGTGAAGAACAAGTACTTGGCCATCAACCCCGCCTCCAGCGCCTATACCAATCACAGGTATGTTTATGTTTTTTGCAACTTTTTCAGCTAAAGTTGCTGGAATCTTTTCAAGAACCAAGGCAAAACACCCCAATTTTTCTAAAAGTTTGGCATCTTCTATTAGTCTTAGCGCTTCTTCTTCTTCTTTTGCTCTTACTGTATAGGTTCCAAACTTATATATTGATTGTGGGGTTAATCCAAGATGTCCCATTACTGGAATGCCTGCGTTTAATATTTTTTTAATGGAATCTTTGATTTCTTTTCCACCTTCTAATTTAACTGCATGTCCACCACTTTCTTTCATTATTCGAATTGCAGAACGTAATGCTTCTTTTGAATCACTTTGGTAAGTTCCAAAAGGCAGATCTACAACTACAAGCGCTCTATCAATAGCTCTCACTACTGAAGAAGCATGGTAAATCATATGATCTAATGTAATTGGTAATGTTGTTTCGTGGCCAGCCATAACATTACTTGCAGAATCACCAACAAGAATTACATCAACTCCTGCTCCATCAACAATTTTAGCCATTGTGTAATCATATGCAGTTAGCATAGAAATTTTCTCTCCCAAGGACTTCATTTCAATCAATGATTTTACAGTAACTCGTTTATATTCTTTTTTTGAAACTGACATATTGTTTTAATTATTATAATAGTGTGTAAAAGTAATGAAAAAGTAATTTATAGAACATGACAGCTTGTCATATTTTATTGAGTGGCATAATCATTGTCTATATAGTCATGTAAATATAAATACAAGTTAAATATACATATTATGAGTAAAATAATTGGAATTGATTTAGGAACTACAAATTCATGTGTTTCAGTAATGGAAGGTAATGAGCCTGTAGTAATTACTAATGCCGAAGGTCGTCGTACAACACCTTCCGTAATTGCCTTTGTTGAAGGTGGTGAAATTAAGGTTGGAGATCCTGCTAAACGTCAGGCAGTTACCAATCCAACAAAAACAGTTTATTCAATCAAACGTTTTATGGGTAATCAGTTCTCTGATTCAAAACAAGAAGTTGGACGTGTTCCATATAAGGTAGTCAAAGGAGACAATAATACTCCCAGAGTAGATATTGATGGTCGTTTATACACACCACAAGAGCTATCTGCAATGGTTCTTCAAAAAATGAAAAAAACAGCTGAGGAGTTTTTAGATCAGGAAGTAACTGAAGCTGTAATTACGGTACCTGCTTACTTTAATGATGCTCAACGACAAGCAACAAAAGAAGCTGGTGAGATTGCTGGACTTAAAGTTAGACGAATAATAAATGAGCCCACTGCAGCTGCACTTGCTTATGGAATGGATAAAAAAGGTAAAGACCAAACCATAGTTGTTTTTGATTTTGGTGGAGGTACGCATGATGTTTCAGTGTTAGAACTAGGAGATGGTGTCTTTGAGGTACTTGCTACTGATGGAGATACGCACTTAGGGGGTGATGACGTTGATGAAAAAATTATTAACTGGTTAGCTGAAGAGTTTAAAACTGAAGAGAATTTAGATTTGAGAAAAGATCCGATGGCGCTTCAGCGTTTAAAGGAAGCTGCTGAAAAAGCTAAAATAGAACTATCTTCTTCTGCACAGACTGAAATAAATTTACCTTATGTAACAGCTACATCAAGCGGTCCAAAACACTTAGTGAGATCACTTTCAAAAGCAAAGTTTGAACAGTTAATAGATGATTTGGTGAAACGAACTATTGAACCATGTCAAACAGCTTTAAAAGCGGCAGGTTTATCAACTAGCGATATTGACGAAATTATTTTAGTAGGAGGTTCTACAAGAATCCCTGCAGTTCAAGAAGCAGTTGAGAAGTTCTTCGGGAAGAAACCCAACAAAGGAGTAAATCCTGATGAAGTTGTTGCTGTGGGTGCTGCAATACAAGGTGGTGTTTTAACAGGTGATGTTAAAGACGTATTATTGTTGGATGTAACTCCATTATCTTTGGGAATCGAGACGATGGGTAATGTAATGACTAAATTAATTGAATCTAATACAACCATACCAACAAAAAAATCCCAAGTATTTTCTACAGCTGCTGATAACCAGCCTTCAGTTGAAATCCATGTGCTTCAAGGCGAACGGGCGATGGCAGCCGACAATAAGACTATTGGACGCTTTCATTTAGATGGTTTACCTCCAGCACAAAGAGGAGTTCCTCAGATTGAAGTTACTTTTGATATTGATGCTAATGGTATTATTAAAGTTTCTGCAACGGATAAAGCAACAAATAAATCTCAAGACATTCGAATCGAAGCATCTTCTGGATTAACAGAGGATGAAATCCAAAAGATGAAGCAAGATGCTGAAGCTAATGCAGATGCAGATGCAAAGGCGAAAGAAACAGCTGATAAGTTAAATGCTGCTGATGCAATGATCTTTCAAACGGAGAGTCAATTAAAAGAATTTGGCGATAAACTATCTGACGACAAAAAACAACCAATTGAAGCTGCATTAGAAGAGTTGAAAAAAGCTTATGAGACTAAAGAAATCGAAGTTATCGATCCAGCTCTAGAAAAAATTAATGAAGCTTGGAAGGTTGCTAGTGAGGAAATGTACAAAGCTCAACAAGATGCTCAAGGCGCTACTCCACAAGATGCTCAAGGTGAATCAACTTCTCAAGAAGACGATGTTGAAGATGTTGATTTTGAAGAGGTAGAAGAGTAAGTTAAATTTGTTAATTGTTAATAAAGCACGATCATAATTGTTCGTGCTTTTTTTTTGAAAACATTTTAACCATTACAAATGCATGGGGAAAGGTAACCGCTGCAATAAATGCAAAAAATAGTGAATAGAAATGTTTTTCATTGCTAAACATAAAATAAAGAATAACCATTCCTATGAGTGATACTATCCAATAGGGAGCAGCAGATTTACAGTATTTCAAAGTAGTTTTTAATTTAAATTCACCATAAACAAACTTAATTTGCTCTGCTAGCGATGGGACACTATGCCATAAAATAAAGTAAATTGTGAATCCCCAAATAAGTGAGGAAGAGTTAAATATTATAGTGAGGATCAATAATGAGAACAGCTCGGTTAATGCTATTTCAGAAGAAATACGTTTAAAGTGTAGTTCAATAGCAGTCATGATTAAAACTAAACTTCCCAGAATGATTATAATAGGAAAGCTATTTAGATTTGCTATTTGGTAGCCAGTGATTTCATTAACAATGAATTTCACTCCGATATCGTTAAAAGTGAATAGTAATTGTAGGATTAACATTCCATAGCAGAAGTAAAAAACTGATTTTAACGAATTGTTGGATTTTATAAAACTTTTTTCCCAATGCTGTTCTCCAAAGTGATAGGCACTAAATATAACAAACATTGATAAAGCTAAAATAGGGGCCATGTAAAAAATTAAAATAGCTAGCGAAACTATCATTAAGTAAGCTACAAGGATGTTAAATTTAGAATAATATTTTGATTTTTCTAGAATTTTGTTAATTATTAACAGATCATTTGACCCGTGAATCATCCCAAAAGAAAAAATTAAAATAAAGCCAAGAATTAGTTCAAATTTTTCAGGAATATGGGTTGCAATCCACAGCCCCAAGAAGCTAGTAACGATTGAGAATTTGAAAATATTATTCATAAATTATTGTTAAATCACTAATTTACTTTAACAAGTTTAGTCAATCTTTTATTGTAAGTTAATTTTTTTTATATATTTGTTTAAACAAAACTAACAAAATTTAAAAAAATGACAAACTTATTTTTACCTTTAGTAGCCAAGATGGATCCTACTGATTATGTAGGATTTACATTCTTT
>Ga0115572_10000573_pt1 | contig 31038 bp, 27 predicted proteins | sample COGITO_mtgs_1206_FD_88681 | JGI IMG/M metagenome (GOLD analysis project Ga0115572, IMG submission 88681) | Pelagic marine microbial communities from North Sea - COGITO_mtgs_120607 | ecosystem: Environmental > Aquatic > Marine > Epipelagic | place: Germany:Helgoland, sampling site Kabeltonne... | reverse complement strand
TAGTTGATCTTATGACTGATGAGAAATTGAGATTTGAAACAGGGCTAGGAGGCGCTGAATCAATTGAAACTGAAATAGACTTATTTTAATTGCAAAGTCCTAATTTCTTAAAAAGAAAAAGCCCGAATAGTTATTCACTATTCGGGCTTTTTCTTTTTAAGAGTAAGCTTTTAATCTTTAAAGAATCAATGACTAAGGACGATCATCAATTTCTTCTTCAAGCTCAGCAGGAATTAAGTCTTCACGACTAATGTGCATCATAAGAAGAATATTAGCAGCTACGTAGATAGAAGAATAAGTACCTACAACAACACCAATAAATAAACCTAATGCAAAGTTGTGAATTAACTCACCGCCTAAAAACATTAATGCAACCAATACCAATGCAGTAGTTAACGAGGTCATAATAGTTCGACCTAACGTCTGATTTAACGATAAGTTAATTACTTCAATCGCATCCCCTTTACGAACTATGCGAAAGTTTTCACGAATTCGATCGGCAACTACAATTGTGTCGTTTAGTGAATAACCGATAACAGCCAAAAGAGCCGCAAATACTGTTAAATCAAAATCCCACTGAAAGATAGAGAATAAGCCAAGAATAATCACAACATCATGAAACAAGGCTAATACTGCACCAACAGAAAACTTAAATTGAAAGCGAAATGCGACATAAAGCATAACCACAAACAGCGCCATCAGCAGTGCTAAACCGCCCTGGTCTCTTAACTCTTCACCAACTTGACTACCAACAAACTCACTTCGGCGAAGTTCTACTTTACTGGCTACGTCACCAGTACGCAAAACTTCCAGAACTTCAGCTCCTAACGTATCGCGATACGCTTCTGACATACGAATCAAAACATCCGTTTCGCTGCCAAAATGTTGCACAGTAGAACCTAAGAATCCAGACTCATCTAACTGAATTCGGATTTTCTGAATATCAGCAGGTTCTTGATAAGAGACCTCTAGCAAGGTTCCACCGGTAAAATCCAGACCAAGACTAAGACCTTTAGTCGCCAGTGATGCCATTGATAACAGTAATAAAACTGCTGAAATAATCATGGCTGTTTTACGCAGCTTCATGAAATCAAAATTTAAATTCGTAAACATTATTTGGCCTCCTCAACGGTTACATCATTTTGTTTCATCGCATCTTTATTCACACCACCAATTGAGAGAGTTGAGATGCGACGACCGCCGTAAGTAACGTTTACCAAAGAACGAGTCAATACAATCGCCGTAAACATCGAAGTGATAATACCGAGAGATAACGTTACCGCGAAACCTTTCACCGGACCGGTACCCACCGCAAACAAAATAACAGCAACGATTAAGGTCGTTATGTTCGCATCAAAAATGGTTACGAAAGCACGATTATAACCTTCATTAATTGCATGCTGTGGTGAGCGCCCATCATTCAGCTCTTCTCGGATACGAGAGAAAATCAATACGTTGGCATCAACTGCCATACCGACAGTTAACACAATACCTGCAATACCTGGCAAGGTAAGTGTTGCCCCAATAAGCGACATTAATGCAATTAGAATTACTAAATTAAAGAACAAGGCAATGTTTGCGTAGAAACCAAGTAAGCGATAGAAGACCACCATAAAAGCAAGCACCAGTGCTAAACCAACCAACACTGACATAACGCCCTGTTCGATATTATCTTTACCTAAGCTCGGACCCACTGTGCGCTCTTCAACAAAATACATCGGAGCGGCCAACGCACCTGCGCGTAGTAATAATGCCAATTCAGAAGCTTCTGCAGGCTCTAAGCCCGTAATACGGAAACTAGAGCCTAACTGACTCTGAATCGTAGCCAAAGAAATAATGCCACGTGTTTCAGTATATTTAGTAACAGCAACTTCTTTACCCTCTTCCATTACATAACGAGTGGTTGGCTTTTGCTCAATAAACAATACTGCCATACGGCGTTTGATTGCCTTACGCGTTACCTTCGCCATAATATTAGCGCCAGTTGAATCAAGGCTAATATTAACTTGAGGCTGACCATTCTCATCAAAAGAAGGTTGAGCATTAGTTACACGGTCGCCAGAAATTATTTCTTTTTTCTCAACGCGAGCGCTGCGGAATTCATCATTACGGAAATTAAACTCTTCATTAGAAAAACGACCAGCATCAGGCTCTGCTTCTAGACGGAACGATAAGTTCGCAGCTTTACCCAAAACCTTCTTCGCCGTCGCGGTATCTTGTACACCAGGAAGCTGTACAACAATACGATTAGGACCTTGACGCTGAACTAGAGGTTCTGCAACACCTAACTCATTCACTCGATTTCTAATAGTTGTTAAGTTCTGCTTCACAGCATAACTTTGTAAGTCTTTTACTTTTTGCTCAGTTAACGCCAAGATCACATCATTAGATGCATTAGAGACAGTCGTTGCACGAAAGTCACTCATTTCACGGCCTAAAAAAGTATCCGCTTGGTCTTGAAGCTCTTCTGTTTTAAAACTAATAAGCAGACTATTGTCTTCAATCGTTACACGACGATATTTAATATTTTCTTCACGTAATAGACGCTTCACTTCAGCCTGATAATTTTTCATCTGGCCCTTCATGTAGCTTTCCATATCCACTTCCATTAAGAAGTGAACACCACCACTTAAATCCAGACCTAATGTCATTGGGCCTGCGCCCATATCCAATAGCCATTGTGGTGTTGTAGGGGCACGGTTTAGAGCAACAACAAACTCATCACCCAACATACGCTGTAATTTATCTTTTGCAGGTAACTGTTGTTCATCATCAGTTAAACGGAATAATACGGTACCACCATTAACTTCTTCACCAAAAAAATCGATATTATTTTCTGTTAAATTAGCTCTAATTTGTTCTAAAGAACGTTCAGATAGAACAGCGCCTGATTTATTTGGCGTTATCTGAATAGCTGGATCAGGTGGGTATAAATTAGGTACTGAATAGATAACCGCTAACGCGAGTACCATAATAATCAGTAAGTTTTTCCATAAAGGGTATTTATTGAGCATCATGCTGCCCTATCGTTATTCATTAATTTGATTTTAAATTTTTCTGGCTACATCACACAACAAAGGCAGCCGAAGCTGCCTTTTTTAACCACTACGATTTAAGCTTTAATGCCTTTAATCGTGCCTTTTGGTAAGGCCGCAACAATGGCTGATTTCTGTACTGGCAATTGAACATTGTCAGCAACTTCAATCATTAAAAAGTCATCATTAACCTTAACAACTTTACCTACTAAGCCACCAGCAGTTGCAACTTCGTCGCCTTTAGCCAAGTCACCTAATAATGCTTTATGCTCTTTTTGACGCTTGCTTTGTGGGCGCCATAGCAAGAAGTAAAAGATTAATAAGAAACCACCCAAAAATACTAACTGGCCAGTCATACCCATAGGGTCTTGTGCTGGAGCTTCAGCAAAAGCAGATACAGGTGCTAATAATGCGGCCGCAGCCATCAAAGATTTTAAGTTCATGTTCATTTCCATTAGATCAGTTTCAGTAATATATCAAATTTTTATGCAAAGTGTTGTCAAACCACTGCAATTAAATAATCTATTAAACGTCTGCTTCAAGAGCAGGCACTTCAAGTCCACGAGCCGAGTAAAAATCGCTCACAAATTGATCAAAAGTTCCTTCATCCAACGCTTTACGCATATCAGCCATTAATATCTGGTAATAACGTAAGTTATGAATGGTATTCAAAGTAGAACCTAAGATCTCTTTACACTTATCTAAATGATGTAAATAAGCACGAGAGAAATTCTTACAGGTATAGCAATCACACTTATCATCAAGAGGACGTATATCTGTTTTATGGGTTGCGTTGCGTAATTTCAAGACACCTGTATGGGTAAAAATATGCGCATTACGTGCATTTCGCGTTGGCATCACGCAATCAAACATATCCACACCACGGCGAACACCTTCAACCAAGTCTTCTGGCTTACCAACACCCATCAAATAGCGTGGCTTATCCGCTGGCATTTTATGCGTGATATGAGAAAGGATACGCATCATATCTTCTTTCGGCTCACCAACACTTAAACCACCAATGGCATAGCCATCGAAATTAATCTCAGATAGTTTTGCTAAAGACTCATCACGTAAGTCTTCATACATGCCACCTTGAATAATCCCAAATAAAGCAGAAGGACTATCACCATGAGCATCTTTTGAACGCTGCGCCCAACGCAAAGATAAGCGCATAGAATCGGCAGCTTCTTTTGGCGTTGCTGGGTGCGGTGTACATTCATCAAAAATCATCACTACGTCAGACCCTAAATCACGCTGCACTTGCATCGAGCTTTCAGGAGACATAAAGACTTTTTCACCGTTTACAGGAGAACGAAACGCAACGCCCTCCTCCGTAATCTTACGCATCTTTCCTAGGCTGAAAACCTGAAAGCCACCAGAGTCGGTTAAAATCGGTTTATCCCACTGAGTGAAATCATGCAAATCACCATGCATTTTAATAATTTCAGTACCTGGGCGTAACATAAGGTGAAAGGTATTACCTAAAATAATATCAGCACCAATGTCTTCAATTTGCTGCGGCGTCATACCTTTTACAGTACCGTAAGTTCCCACAGGCATAAATGCTGGGGTTTCAACCTTGCCGCGCGGAAACGTCAAAGTAGCACGGCGTGCATTGCCCGAGGTGCCTTTGAGTTCGAAGTCCATAAAACATTTTCTAGTCATCATTTGCCTTACTTAACTATGCTTTCTTTGGGCGAGGTATAAACATACTGTCGCCGTAACTGTAAAAACGGTATTTCTCTTTAATCGCACAATCATAGGCGTTTAAAGTATGTTCTTTTCCAGCAAATGCTGAGACCAACATAATCAAGGTCGATTCTGGTAAATGGAAGTTAGTAATCAAAGCATCCACCGACTTAAATTCATAACCTGGATAAATGAATATCTGAGTATCATCATTAAACGGCTGAATAGTGCCAGACTGGCTTGCACTTTCTAAGCTACGAACTGATGTAGTCCCCACTGCGATTACTCGATTACCGCGAGCACGTGCTGCATTAACTTGGTCACATAACGTTTGATCGACATCCACATATTCTGAATGCATTGTATGGTCATTCACATCATCAACTTGAACGGGTTGAAATGTGCCTGCCCCCACATGCAAAGTCACATAGCCAAAATCAACACCCTTCGTTTTTAAACGTTCTAATAGCGGATCATCAAAATGCAACCCTGCTGTCGGGGCTGCAACCGCACCATCATGCTGAGCATAGACAGTTTGGTAACGTTCCTTATCATCTTCCACATCGGAACGATCCATATAATGTGGCAAAGGCATATGCCCTTCAGCTTCTAAAATCTCAAACACTGGGCGCGAATCTAAAAACTTAAGCTCAAACAAAGCTCCTTTACGCCCTAACACTTCAACGTCAGCACCACCTAATACAATGCGCTGACCCGCTTTAGGAGAACGTGAAGATTTAACATGCGCTATAACATGGTGTTCATCGAGTACTCTTTCAACCAAAGCCTCTAATTTTCCACCACTTTCTTTTTGTCCGTACAAGCGAGCAGGAATTACTTTGGTATTATTAAAAACCAACAAATCTCCAGGATTCAATAAGCCTTCTAAATCACGAAAGCCATGATGCCCAATAGCACCCGTTTCGCCGTCAACACACAATAAGCGTGAAGCACTGCGCTCTTCCATTGGGAATCGGGCAATTAATTCATCGGGAAGGTCAAAACTAAAGTCGCTGGTTTTCATGAAATTCACTGAAATAAGTTGCTGGCAAGTACGAGTTCAATCGATTATCGAGGCCGCATTTTACCTGAGCAGGCTATACAAGTTAAGCAACGATTGAATAGGAAAGGCGATAGACAACTAGAATTGACAATTCACGACATAAAGCAGGGCAAGATAATGAAAATAAACAGGTTTTTCATAGAAGTTGTTGACAGGTATTTAAAAAACAGTATTATACGCGGCCTCTGAACAAGATTCAGGCCAGTGTGGTGAAATTGGTAGACACGCCGGATTCAAAATCCGGTTCCTTCACGGGAGTGGCGGTTCGACTCCGCCCACTGGTACCAAATTCTAAAGCCTCGTATGTTTAATTACATACGGGGCTTTTTTTTGGCTGTAATTTGAATTAATTCCGCCAGTTCTGACAATCTATTTCTTAGTATTTTGGGAGTTACAAGCTTTATTCGGAAGCAGATGTTACACCATGCTTATCGCTTACTAAGTAGTAATAAAGAAACAAAATTAAAAATATCGACAGTTGCCTTTTAGTCAGGTTTTAAATCTTTATCTAATTTTAGTTTGTTATTTAAGAAAGAGTTTGGGATATCACCTTCAGAATCTATCCAGTTAAATAATACCTACAAAATGGTTGGATTTAAATGATCTCAATGAGCAGCTTACGGTTAACTCTTTGCTGATAAGCGCATGGTTAAACCAAGTTTTACTGTAGCAACATACCAAGATGAGACATATACGATAAAGATTGATACTTTTAGGTAAGTATTCACCACATCTACATATATCTGCCCCCCTGCTTTTTCTTTACCATACCTATCAGCATAATTTAATTTTTTTGCATTGCGAAAAAGAGTAAGTATTCGACGTAAAATTTATCGTAGCAGAGAGGAAGGTAAAGCCGGTGTATTTAATTATATTGAGCTGTTCTATAACCCTACTCGGCGCCATGGAAATAATAATGATTTGTCACCAATGGAATATGAAAAGAACTATTTTTTGAAACAAGACAGAGTCTAGAAAACTAGGGCGATTCACGTTTATTTTATATTTATTTCACATTAATTACACATTACCTATAAAGAAGGATGCATTCATGAAAAAGATTTTCCAAATCACACAGTTCGCTATGATATCAGGTTTATTTATAACCTTATCAGGCTGCGGTGGCAGCAGCAGTGATAATAAAGATCCCGTTCCAGATGAGAATAATGGTGACACAACAATTGTTGGTTATCTAACCGATAGCGCAGTTGCAGGCCTAACCTATACAACTGCGACACAATCGGGTACTACAGGTGATAATGGCGCGTTCACTTATGAAGATGGCGAAACTATTACCTTCTCTCTTGGTGATATCACTATCGGTGAAACCGTTGCCGCTAAAGAAGATATGACTCCGCTTGATCTTATTCCTGGGGCCGTCCTGTATACAACCAATAAGCAAGTAGAAAAAATGCTTTCTGCAGATTCGACTGCACCTGAACGCATCGCTTTTTTCAAACTTGCAAATACCCTTACATTTCTACAAAGCCTAGACGAAGACTCTAATCCAGATAATGGCATTAGCATCCCTGCTGGGATTAGTGATGTATTAGCAGGACGAGACATCAACTTTGAAGAAGATAATTTTTCAGATTTTAAACGTAAATTACTTTCTGTCACTATCCGCGCAACTAACCTAGAATTACTTGATTCAGGGGCCGTTAAGCCTATGGGTTATGCGCTAGATCATTTCTATAGTGCACAAAATATCAGCCAAAACTTTATGGCGATAGCAATAACAAACTTTGATAACGATACCGAAGACGATCAAGTTTCTTCAGATGAAACTATCGAATATACCTATGATGATAATGGTAATAAACTGACGAGTAATTCGGAGGTATATGACGCTGGTACCTTATCTTATTCCTTTGGCACTACTTACACCTACGATGCTAACGGCAATATGTTAACTCAGGAGAGTAACAATGACGGCGTTATAAATGAGTACAATAGTTACGAGTACGAGTTTGATGCTAATGGTAATATACTTAAAGAAAATGCGCCTTATGGGACCGGCAACTACAGCTATTTTGACAATGGTAATCTACAATCTGTAAGTTATATTGAAGATGATGAAACCTTCACCAATACCTTTACCTATGATGACAAAGACAATATAAAGACTAGCACCTTCGGTGACATTACGATTACCTATACCTATGATACCAATAACAAGATAACGAAAGCTGTTAAAGTAGGCGGTAGCGAGACCAATACCCTCAACATCACCTACGATTCCAATGGTAATCTAGTGTCTATCAATAATGGTTCTGAAGATGTTTTTACAAATACCTATGATGCTAATGGTAATTTATTAACTGAATATGCAAATGGTCAAACCTATACCTATACCTATTATGACAATAGCAATCTAAAAACATATACATATATAGGTGGTAGTACTACGAATACCTATAACTATACCTATGATGATAATGGTAGTTTACAGACAAAGAGTCAGGATTATAATGGCGTACCAATTACCTTAAACACCTACACATATGATACTAATGGTAATTTATTGACTGACGTTGCTGAATATAATCTCAATACCTCAAGTTATTTCTCTAACACCACGACTTACACTTATGATGAGTACGGTAATAAACTGACTGAAAGCGTTGACAGAGACAGCGATAATCCACTTCATAAAAAAGTCACAAGTACCTTGATCAGCTCAAACTGGACAGCTGTATTATTTAATTTAAATCAAAATATACATGGAGATTTTGAAGTATCTGCTGAAAGTCTTAGTGGATTATTGACTCTTTAAAATAGTTCCGGAGGTCCTCTATAAAATCTGAGAGCTGTTTAAATTATTAAAGCTATATGTAAATAATAGAAACGAGTGTGGTGGTTCAACTCCATCAACTGGTACCACTATTTTATAGCTCTGAATATTTCTACCCCGTATATTTCATTATATACGGGGCTTTTTTTTGGCTGTTAGCGAGCCGCTAAAAACGTACCAAACCCCGTATCCTTTCCAAGCTCAGGAACAAGTTCCTCATTATCAACCGCCATTTTTCCATTAATAACCACATATTTTACTAGGCCTGGGTTGCGATTAACCAAGCGTTTCAAACCGAAGTTTTCCATTTCGGCCCAATGAACGTCTTCAAGATTCTGATCAAAACCTGTAGGATCTAATACAACCACATCTGCTCGATCACCGACTTTTATCCGACCTGCATCAACACCAAACCAATCCGCCTGATCTCCTGTCATTCGCCATATCGCTTTTTCCATCGTCATCATGGGCTTGGCTTCTTCAATACTTTCATTAACCAACTTCAACATTCTTAATGGCAAATTATAAAAAGCCATATTACGAATATGCGCACCTGCATCACTAAAGGTTATCAAAGATTTTTTATCTTTTACCATGCCCTTCAAAACTTCTTTTCTGTGATTACCAACCGTTGTATACCAACGTAGTTTTTTACCATGCTCTACCACTAAGTCTAAAAATAAATCGACCACATGAACATTTCTATCTTTAGCTACATCAGCGAAATTCTTACCGATAACACTTTGGTCAGGGCAATCTAAAATCATCGCATCGCCAAAGTCTCGCTGCCAAACTCGAGGACTCAATTTTTCACCATAAAACTTTCTAAAATCACGGCGGTACTTTTCATCCTTCAATAAATTATTACGCTCAACCGCATCTTTAAGATCAAGAGCCAGTTCACCAGCACCAAACTCTTCAAAGAACACCACGTCGATACCGTCCGCATAAACAGTAAACGGCGTTGGTAATACCTGCCAACGAAAATCTCCATTAAAGAAATTGGTTACAATCGAAGCAACACTCGTGAGCTTGCTTAAAAATACGCTGCCTTTTAAATCCATACGACTAATCAAGGTCGTCTTTAAACGCTTTTTAAATATCCCCATGCATTCGCGCATGTACTGATTAACTTGCAGTGCTTCTGCCGCATTGGGCGCCCCTTGATGAACTCGGCCGTATGCGCGCACCAAATTATTCAACCGAGAAACTTCTTTCCATTTTGCATAGGTACTCGGTAAACTTTTAGACCATTCACGGTCGCCATCCACCTTATCCCACTTTAAGCACATGGTAGATAAGCCTAGAAAACCTTCGTCTAGCGCCTCTTTTAAATCTGCTTCCATCTTTTGCATTTCAGCCTCTGTCGGCTGAATGCTTAAATCAGTTGATCGCGCCAATCCCATGCTGCCGACACGCATATCACTGTGACCCAAGAAGCTAATCACATTGGGTCCCATAGGTTGCTGCTTAACAAACTTCACCCAATCTTTTGGGGTTTTCCATGTTTTATACTTTTCTAAAATAGGCAGTACTTTTTCTCTCGGTACGGTTTCTACTCGGGTAAAAATATCAGAAGCATCTTCAGTGTCACTGCAAATCATACTTAACGAACAACTACCCACCAGCACAGTCGTAACTCCATGGCGCACCGACTCACTCAAACTCGGGCTAACAATTAATTCTGAATCGTAATGGGTATGAGTATCTAAAAATCCAGGAGAAACCCACTGACCTTTTGCATCAATAATTTTACCTGCGTCAGCTTCATCAATAGCATCTGCAGTCACTAATACAATTTTGCCATTGCTAATCGCTATATTTTTAAACGATGAGGCTTCACCTGTACCATCAAAGTAACGGCCGCCCTTTATAATAATGTCGTACTGCATATAAACCTCTTATCGGTATTATTTTCGGTTATTTATAGATCAACTTAAGCTTACTGAAGTTAGATTATCTGGATAAAAACATTCATTCTTGTTATTAGACGACACCTGAAGCAGAATAATGGATCAATAAAGAACTTACATGACAGAGCTAAAAGAGGTATTTCATATAATAACGTGAGACAAGAATACTTAATTCGTAGCGGTGCCCTCGATGGCTATGAGCAACTGGTTATTAGTTTAAATGGCGATCCTGAAACTCTACTAACGCAATGCGATCTATCCTTAAAAGATTTAAATACGCCCGATACCATGATCTCTTTCAAAAATATGGTCGACTTATTAGAGCTCAGCGCAAAACAATTAAACCGCCCTGACTTTGGACTAACGCTCGGCTTACAGCAGAGTGCCAACTCTTTAGGAAACCTCGGCTTATTAATTTTGCACTGCAAAAGCGTGCGAGAAGTACTCATAAGCACCCAACGATTCATTGCCGCACATAGCCAAGCAGAGTACTGGCGCTTAAATGAGGCAGCAGAGCTGGCCTTTTTAGAACGTTTTAGCGTTTTCCAAGAAGTTAGTCATGCCAGACAAATTAAAGAGCTATCATTTGGCGTGTGTTTAAAACTGATGAGAACCATCATTAAAGGATCTGTCATTATCGAGCGACTAGAGTTAGCTCACGCACCTATCTCAGATGTATCAGCTTATAAACGCTTACTAGGCTGTGACGTGATTTTCAATCAAGAGCATGACCGAATTGTACTGAAACAACATTATCTAAATTATGAGATAGAACATCTGAACAGAGATGACAAGCAATTACTTGAGCAAGGCCTAGTAAAAGCATTAGAACAATTTGGCGATGACTTAGAACGACAAATCAAAACCGTTATTTTGCAATTATTAGGCATCCAAAGGATGAACCTAGAGAATATTGCCCAGATACTCAACATGAACAAACGAACCCTGCAACGACGATTAAAAGCCAATAACTTAAATTTTAAAACCATCTTAAAAGACGTTCGCCTTAAAACTGCATGCTGGCATCTATCAGCAAGCTCTATGGACATCACTCTGCTGTCTGAAATCTTGGGTTATAGCGATATCAGCGCGTTCTCAAAGGCATTTAAACAAGAAACAGGGCTATCACCCTTGAAGTGGAGAAAGCGACATAAACCTAACTAATTTAGCCTAGCTTCTTAGGTCTATTTAATTAACCAACCAACTGCTAAAATATAAATTAATTTCATGTTCATCTTCTTAAGCTGATTACTATGTCCGACATTAACTTACCTTCCGCTCCCCTATGGCGTCGCTTGATGGCTATGGTCTATGATTTATTCAATATCGTCGGCATCAGCTTTTTATTAGCGGCCATTTTGATTCCAGCAAGTTCGCATCTTTTTAATAATGGTGAACCTCTCGGCGAATTACCGATTCCAGTAGCGGCAAGTTATTTCTTTATTATTATCTTCTTTTTTTATTCAACCTTTTGGCGCCGTAAAAGGCAGACATTAGGAATGAAGGCTTGGGGATTAAGAATTACGAATGAATTAAAACCAGGACAGCAGCTATCTCTTGGTCAATGCATGCTGCGTGTTGGTATTGGATTTTTCTCAATCGGTCTAGCAGGTTTAGGTTTTTGGTGGGCACTTTGGGATAAGCAAGAAAAAACATGGCATGATCATGCTTCCTTTACTCGTATCGTATTTGATCCAGAAGCCAAATAAATTGAGCTAATAAAAAGACTAAGCCGCCTTACGCATCAATAAAATACCCAAAGTTAGACTTCCGGCAATGGGAATCACACTCGCCATCGCCGGTTCAAAACCCAGTACGATACTGGCTGGAGAAAGTAGTTCTTCAGTATATTTATAAATCATACCCACAATGATACCGCTAAAAATACGATACCCTGGCGTCACGGAGCGTAAGGGACCGAAGATAAATGAGATACCTAAAATAACCAATGCAAACGTACTTAAAGGCTGAGTCACCTTTCGCCAAAAAGACAGCATATATTGATCGGAGTTAAGCCCTTGTTTATCGAGGTATTGAGAATAAACATACAAGCCTGAAATTGACATGTCACGCGGAGTCACAATAACCACACTTAACTTTTCAGGCGTTAATTCTGTATCCCAACGACCGCTCGCTTTTGTCTCTTGTCTAACAGCATCACCTTCAACAATCGTCTTAACAACATTTTCCATTTGCCAATACTTTCGCTGATACAAGGCTCGCTGAGCATAAACAACCTGCTTTAATTCATTACCCTCATTAAATTCATAACGCGTAATACCGTGCAAAACACCGCCAGGTTCAACCGCATTAAAACGCATAAAGGTATTGCCTTCACGATGCCAAAAACCTTTTCCCTTATTCGATAGAGCTTCACTCGCCCCTTGAGCAACCGCCTTATTAGCCTGAGCAATTCGCTCTAAAGAAGGAACGACATACTCTCCTAATAACAATGAGATAAACATCAAAATGGCCATTGGTTTAAGAACGGCTATAACAATACGATTAATGGATACACCTGCAGCCCGCATCACTGTTAATTCACTGTTAGCGGCCATTGACCCTAAACCAGCTAAACAACCTATAAGGCATGCCATTGGCATATATTCATAAATACGGCGAGGTAAACGTAAACCTGAAAAGAACAAGGCATCAACAAGCTTATAATTACCTTTTAAATTATCCAGCTCATCAACCAAGGTAAAAATTGCATCCAGACCCACAATAACAATCATTACGACCAAGGTCGCCATTAATACATTACGAGCGACATAAGAATCTAATTGACGCATTACAACCTCTTAATCTTACGACGACGATTCCATTCGGGAATAAATAATAAGCCCGCACCAATCAATCCATAAATAATATGCACCCACCACATACCAATGGCCGGATTAATATTTCCCTTACTCAGCATTCCTCGCAACGATATCAAAATCGTTATATACATCATAAAAAGAATAATTGCGGGGAATAAACGTGCAAAGCGACCTTGCCGCGGATTAACTTTTGACAAAGGAAAAGCAATCATCGCACAAATAGGCACCATGATTATTAATGAAAAACGCCACTGTAGTTGAGAAACGTGACGAGGGTTATCAGAACCAAACAATTCTGAAGTCGGCACCGCTTCTTTTTTAATCTTTTTTCGCTCAGCAGCTTCATCGGCAATTTTAACGCCGTACAAATCAAAATCGAGAACTTCGACATCCATTTTCCCTGGAGCTATATCAAAGCGCTTACCGTCATGAAGCTCTAAAAAACGACTGCCCGTATCAGCATCCACTTTTTGCGTTCCTGTGCTTGCTAGCAAGATGGTATTACCATCGGCAATAAAAACGTTGTTCATCTCGCTTTTATCATCACTTAAGCCTTCGGTATAGGTCACCCTAGTACCTTTTGATCCTTGAAATCGCCCTGGCGCCAATAACTCAAACTCAGTCATAGAAGCCTGTTTTCTATATAAATCTTCCATTTTTTGAGCGCCCATTGGGCTCAAATACAAACTAAAGAACGCCACCAGTACTGTAATAATTCCCGCCGGTAACAAGGTATAACCCAGCAGTTTCGCGTTAGAAAAGCCTGTGGCTGTTAATACCGTCATTTCACTTTCAGCATATAAACGGCCATAAGCTAATAAAATGGCGATAAACAAAGATAAAGGAAGGATCATTTCCAAAAAGGATGGCATACGTAATAGCAAAGTAAAAAATACAATTTCGAGAGGAATTTTACCCGCTGCAGCAGCCGTTAACTGATAAATTAAGCGGCTGCTCATTAATATCATTAATAAGATACCCGTCACTGCTGCCATTGAGGTAAACAGTTCACGAGATAAGTATCGGAAAATAATCAAACTTTCAGCCTTTTCTTACAACTATAAAATAACAAACATATGAAACACCACGCAGTGTATAGCTTTCTCGCTAAATCGGCTAGCAAAGACAATTGAAAAGAAGCTTGATATTTCTTCCCAAAGAACCCATCTATACTTTATCGTTATAACTATTAAGATCTATTAAAATACGCCTTATATTTTATCACCGGAGCAAATAATGCAATTCAGCACCACACAAGAAAACGCCGCAAAAATTTCTGCTAGCTGTATCGTCGTAAGTATCGATGATAAAGGCAATCAATCAAGTGCTGCAAACAGCATCAATCAAGCTGCCGAACAATATTTAACCGATATCTTTGACAGTGGAGACTTTAACGGTAAAACAGGTGAAACTTTATTACTGCTTAAAGTACCTGGAATAACCGCTCAGCGCCTTATTTTAGTTGGTAGTGGTAAAACAGGCGATGGCATCACCGCTAAGAACTACATCAAAATTGCCGAAGCTGCTGCCGGAGCCATTAAGAAATCAGGTGCTTTGCAAGCTGCCCTTTATTTACATGACATCCCCGTTATAGGTAAGGATGACGCATGGAAGGCAGAGCAAGCCGCAATTGCATGTGAAAACGCGTTATATTTATTTGATCAAACTAAAAGCAAGCCAGAACACGAAGCAGAAGATTACTCTGACTCTATCGAAAATATTCTTTGGTCAGGCAATGTTAGTCTGCAGGAATCATTAAAAAAAGGCCAAGCCATTGCTCATGGCATCTCAGTCGCTAAAGACTTAGGCAATATGCCACCTAATATCTGCACTCCAACCTACTTAGCAGAGCAAGCGGAAGCACTAGCCGAAGAAACGGGCTTGGTTGAAACAATTATTATCGATGAAGCTGAGTTAGACGCGATGGGTGCTGGTGCATTCGTATCGGTTTCTAAAGGCTCAAGCGAATCTGGTAAATTCATCATCATGAAATACCAGGGCGCTGAAGATGCTAACGAAGCACCTCACCTGATTTTAGGCAAAGGTATCACCTTCGATACAGGGGGCATTAGCTTAAAGCCTGGCGCAGGCATGGACGAAATGAAGTACGACATGTGCGGCGCTGCTTCCGTTCTTGGAACAATGACAGCATTAACTGAACTAAAACCTAAAATTAATATCATCGGCATGATCACAACAGCTGAAAATATGCCTGCGGGTAATGCGAGCAAGCCTGGTGATGTAGTAACGACTCTGTCAGGTAAAACCGTAGAAATATTAAATACCGACGCAGAAGGTCGCTTAGTGTTATGCGATGCATTGACCTATGCTATCGACAACCTAAAGCCTGCCTCTATCGTTGATATTGCAACGCTAACAGGTGCTTGCATGATGGCCTTAGGCACAGTGAACTCTGGTTTATTTACTGAAGATGAATCACTAGCTGATGAACTGCAAAAAGCCGCTGTGGATTCTCACGATAAAGTTTGGCGCTTACCTTTAGAGGATGATTATCAAGAGCAGTTAGATTCTAATTTCGCTGATATTGCTAACATTGGTGGCCGTCTTGCAGGTTCGACTACGGCGGCATGTTTCTTAGCGCGTTTTACTGAAGGTCAATCTTGGGCGCACTTGGATATTGCGGGAACAGCTTGGCACTCCGGTGGTAAAAACAAAGGCTCTACAGGACGCCCTGTACCTTTGTTAGTGAACTATTTATTGAATAAGTAGCAAGAGAATAAATAGTAAATGAATAGCGCCTTTTAAAGGCGCTATTTTAACCGCCTGCTTTTTTTACAACAAAGCCACGCTGCTTCATTTCGGCAAACATCTGATCACGTACATCACCTTGAATCTCAATAATACCGTCTTTAACAGCACCACCAACGCCACACTTTTGTTTCAATTCTTTTGCCAGTTTTTTCAATTCAGCAGGCGCTAATAATACACCTGTAATTAGAGTCACACCTTTACCCTTACGACCCTTAGTTTCACGCTGAATACGGACAACACCATCACCTTCAGGCATTGATTCATTCTTGCAAACACATTTATCTTTCGCTTTACCGCAATTTGGGCAAGTACGACCCAGCTCTGTAGAATAAACAGAACCCGTATTAACGGTTTGACTTAAAGACCCTAAGCCTTCTTCATCTTTAGACTCTGATCCTAAGCCCGTTAAACCGGCCAAGCCCGCAAGGCCGACTGTTTTTTTCGACATCCTAATTTCTCTGTGTGATTTCTTTAATATGATAATTATTAAACGAGTATAACGAAAAAAGGCGACAGGTTTTACCCCGTCGCCTTTCTAATACTACTTACCGTATTAATTCATCAAGTAATCGATAAATTATAGCTTGTAGTTAACCTGTAAAGAAATGGCCATCGCATCCATAGAGTACTCACCATTAAGCTCTGTACTAGATTTGATAGAGCCATCTAAATTACGCTCGTATTCATTGATCTTTACATCTTCAAAGAACAAATAAGAGAACGCAAAATCAACATCTAGATCTTCATTAATGCGATAGTTTGCACCAGCACTCAACCACTCACGGTCATTATCAGGTACGCGCGCTGTACGGTAAGTGTTCGTTACTGGGCTTTGGTCATTTGCATAACCGGTACGTAACAGCCAATCATCATTTAATTGATAGTTAGCACCAATTGCCACAGCAGTTGTATCTACCCAATTCTCTTCAATATGGCCAATATAACCATCACCCAAGCCACTCAATGTTTCCATCATGCCTGTAGTAGATTCTGTTGAAATAACATCGAAGTTTTCAAATACAGACCATTGAGTCCAAGTTGCACCCGCAACCAACTGAAGCTTTTCAGTTAACTGGTGAGCATAACTTACAGTCAAAGACTGAGGAGTAGTCAGTGGTACTTTCGAGCTTTGGTTAGCAACTGACCCAGTAGCGCCATCAACTGGAGCAATAATATAATCACCAGCAGTAACGCCAGCAGCAGGAATATCGGCAGGAGATTGAGTTAAGCCAACAACCCCTTCGCTCTGTTTGAACTCAGAATCACCCTTTAGGGTAAATTCCATCTCTGAACGATAAGAAACACCCAATGTAATGTCAGAGTTAATATCCCACATTAAACTCAGGTTATAACCCACCTGCCAATCATCACCTTCAACTTCGTAATGATTCTCAAAACCTTCATAATCAGAGTAAGCTAAACCGCTACCTGTTATGTTAGTTGGGTCTACACCACCATTTAGATACTTAAGATTTTCATTATAAGGCACGGTATCAAGTTGCTTAGACAGCAAACCTTTCATGTAGGTAATGTCTAAACCAAAACCAACAGAGAACTGGTCATTTACACGGTATGCAACTGCTGGCTGAAATTCAATCGAAGTCAATTGTGTTTCGTCAGCAAATACACCACCGATGAAATCATCGTCATAATTTGTATTGGTGCCAAACGGTACAAAAATACCAAAACCAGCCGCAAACTTTTCATTGATCGGCATAGCAAAATATCCGTAAGGAATGGCCGCTGAAGAAAGGAAGTTACCACCGTCGGAATAAGGACCTAGATCTTCTGCTGTATAAGTTTTACCAGCAGCATTGGTATAGCTATCAAGTTCAAAGCTACCCACAGGCATAACGTAAGATGCACCGACAGTTACTTCAGCACGTTTTAATTTAACCATACCTGCTGGGTTATAAAACACGACACTCGCATCTTCAACGACCGCTGCGCGACCTGCGTATGCGTTACCGGCGCCTGCGGCACCTTGTTCGTTTAATTTATAACCAGAAGCTTGTACAGCCGGAGCCAATACCGCAGCAGTGATAGCTGCAACTAAAACGCGTTGTTTCATGAGTAGGGAACCTATTTTAAAAGTCAGCATCCAAACGTCACAAGTTATTTAAATTATGCTTTGTGATCGCCGAGATACAAAAGAAAATCGAGGGGATTATGCCACTTTGTAAAATAGTTATTGTTACATTATGTTATTAAGTGTTTCTTAATGTAATGATAATGGCTTATTTTGAGCTAAAAATGTCCTATTGAGTCCGATTACAGCGGGGTTTTTATCCATTTGAGCCAAGTGTAATATTTTACATTTCAAGCCCCAAGCTGTTTCTGTAAGCCTGCTAAATCAACCATTGTTGTTTGCTCTATCAACTTACCACGTTGGATAATCCATATGGAGGCGGCCGAAAAAGCGATAACTTTATCATTCGCTGGCATACCAAATAATGGCTTATTAAAACTGCCGCAAAAAGTAGAAAACGTAATGACTTTATTATCTTCAGCCATTATTTCTTCAACGATAACCTCTAAATCCGGTACCGCTTTACGAATATCTTCGACATATTGAACATAGCCATCAAAATCTCTAAAGCCGTCTGTAAACGTTGTTTGGTAGCGAAAATTTTTACCGACTATTTTCTGCAATAATCCGTATTTACCTTTATTCCAAGATAAATCAATGTGCTTTTCTACCAATGCTTTATTTTCTGCGCTCATTCCATGGCCATCAATCAAAGTTACATTAAAATCTACAAAGAATCATAGTAACAAAATCTGCATTACACCAGTTTTATGTGACTTGTATCAGGAGCTAAAGGAGCTGACTTTTCTTTTTTATCGGTTAATTCAGCACCAGGTTCTGCCACTGTAAAAGACGACAAGTCCAACTCTAAACCAGCTACCGGCGCTGCTCTTTCAGGATTCATATCCTCACCAACATCAGCAACCGTTATATGTGACGTGTTTGGAGCAGGTGGTACGACTTTCTCTACCACCTCAACTTCAGCGAAAGGCGATACGACCTTAATACCACTCGTATCGATATCAGCATCAGGGATATTTCGACGCTCGTCCGGTTTTAATAAATCGCTCCCCGTTGGTAATACATCCCAATTACCTTCTGAGTTCATCGATTCTTGCTTATTAACGATGCTTGGTTGAGTCGTTGCTTTAGAAGAGTTAACCGCAATGCTTACCTGCTCTTCCTTAGCCAAAGTAATAACCAATTTAGCACCAGCTTGTTTAAAAGCTTGTTGATACTTCGCTGCCGTTGTCTTATCAACCGCTTTTTTGATCGAATTCACTTTACCTGAAAAAAGTACCGCAAGTTTTGCAGCATCCGCTTTAAAAATTTTCGCAACGGCAGCTTTCGCATTCGCCTCATCAGCGCCTGCTAAGATTTCTCCGCGAAAATAGATATCGTACTTCGGATCTGCCATCACTCAATTCCTATTAATTTATTCGGCTAAGGGTTTATACAATCATATTATAGATCGTCACGCCTGCCCTTTTTAAGACTTTTTCCCTGCACCTTCTGCGATACGCTTCACAACTCGCGAAGCTGCAACAAAACCAAAAGTGCCTGTTATCATCGTTACTGAACCAAAACCTGAGGCACAATCAAGACGCGTACTACCATCATCCTCAGGCTTCATTCTACATACAGAGCCATCAGCTTGGGGATAAGTCATTTGCTCTGTAGAGTACACACAGGGGATAGAGTAATAACGTTTAGGGTTGCGCGAGAAACTAAAATCTTTACGCAATATAGAGCGAACCTTAGAAATTAAAGGATCGTGAGCACACTTATTCACATCAATGATTTGAATTTGCAGAGGATCAATTTGACCACCCGCCCCCCCTGTAACCACGATGCGTATTTTATTAATGTGACAATGGGCAATCAAAGCCGCTTTGCTTTTTGCGCTATCAATGCAATCAATCACATAAGAAAAGCCGGTATGAATAAGCTCTCGCATATTTTTCTCGGTAACAAAGTCCATATGCGTTGTGATTTTACAGTGAGGATTAATCGCTTTTAGACGCTCAGCCATCGCGTCAATTTTGAGTTTGCCAGTATTGCCATCCATCGCCGGTAATTGACGATTAATATTAGTCACACAAAGATCATCCATATCAATCAAGGTGATCGCACCAACACCACTACGAGCAACCGCTTCTGCTGCCCAAGAACCCACGCCACCAATACCAATTATACAAACATGCGCATTGCGAAGTCGTTCAAGACCTTCAACACCATATAAACGTGCAATACCACCAAAACGGTCAAGATAGTCATCAGACATGAAAAGTGCGGGCCCCACAATAGTTCAATCAACAATCAATTAAAAAATCGAATTATACCTGAACAAATGTGAGAATGAGGAAGGAAATCAATGCTATTTACGCGCCATTGATTTTACTCGCAATAATGTTATGGCGAACCATAGCTCGTTTACCCCAGCGCGATATTTCAGCAATACGTGGTAGCGTTGGTTCCAATCGATCAAAACGAATGGCTAGGTCCATTTGATGACGAACACTCTCATTGCCCATCAATCCTGATTTCAACACCTGAGTTGGAGGATGCTTACCGATTAAACTTTGAACGATGGAGTCTAAAAAGCCGTTCGATAGCTGAGCCAAATCATGATAATTCAATGTTACATTCGTCACAGCCAATCCATTAATCTCGTTACGTTCAATAATGAGAGCATCACCTTGCTTGAGGGGCCCTTGTAGAATATTAAAGAACTGGTCTAACTCAGTTTGCATCAATGCCATCTTCTCTGGCCCGTGTTCAACAGCCAAAGCCTCAAGCCACAACTGACGAAAGCGACGTTGACTGAATTTTTCTGTAACAATTTTGATTTCCAAACGATGAGGAGTTGCCATACTCAATTCATTTTCTTCTTTGCCATACAGTGCCAGTAGCATCCAATCTTTATTTAATTGGCTAAAAGCACCATATCCCTGTAATTCAGGTTCAGCGCTTTCAAAATCAGAGGCTTGAAGGATAGGGCTAACAATAGAAAGTGTGAAAAATGTAATAAAGGATAATAAGATTCGATACATAATCGTCTCAATGTTTCAAATATCGAAAGATAATGCACTTTAGAGACAAAGGTTCATAGTGACTAGTTCACATATTGACGCCAATATTTTGACCTTGCAATGGTACTGTTAACTGACGATCATTTTACGAACAAAAAGCCACGCAAATATTTCAGAAAAACGATGTTTAAATATTAACTAACTGGATACGCTGCAGCTGATTAACAATTTGGGTATGCATTGTATCCTGCACATCAGGATTACGAATGTCATCCAGGGTAATATCCCCTAGAACTCGCAACAGAAGATCATTAATTCCCGTCCAATTACTTGCTAAAGAACACGACTCGGTAATTTCGCAGGTATTATCATCCGCACTGCACTCTGTTAAAGAAATTGGCCCTTCAAACGCCTGAACCACATCTAGCACACTAATTTGAGTGGGCGCTCGCGCTATGCGATAACCTCCTTTTGCCCCACGCTGAGCATTTACTAGACCCGCATCAACAATCGCTTTCATAACTTTTCGCACAGTAGGGACCGTTAACCCCGTCGCATGAGAAATTTCATCGGTTGATTGCTTTACCGAGCCGACCAAGGCCAGCTGATTTAACACGACCAAACCATAATCGGTTAACTTTCCAATTCTGAGCATTGAAGATTCTTTTAGTTATTTAAATAAATAAAAAGCGAGTTAATAAGACCCATTCGTATCTAGGTTGATAGTATCAATTAGATTGGTCATAAACTGGCCACTTTGATAGAATACGCCCCCATAATTTTTCAATCAATACCAGTTTGGTATTGATTAAAATACCCTACCAAATTAGTATGGTATTACAAACCAAGATCCCGGCCCGCGACTATTTCTAAGCCCATTACAGAAATAGTTCATTACATGGCCGAAGACGATGATAGAGATGAGAGTCGTTCCTATGACTGATAATGCAGAAATCGATCGCCAGATAGGCAGAGAATACGAAGCCGGTTTTACTACCGATGTTGAATCTGCAACATTAGCTCCAGGTTTAAACGAAGATACCGTTCGTTTTATCTCAGCTAAAAAAGGTGAACCAGAATGGTTACTTGAATGGCGTCTTAAGGCCTTTGCTGTGTGGAAAGAAATGACCCCACCAAACTGGGCACAAGTTCAGCACCTTGATATCGATTTTCAAGATGTTTCATACTATTCAGAACCTAAAAGTATGGAAGATCGTCCACAGAGTTTGGACGAAGTTGATCCAGAGCTTTTGGCAACTTACGAAAAGCTAGGTATTCCTGTTCACGAACAAGCAGCACTAGCTGGTGTCGCTGTCGATGTTGTATTCGATTCTGTATCACTTGGTACAACCTTCCGTGAAACATTGGCTGAATCTGGCGTTATTTTCATGCCTATTTCCGAAGCAGTTCATAAGCATCCTGAATTGGTTCAAAAATACATGGGAACTGTTGTCCCGCAAAAAGACAACTACTATGCAGCACTAAACTCAGCTGTATTCAGTGATGGATCATTTGTTTATATTCCAAAAGGTGTTCGCTGCCCAATGGAATTATCGACCTACTTCCGTATTAACGAAGAAAAAACAGGTCAATTCGAACGAACTCTTATTATTGCAGACGAAGGTTCACACGTAAGTTATTTGGAAGGCTGTACTGCCCCAATGCGTGATGACAACCAACTGCACGCTGCGGTTGTAGAATTAGTAGCTCATGATGATTCTGAAATCAAATACTCCACGGTACAAAACTGGTATCCAGGTGACAGCGAAGGAAAAGGCGGCATTTACAACTTCGTAACCAAGCGTGGAGTCGCTCATACCAACGCTAAAATTTCTTGGACTCAAGTAGAAACCGGTTCAGCAATTACTTGGAAGTATCCTAGCTGCGTATTAAAAGGCGATAACTCTGTTGGCGAATTTTACAGTGTTGCACTGACCAACAACTTCCAAGAAGCCGATACAGGCACCAAGATGATTCACTTAGGGAAAAATACCAAGTCGACCATCATCACCAAAGGCATCTCTGCTGGTAAGAGCCAAAACTCTTATCGTGGTTTAGTTCGTATGGGCCCTGGTGCAAAAGGCGCGCGTAACTATACCCAATGTGACTCACTATTAATTGGTGATAAATGTGGTGCTCATACCTTCCCTTATATCGAAAGTAAAAACCCGAGCGCCGTTGTAGAACACGAAGCAACTACGTCAAAAGTATCTGACGAACAATTGTTTTTATGCCAACAGCGCGGCATCGATACTGAAAAAGCAGTTTCTATGATTGTGAACGGATTCTGTAAAGAAGTATTTAAAGAATTGCCCATGGAATTCGCCGTCGAAGCCGGCAAATTATTAGAAGTATCGCTAGAAGGATCCGTAGGGTAATTCGGCAAGAGCTACAAAGCTTCGCTTTGTTTGCCGAATTACGACTGAGCATGGATGCTCAGGCCGGCAGCCGTACAAGGACGTAAGTTATTTATATTGTGATCGAGAAATTAAAGGTGCAAAAAAACAGCATCAAAGCTCTCACAAATAACTTACATAAATCACGGTTAGCCCCAACAACAAAATTTAAAAAATTCAGGAAAACATTAAAATGTTAACGATCAAAGATTTAAAAGCCAGTGTTGAAGACAAAGAGATTCTGAAAGGATTGAACCTCGATATTAAACCAGGTGAAATCCACGCAATCATGGGGCCAAACGGTGCCGGTAAAAGTACTCTAGGTAATGTTTTAGCAGGCCGTACCGATTACGAAGTAACGGCTGGAAGTGCTGAACTTGAAGGCACCGATTTATTAGATCTAGATCCTGAAGAACGTGCTCGTTTAGGTTTGTTCTTAGCGTTTCAATACCCTGTTGAAATTCCAGGTGTTTCTAACTTAGAGTTTTTGAAAGCTTCTGTTGATTCTGTTCGTGCAGCACAAGGCAAAGAAGCATTAGATTCTGTTAGCTTTTTGAAACTTGCTCGTGAAAAGTGCAAACTGGTAAATCTAGATCAAAGCTTCTTAAAGCGTGGCGTTAACGAAGGTTTTTCTGGCGGCGAAAAGAAACGTAACGAGATTATGCAAATGATGTTGTTAGAGCCAAAAATCTGCATCTTAGATGAAACAGATTCAGGTTTGGACATTGATGCTCTACAAGTTGTTGCAGAAGGCGTAAACAGCTTACGAGATCCTAACAGAAGCTTCATTGTAGTAACTCACTACCAACGCTTACTTGATTACATCGTACCTGACTTCGTTCACGTATTAGCTAATGGTAAAATCGTTAAATCTGGTGGCAAAGAATTAGCTTTAGAGTTAGAAGAAAAAGGTTACGCTTGGTTAGAAGATGATGCTGAGAACGGGGCTAGCTAATGACTGATTTTCAGAATGGTCTGCTTGCTGTTAATGGTGAAAATCTTAATAAAGAGAATGCATCACTTTCAGCCATCGCTACCTTAAATAAAAGTGGTAAAGAGAGCTACTTACAGCAAGACATTCCAACACGCAAAACAGAAGCTTGGAAATATACGTCTTTATACAACTTCACTAACAACCCAGACGGCTATGGTCGCTTAGCAGAAACATTCAATAGCGAAGGCCTTGATAGTATAACGACTATCCCGGCATTAAATGCTCAGCGAGTTGTTTTTGTAAACGGTCAATATTCAGCAGAGCTTTCTTCTAAAGAAAGCCTATCGAATGTGGTTCGTTTCAGTGAAGCCAACGAAGCTCAGCAAGCTGTTATTGCTGATAACTTAGATACTGCAATTGAACAAGAAAAGCATGTCTTTGCCGCGCTAAATAGTGCGACCGTAAACGATGGCATTTTGGTTCATGTTGGCAAAAATGAGAATTTGAAAACTAATATTCAAATTACTCATATTACGACGGCGCAAGCAAAACCATTTACGGTTACTGGACGCTTATTGATTGTTTTGGATACTGGCGCACAAGCAACCGTTGTAGAACACTTTGTAAGCACTGAAGACGAGCAAAACTGTTTTGTAAACGCAATTACTGAAGCAAAAGTCGGTGCAAATGCGCGCTTAAATCACTACCGTTTGCAGTTGATGCAAGAAGGCAGCATTCAAATTGGTGGTGTGCATATCGATCTAGATCGCGATGCAAATTACGAAAGCTTTCAGCTTGGCTTAGGCGCTAAAATTGTACGTAACGATATTAATTTAAATCATAATGTCGGCGGCAGTCACTGTGAACTGAAAGGTGTTTATCTTCCTCAAAATAAACAGTTAATCGATTTCCACAGCAATATGGAACATAAGGTTGCCAACTGTACAACCAATGAAGTTTTCCGTGGAATTATGGCCGACAAGTCAAAAGCTGTTTTTAATGGTCGTATTCATATTCACCCAGATGCACAAAAAACATTAGCAGAATTAAGTAATAAAAACTTATTACTATCTGACGATGCAACTATTAATACGAAACCAGAGTTAGAAATTTACGCCGACGATGTACGCTGTGCACACGGCGCGACAATTGCTCAGCTAGATGATCAAGCTCGTTTCTATCTTCAGTCTCGAGGTATTAGCGCAGCAGAAGCTGATGTCATGTTAAGTTTTGGTTTTATTAATGAATTATTAGAAAACCTTGAACTTGATGCGATTCGTGATTTGATTCGCCCTATCTTAGCCCTGCGCTTTGGTCGTGATGAAGAGTTAATGAAACACATTGGGTAAAAGTTTTTAAGGTAAGAAGTAAATATGAGCGATAGCAAAATTATGGACATCGAACACATTCGCGCTGACTTCCCAATCCTGCATCAGGAAGTAAACGGAAAGCCTTTAGTCTATTTAGACAACGGCGCGACGACGCAAAAACCACAAGTGGTTATCGATGCCATTGCTAACTACTACCGCACGACCAATTCAAACGTTCACCGCGGCGCTCATACATTAAGTGACCAAGCGACGCAGTTGTTTGAAGATGCGCGCACTACAATGCAAGAATTTCTTAATGCTGAAAAAAGCGAAGAAATTATTTGGACTCGCGGAACGACAGAATCGATTAACCTAGTTGCGCAAACTTGGGTTCGCTCAAATGTGAAAGCTGGTGATGAAATCGTTATCTCTGGTATGGAACATCACTCCAACATCGTGCCTTGGCAGATGGTTTGCGAGCAAACGGGGGCAGTATTAAAAGTAATTCCCGTTTTAGACGATGGCTCATTAGATTATGACGGCTACCTAAAACTACTCAGCGACAAAACAAAATTTGTTGCCGTAGTTCATGTATCCAATGCACTGGGTACGTTAAACCCGGTTGAAGACATTATTCGTGAAGCCCATAAAGTCGGTGCAAAAACATTGATCGATGGCGCGCAGGCTATTGCTCATTGGGACATCGACGTACAAGCTTTAGACTGTGATTTTTACGCATTTTCTGGACACAAACTATTTGGTCCAACAGGTCTTGGCGTGCTGTACGGTAAAGAAGCGCTATTAAATGCTATGCCTCCTTATCAGGGTGGCGGCGAAATGATTTTGCACGTGAGCTTTGAGAAAACCACTTATAACGTTTTACCGTATAAGTTTGAAGCAGGCACACCGAATATTGCAGGTGCAATCGCAATGGCAGCGGCAGTGAACTACCTAAACAGTTTAGACCGTGTTGCATTAGCCAAGAATGAAGACGCACTGCTTGCCCGTGCTAATGAATTGGCCGCTCAAACAGACGGTATCCGTTTAATCGGAACCAGCGATAAAAAAGCCAGCGTATTCAGCTTTTTAATTGAAGGCACACATCCACATGATGTTGGCACTTTATTAGATCAGCAAGGTATCGCAGTTCGTACAGGACATCATTGTGCAATGCCCGTCATGGACCAGTTTGAAATTCCAGGGACGGTACGTGCTTCTTTTACGTTCTACAATACATTAGAAGAAGTAGACGCTCTGTTTAAAGCGATTGAAAAAGTGAAAATGTTTTTGCTATAAGCATTAACATCTTCCTAAGAGATAACTTATGACCATAGAAACTTTTGATCCAAATGCAGCTGATAACCAAGATTCGCAACAAGTCAGTATGACTGCTGCAGCAATGGTTCATGTGCGTAAACTATTGGAAAATGCGGATGCCATAGGTGTTCGTATTGGCGTAAAGAAAAGTGGCTGCTCAGGCTTCAAATACGATATCGAATTTGTAACAACACCACTTGCTGAAGACACCTGCTTTCAAGTGGCTGATGACATTGCACTTTATGTTCCGACCGAATATCTAGCAATGGTAAAAGGCACTGAAGTTGATTACACAACAGAAGGCTTAAACAGCACGATCAAATTTAATAACCCAAACGCCAAAGACCTTTGTGGTTGCGGTGAATCGTTTTCAGTTTAGGAGCAATCTCGTGGAAAAACGCATGGTTGTTTCCCAGCAGGATTGTCCTGCACGAAAAGTTCCTAGTGGTCAGCCGACCATTATTCCAGCAGGTTCTTTTTTAACCATCAACCAAGCTTTGGGCGGCAACTACACGTTAACGCACAATGGCAATATGGTTCGTGTTGATGGTACTGATGCAGCGTTAATTGGTCTTGAATCAGAAGAAATTACTTTTGAAGATAAAGGCGATGGCTTAGTTCACGAAGAACAAATTCGCCAAGCGCTGAAAACGATCTTCGATCCAGAACTACCGGTAAATCTATTAGATTTAGGTTTAATTTATGGGATCGATATCGAAGACAAAAACGTCACCATTCGCATGACACTTACCGCACCAACATGCGGTATGGGGCCGGTATTAATTAGCGATGTTGAATATCGCGTAGCCAAAGTGCCGAATGTAGAAAGTGTTAAAGTTCAGCTTATTTTTGATCCACCTTGGCACAAGGATATGATGACAGATGAAGCACAACTTGAAACCGGCCTGTTTTTTTAACAGGCCGCTTTGTTTTTAGATACTGCTATTTCATATAAGTGTTTATGTTTTATAAACCTACTTATAAAACAACGGGAGTCACTCTCTGAATCTCAACTTCTTGAGACTCTTCAATAATATAGAATAAAAAATCCTTCGCATCTTGAGCTGTCTGCAATGGAATTTCTTCCATTGGAATATGGCCCACACCAGGATATGTAATCACTTTAGAACCCGCAATATCATCTGCAAATTTTTGAGCATTTTCTAAAGGAATCCAAGCATCTTTCTCACCCCATTGAATTAAAGTGGGAATGTTAAGCTGTTTAATTCCCTCATTATTCATATGACCAAGGCTGGCTAATACGCTAACAACCGCTGTTCGATTACCTTCACGTAGCATTAGCTGATGATAACGTTCAATCGCTTCTGAACTCACTTTCGATGCATCACCATATACTTCGTTTAACGTTTGCTCGACGATAAACTTAGGTGTTATGAAAGCCATGCTTTCTTTTAAAACTGGGGTGCTAAGCAGCCCCAAGAGCATAGGTTTCTCAAACGGATAACCAGCGGCATCAAGCAGTATTAAGCGCTTAACCTTATCAGGATGCTGCAGCGCAACATTCCACGAGATATAGCCGCCCATTGAGTTACCCGCTAGAAAGAACGAATCAATCTCAAGTGCATCAGTTAACTGATCAACCATATCAACCGCACGATCAATATTATAAATACCATCCGCATAAGGACCTGTTAAACCGAACCCCGGAATATCTACACGAATAATACGGAAATCATCTTGTAAGCTTTCAACCCAGCCATCCCAGGTATGTAAGCTGGCCATAATACCGTGTAATAAAAATAACACTGGGGCATTAGGGTTTTCTTCAACACTGATGCCTTCATCACGATAATGCAGCTTAATTCCCTGCTGTAAACCACCTAAGGTAATAAATTGAGATTCTTGATTGGCATAACGGCTATTCACATCTTCAGGGGCAAGATCAACAAACCCCATATACTGGCGCCCCATAAACATGGACACTGACAGCACAACGGCGATCAATCCGCTTATCAATAATTTCATAGAACTTCCCTGCTAAGATAATTAATATTTTTATAATTTTTAATTTATAGACTTAGTATTTATGAGCTCAGTGTGCAGGACAGCTAGGGTGTTTGGCTAGGTTTTATTGTGACAATTTTGTCGGGCTAAAGCCCGACAACAGAACAGTTTAACTACTTTTCAACAAAAGCACGCTCAATGACATAATGCCCTTGTTCGCCTTGGCGTGATTCTTCAAAACCGCGCTCATCTAAAATCTTACAAAAATCCTTCAGCATACTTGGACTACCGCACAACATGAAACGGTCATCTTCTAAATTTATTTCCGGTAATCCCAAATCAGAAAATAGCTTTCCACTTTCCATCAAGTCAGTTAAGCGCCCTTGATTACGGAACTCTTCTCGCGTCACTGTTGGGTAGTACTTCAATTTTTGACGAACGATATCACCAAAATATTCATTGTTTGGTAACTCTTCTTCTATGAACTGCTGATACGCAAGCTCTGAAGTTTCACGTACACCATGAGTTAAGATAACGTTATCAAATTGTTCATAAATTTCAGGGTCTTTAATGATACTCATAAAAGGCGCTAAACCAGTTCCCGTACTTAATAGATACAGGTTTTTACCCGGCAGTAAATGATCAGCCACTAATGTTCCTACAGGCTTAGTACCGACTAAAATTTCGTCACCTACTTTTAAGTTTTGCAGATGCTTAGTCAAAGGGCCGTCTTGAACTTTAATACTGAAGAATTCCATTTCTTCTTCATAATTCGCGCTAGCAATACTATAGGCACGTAATAATGGCTTGTTATCAATTTCTAGTCCGATCATGGTGAAATGACCATTTTTAAAGCGCAAGCCCTGATTACGCGTAGTATTAAAACTGAATAGAGTGTCATTCCAATGATGAACCTTAGTTACAGTCTCACGAATCATCTTACTCACGGCTTGCCTCACTTTTATCTAACGATTAATTAACTGCGCACAGAATATACTAGACTTATTAATCAGAAAAACAGATTATATCTATTACTCTTATCTATTTTACAGATATAGCTTTTATCTCAAAGGAAATTTAGATTATGCGCTATACATTACGTCAGCTTGAGGTATTTCTAGGAATTGCTCACCAGCAGAATGTGAGTAAAGCCGCGCAAGCACTTAACTTGTCTCAAAGCGCAGCAAGTTCAGCATTAAAAGAATTAGAACAACAATTTGATGTTCAACTATTTGATCGTATAGGTAAGCGCCTGCAGCTTAATGAACAAGGCCGGTTAATTCGACCAAAAGCTGAAAGCCTATTAGCACAAGCCTCCGACCTAGAACAAACGCTACTAAAACACGCCGACGCAGGTCACTTAAAAGTGGGGGCAACCCTATCTATTGGTAATTACCTTGCGGTTAATATTATGGCCGAAATGATGCGTCAGCAGCCTAATGCAAACATTAGCCTTAAGGTAGCTAATACCGCGAGCATCAGCCAGAAGGTTCTCAATTTTGATTTAGATATCGGCCTCATTGAGGGGGAATTACAACATTCAGATTTAGATGTAATCCCTTGGAGGGACGATGAGCTTGCCGTATTCTGCTCACCGGATCATCCTCTCGCTCAAAAAGCGGCGATTACTGATGAAGATCTTATTCAAGCCAATTGGATTTTACGAGAAGCAGGTTCAGGTACGCGCCAAGCGTTTGAGCGGGCGATGCACGGTATATTACCCGATCTAGCAGTGGCACATGAGCTACAACACACCGAAGCCATTAAACGAGCTGTAGAAGCGAATCTAGGCATTGGTTGTTTATCTCAGATTACTCTTGAAGATGCATTCAAGCGCGGTAGTTTAATACGGTTACCTGTTCTGCACCGAGATTTTCAGCGCCAGTTCTATTTCATTTTGCATCGTCAAAAGTTTCGTACAGCAGGTATAGAGCAATGGATGGATTTGTGCCGTTCATCTAATT
>Ga0115572_10000561_pt1 | contig 31411 bp, 37 predicted proteins | sample COGITO_mtgs_1206_FD_88681 | JGI IMG/M metagenome (GOLD analysis project Ga0115572, IMG submission 88681) | Pelagic marine microbial communities from North Sea - COGITO_mtgs_120607 | ecosystem: Environmental > Aquatic > Marine > Epipelagic | place: Germany:Helgoland, sampling site Kabeltonne... | reverse complement strand
TGTACCGCTCAAAAAGGCCTGTGGACTGCCGCCGAATGTGACGATCAGTGTTCGGCCCCATAAATGGATTTAACTAAACTAGTATATAAAATTTGAATCTCTTTCGCCGATAGAAAAGTTCAACTGCCGCCAGCTTTTTTTTTTTCTCAGCCCAAAAGTTCTTTCAGCCCAAAAGTTCTTTCGCCGATAGAGATTTTTTCTTTCGCGAATAGAAAAGTTCAGCCGCCGCCAGCTTTTTTTTTCTGAGGATGGCTAAAAGTTCTTTCGCCGATAGAAAAAAGTTCTTTCGCCGATAGAGATTTTTTCTTTCGTGAATAGAAAAGTTCAGCCGTCGCCATAGAAAAGTTCAGCCGTCGCCAGCTTTTTTTTTTCTCAGCCCAAAAGTTCTTTCGCCGATAGAAAAAAGTTCTTTCGCCAATAGAGATTTTTTCTTTCGCGAATAGAAAAGTTCAGCCGCCAGCTTTTTTTTTTCTCAGCCCAAAAGTTCTTTCGCCGATAATACTTATTTCCGCGAACTGCGATACCAACAGCTCGTGGAAGATGCCGAGAATACATCATGTGAAAACTACCGCGACCTCCCGGCGTTGGCATGTGGAAGCTGTGGACTGGCAGTGACGTTTGGTGGCGCTTTGAACCTCGAACAGTGCGCATTTACCCCCGACGACATTTGCATGTGTTGTGAACAAGAGACGTCTTTGGACGGTAGGAACAAAATTAAGACAGTATATAAAGTTCCGTTTTAAAGAGAGCATGTCAAAGTTACAACGCCAACCCGAGGTCTTGACCACGCGTAAAGCAGAAGCGCAGCCTTCCTTATTTGCCCCCGTGCCCGTTTCAACACAATCAGACGATGTCCCCTCCGTATTCCGACAGCTAAACCAGTTTGAAGACGCCGAAGGTCTGACGAGCTTCTTCAATGGTGTCAAAGGTGCCGCGAAAAGCGCCGCGAAAGGTGTGAAAAGCGCCGCAAAGGGTGCCCACAAAGGAGCCAAAGGACTGTTCGCATCGCGCGCATTGCGTAAAAAGGCTGAAAAAATCATCAAGGAGTTGAAAAAGGCGGACGCAAACATTGACAAAATCATGGATAGCGTGAAAGACCAGGATGAGCTAAAGCAAAAAGTCCTCGAGGTGATTCAAAAGGGCAAGGGGCGCTCGAAAACGAAACAGGAATGGTCTGACGCATTCAAGGCATTTGAGCAGCATCATGGTTAGGCATAATCTCTGTATAAATTAAAAGTGTCTATTTTACAACGCGCCATGGAATGGAACCGTGCTTTGAATACACTCTGGCCACACATTCGTCACGAATGCTGTCTAACCCCAGATTGTTTCATGGACATCGTGTTTCGCCTGTGGCCCCAGCTTGACGAGGCACGACTCGTCTCCTGGCAGCGCTCGCTGACGCAGCGTAGTTGGGAGCGCGACGTGTGTGACTTTATGTGGTTGTATTGGAAGTGGTCCCGTGGAAATCGAACGGATTGGCGGCCTCATGTGGAATGCGCCTGGCCCGCGGTCCACGTCGTGGTGCAAACGCGTCGACTGGCGGATGAGCTCGAGACGCTTTGTATATAATTGGAGTATAAAAGTGTCCATGTTTGTTGCCAAAGTTATGGATTATCATTGCACGATACACGAAGAGAATGAAGGGTTTCCCAAAAGTCACACAGCGGACTTGTACTTGAAAGATTGCGCGAACTTGCCCCAGGACATTGTGGATTATTTGAGCGTGGCACCGGAGCGAACACGTCAGACGGGTGCATGGCGTTGGTGTGCACCGAATGAGATTTGCCGCCACGAGTCGGAGCCCGGATTCCGTGTTGCGGTGCGTGATATGGGGATGGGTTACGTCGAATGCTTGGTGTGGTTGCATGAGACGGGACGTTGGGACAAGGTGACACTGGGTGGAAGCTGTGGCCAAATTGCGGAAAACATGCACGCAAAATGGATATCTCATCCAGGCGTGGGTGATGTCAAGAGTGTCCAATCATTAATGGTGGAATTGCAATCCGACAATTAGAATAGGTAACGCATAATGAAATGTAAAATAGAGTTGTTCTTTTTTTTTGAGTTGTACATGAATGGTTGGTTCTCAGCAGGGCTCCCGGTTATGTCCACGGTCTTTGATTATTTACAGGTGGAAGATATCCAACGCTGGCGCATGGCCAGCCATGTGCGCGCCTCAGAGACGGACTCTCATGCGCGGCGGCCTTGGACGGATTATGTAAAGAGGCGCGGGTCCGTCTCTGTCTGTGGGGTCTGTAAACGTCGCCGCCGCTCTGTGGCCTTAACAGACTGTATTTCTTGCGGGGTGGCCATGTGTGCAAGAGACTGTTCTGCTTTGACCAACTGGGGTGTCGTGTTTTGTACCGGGTGTATTTGAGGTATGGCCGCAGGTGTGTCTTGTTGACAGCATTGGAGTGCCAGTTGGGACCACGAGTCCCACGGCGTTTCTTGTACAGGGGTGTGGTAGGGGCGCGTGCACGTGTCGTAAAACAAAGCTTGCATGTGTCTTGCGTCTTGTATGTATTTATGCTTGTACGCGCGTACGAGTACGATGCATATTGTTTTACCATATGCGTATACGTCGCTCCGTTGGTGACGCTTGGGCGTGTCGCACAGAATGTGTTTGGCATGATAATTGGCAGTGCCGCCCAAGATACCAGTGTCTTCAAGACGGCAACTAAATTCAAAGTCAGCCAGCTTGGCGCACCCGTCGACGATAATCACATTTTCGGGTTTAATGTCTCGGTGCGCTATTCCGCGAGCGTGCAGCCACTGTATCGCTTGGGCAATACCGTGCAGTGTGTTTGCAATGAAATCGTGTGTAAAGGAACTGCAGAGTCTCTCGAAAAGGTCACACGAACCCCGAGCCATGGATACGGCATATACTCCTGCAAATATTTCTATATTTTGATTTGGTTTGAGTAAGTGTTGTTTTCCCCCTTGTAGTGTACGTATGAGTTCATAATTTTGGAATATTTCTTTGGACTTGTATACTTTCCATACGGTGTTTTGTTGTATGAAAAAGCTGTGCTTCTGGTATTGACCTTGTAAAAAGGGTGTGACTTTTGTGCCCGTTTTCTGCTCGAGTACTTTATGTGTGTGTGTCTTTGGTGCGGACAAACATTTTGCCCCCATATATGTTGTAAAGTGTGGGTCTTAAGTAATAAAAATCCAGAGATGCCGACATGGATCCTGTGTGAGGGCACCGACTTTGAGTAATCATGGATTTGTCCAACGAATATTTAGAGTCTGTGTTTGCCAAACAGTGGCGTGCGGAAACAGCGGGCTGGAATCACCGATGTGAGCACTGTTGCTCGATGGAACAGTGTAACATTCAGCGCATCATCGGCGGCGTGTGGCGTAGTGGCGAAAAGACGCACGTGTGCGTGCGTTCCTTGTGTCGTGACCACCCGCCGTGGGCAAACCGCGGTACGCTCAAACGTCGCATTCATAATGTGTATATGTGCTGTGCGACGGGGGCCTCGCATTGGTGCGATGAACAATGTCAGGCCACATATGTGGACCATACCGACGGTGGTTATGTGTGCAGGATATCTGGCATTCGCTACGAGTCCATCAAGTCGGACACGTGGTTTGCACCTCATCAAATTACAACCACACAGCACGAGATGAAAGACCCACTCAAGCTCGTACGTGATACCGATTTCCAATTCGACGAAACAAGCACGGATACCATACGGCAGCAGCAGCATTTGTACGTCAGCAAGCAGCAAATTCAAGCCATTTTATTTTCGAACGACCGTCTCTACATGGAGCAGCGCAAATACGTCGAAATGCGCCACGAAGCCGAAAAAGTCGTGCAGAAATACATCAAAAGCTGTGAAAAAAAGGGCCAAACGGTGGTGTTTACACATATTATACAGCTCTATATTAATCAGATGAATCGCCGTCACATTTTTCGCAATCTACTACCAAAGGACAAGAGTGTGGACGATATTACAGACAAGTACGCCCAAATTGTCTGCAAGTACTGGGCGTTGATGACTCGCCGTGTTCCTCTCGGGGTTCAGACGCCGTCGCTGTTTCCTATCAAAATTTTCACCATTTCCATTCTATACATCATGAAGGGAGGTCTTTCACTGGGTGGTGTCAACGTCATTCCCAAAGACAAGTACCTTTCGAGCGTACTGCCCGAAGCCAATACGCTCGATTCATACAAGGTGAACAAGCCGGCATTCACTCAGTGCAAGAATAACATCCTGAGGGGATATCGCGAGTCTAGCGAACAATATAAGGTCGACCCCCGCACGCTGCTGGTGACAACATCTACACAATGAAATCGCGCCGACTGCACGGGACCGTAATATAAACAAACTCGCCCTCGTACACATGTTCGACTTCCTGGAGTGTTCCTTGGATATCTAGACGCTGCGAAGCGTCCTCGACTTTCAGTGTACGTTGCTTTCCTGCTAAATCGAGGTACGTAATATTCGTCCAGACCCAATCACACACCTCGTCCGTGTCGTCGTCGACCACCGTTGGCTCAGGCGTTGGAAACCATTTGATAGTGGTCGGTGCGCACCGTAACAGTACTGGGGCGTCGCCCACCACTGTAAACCCGGCCCTTCCTTCGATAGGGACGACTTTATTCATGAATGGGATGAGACCCGCGATATCGTGCAGACGCACCGTGTTTTGAAACGACCATGACGTGTCGTCACTTCGATGGTCACACTTTTGACAACCACGTCTTTTCGGCGGTGGTGGGTAGGGCGGCATGTTGACGCTGCAATTAAACTTGGACTGCAACTCCCACTGTTTCGAAAACTTCATGCCGATGGGCTTTTGCCCACAGCAGGTCCATCGCCCATTGCGAATACAACCAGGGTGTTGATAACAGTCGTGTGTGCCCATGTTGGATATCATATCGAAATTCTGACCGCAATTTGCGCACATGTGAGGCTGGTGCAGCAGATTGAACGCGTCGTTGATTTCGTTTCTAGACGCATACAAGGCGACTGTGGGGAGGGAACTCTTCGACGAGCTCATTTGTTGTAGCGTGTGTATAGACATTTAAATAGTCACTATTTAATATGACAAGTGTATTTTAGCCATGTTTGTTGGCCAACGTGTTTTTTTCCGTAACCAGGGCCAGTTCGATATAGACAGCATTGCGGAACTTGACGGACACTCAGCACGCTTGACAAACGGAACCAAACTTCACAAAGCCAAAATTGTACCGACTATAAGCCTGGAACACTGCCAAAAGACACGCGTAGACCGCGTCGAAGGAGACTCTATTGTGAACCAGGGTCTGTCCGTTGTCTTGAAATATGGGAAAATGCACGTCTTTCGCCCGAATGGTGTCGAATTGACGTCCGCATCGGTGACGGGGGCATTTGAGAGCTACGCTTTCGATACCTCTCGCCGTGTACTCATTGGTTTGGAAAAAAAGGAACAGACTACGCGAATATGTCAATTGTCACCGGGGCGGCGGTCGTACGAAACTGGACACGGGGTCCTCGAGGGTTGGTGCATGGTATATCGCACGCCTTTTGTTGTGTTCTGGACATTAACGCGCATGCACGTGTTAGATATGGAAAATGGGACCATACGCCCCCTCATCAAGCATACGGGACGCGTGACAGTGGCCCAATCGTCGCCCGTCGGAGATACGTGTTTGACAGGAGACCACGGCGGGTGTCTGAGTATATGGTACACGTCGGCTTGGGATAACCATCATCACATTCGCATCGCTTCGGACGCATTGCGGTCTATCTCTATCAATAACCAAAAAAAAGCGTGCATCTGCACCGAGACATCCTTTGCCGTCGTTGATATTTTGACCGGCACCGTGCAATTTCGACGCGATGCGCGCCTCCGCCACGTGTGTATGCTGGAAGACATCGTCGTGGGCGCTCGTGGGTCGACTATACTGCTTTTTTCCGCAGAAGACGGCACGGGACTTAACACGCTGCAGATAGACGACCCCATCCGTGGTATTTTCAATAGTGTACATCGCCGCTGCTGGGTCATCACTAAATCGGCGCGTTCCGAGATGCGATTCGACGACGACCAACTCGAATGGTCCAAAGAGTGCCACGAGTGGATTCAGGTACCCCAATTGCCCCTCGAGCCGTGCCGCCGGTGGCACGGCCCGACCAGTCGTCGGCTATTGACCCTCACTGTCGACATATGGATGTCGCGTCTCACAACATATGAATTTCCGACAGAATGGTTGCGTGACGACATTTTACGCGACTCTATATGGAACAACATTTTCAGCACCGACTTGGACAGTTTGCCCTTTAAACTGCTGTATAAACAATTTTTGCGCAACTCTCTTCGCACGCCCTGGTTGGACCGGTGTGGAAAATACCTGTCAGAGACAACTCAACATTACGAATGGAACCCCAACGTCCTGTGTTTGCTGGAGCAGATGCCTCTCCACACACTGGACATTTCCGTCAAAAAATGGTGCTGGTTTCACCACGGACGAACACGTTGCAGACCCATTCTTCTCGAGTTGACGTCGACGGAACGAGGAACCGCGTTCTTGGATACAATTCGCCGAGACGATACATCACCCGACGCCATTTTGTGTTTATCTATAGACGCGGTGGGCCGGTGGTTGCGCGCCGGATTTGTCTGCGTGTTTATACGCATGTTGCAAGCGTATCGAAAGGTGTACGACCTACCGCCGTCGCATCACGTCTGTGGTGTCTACGCGCGTCTTTTGACACACTGTGCCCAAGTCTCTGGTCCTCTGGACATACCGCTTGAAGAGAGTGGACATTGGAAGGAAAAGAAAGTGACCACGCTTATGCCGGGGCAATATGTACGCATGCCGAGAAATAAACTCGCTGTCGTCTTAGAGACACGGCCGTCTGTCAAGGTCACGACATTGCGTCACGGTACGGCGCTGTCGCTTCCGGAGACTCTCGAAGACATTGAATGTTGGCAGACAGACCGGCCATTTCCAAGAACGATAATAGAGTGTTACATTTGTTTGCTGCGCGAAGACATATGGAGCACCGAGGACAGTGGACTCCGGTCGTACGTGTGGTTTGGGTCAGAATTGGGGGCCAGTCTGATGGTGGGACGCACAGTACACGTGTGTGGGCGACGTATGAAAATAGCGTCGGCGGACTACGTCGACGGTGAAGGATGTTTCGAGACAACATCGGGACTTGAAGTTTGTCAATCTGAACAACTACCTATTACGTATGAGCCAGTCCCCTATGATTATCATAGAGCGCATTGTTTGGCCATCTCGACACTGCGCGATAAGACCTGTGGCGCCATCGCACGCGCGCCCCATCCTTATTTTGTCCACGTTGACCACGCATCGGTCGTCGTTGAATGCTGTCTTGACGTGCCTATACACACCGAAAGTATATGGACGCCGGAGTCTGGCGTCACTACCATGGCCGCCTCAAATACACGCGTATATGTTGGATTCATGAACGGCGACATTTCTGAAACGGCCACGATAGGCGCATCGCCCATACGGCGGAATCAACGCCTGTTTAAGGCACATACGAATCCGATTCTGCGCCTTGCGACATACCGTAACACACTTTGGTCTTTATGTCCGGATGCATTGTGCGTGTGGAATATACCAGAAGCCCGCAGTGAAGTTCGCATCGACACTGAATTAGAGTATGTGGACATGTCGATGGCGGGGGATTCGCTGTGGGTACTGGAGGTGGCTGGAAACCGTTACGTTGTGTCCGTCTGGCACCCAACACTGCGCATTCGCAAGCGTTTTTTAGCCACGAGCATTCCTGTGCAGCAGTCTGTCACCCCACAACTCCACGGCACCATTTTACGCATCAACAAGGAGTTTTACAAACTGGACAACGCCACCGTACAAGTGTACACCATCAAGGTGAAAGGTAATGTTACGAACACGGTTCACGTTGAAGGCCGTCTGTACGGTATCACGAATCTGAACACTGTCTTTTGCACAAACGAAGAGGGCGAAGTGCTACATGTGGTACAGTCTTCGTATAGACTTACGGCCATTTCAGTGGCACTGGACGACGTTGTTGTGGGTCGGGACGATGGTCGTTTGTGCATGTGGAACGTCCGGGAAACTGAACTTGGAATAAGTACGGCGTCCATCGACGATGCCATACGGCACATTTTTTTTTGTGGCACCCACGCCTATGTGGCAGGCGGGCGGCATATTGCGTTTGTGTCCATTGTCTCCAGACGTCCAGAATTAAGCTGCCTCGCATTGATTCAAATGTGCGAATGGTCTTACACCTGGAAAACACGCGTCGTTCACCACGCGCACGACATCGTACAACCGGTTGTCATTGCCTGCATGGTACATCGGGCACCGTTTGACGTTGTTCTACAATTGTTGTTGCACTGTACCGAAGAGTATGAGCACCGGGGCGCGTGGTGTAATGGCGAATTCATTGAAATATTACTGGAATTCCCGAGAGGACCGATACGAAGTATTTTACGGCGTCTTTTGACGTACCGTGGGCGCAAATTTGCGTGTCCCATATGTTCAGATGACAACATGGTGGATGATATCGTATACATAGACGGTTGCCATCATTATTTTCACCGGCGCTGCATTGAAGAACACATTAAAAAGACACCCGAGTATCACGAAGAGATGCAGTATCAATATGCGTTGTCAGTGTCGCTCCGCTGCCCGGTGTGTCGGGCGCCGTTTGAGGAAAAGGCCGTCCGAAAAGATTCGCTGGCCACCGAGATGTTTGACCGCGATTGAGCAACTCCAAGACACTCGACACGTGTAAATATGTGACCGAGTGTACGCGACAATAGAGCGAAACGGCTTTGCGACCGAGCGGCGTGAAGCAAACGCAGGTTTGACTCACACAGGCATGACACCGGGTTCTCAGCAATCGAGGAGTTGCGACTCGTGACCGGGCATGCTCAAAACAACGCTTCCCCCATGCGCGCTTTGACGTAGCTGCGCGGTGGCTTTGCACCCATTGTACATAGTCTTGCATAGAAAAAAAGGTGCAGATATGAGTCACGGCGTCTTCGGGGAGCATGTTGGATTGTACAAAGATTGTATATATATTACACTGTGTCGTCACATAAGATGGCGGCGAAAAGGATTCAACGCGAGCTCAAGGATGCCAGGCGCGACCCACCGACCAACTGCTCCGCGGGGCCCGAGTCGGACGATTTATTTCATTGGTCGGCGACGATTACCGGCCCAGGCGAATCTGTCTACGAAGGGGGCGTATTCATGCTCGACATACGTTTTCCGGCGGATTACCCATTCAAGCCCCCACGTGTCAAGTTTCTGACGAAAATATTTCATCCGAATGTAAACGCGGGCGGTGGGATATGTTTGGACATTTTAAAGGACCAGTGGAGCCCAGCACTGACCATTTCCAAGGTATTGTTGTCGATTTGTTCGCTATTGACGGACCCGAATCCCGATGACCCACTGGTACCCGACATTGCGAAAATGTACAAATTTAAACGGAATGAATACAACACGAGGGCCCGAGATTGGGTGGTGAAATATGCTACTTAATTTAATGGATATTAACATTTAGGTTTATTATTCTTTTTCTTCGCAAGCACTTTCCTCCTTTTCAAACGGGTTCACCTCGGTGTAATCCTCCAGGTGGTCTTTCTTCAACTCCTTGTCGAGCTTTGCGGTGGCCATGGCTTCGAGAGCTGGGTGTTTGGGCTCGTAAGCGTCTTCTTCCTTCTCTTCTTCTTTGTCAAACTTGGGTTCAAGTGTAGTGGTCACGTTGGTGCGGTTGAGGCGGGACATATGTTTTTCGAAATAAGGCCCGTATATATACCGTCAAAATTTAAGCGGAGCATATTCACTTTGACAAACGCCAAGTGGTCAAACAAAAGAACACCATGCGGCGATTCTATCAGCGTCAGAAAAAAAACAAGCGTAAGAATGTCATTCTTACGCTTGTCGGTGACAATGTTCTGCGTGTCAAGTTGTGGAAAGTGGCCGACAAGTCCTACAAGGCACTTTGTGACACCATTGGCTACCATGGGCGCAAAAAAACGTTTGACGTTTCTGTGAATGACTACAAGACCATATTACAATGGTCGAACACGTTAGGGTTAGACGTCGACGATATTCCCGACGCACTTTGGCGCATGCGCGCGAGAAAGAACGTTGGCCTGTTTCATAAGGAAGCCATCCCTGAAAAACTCTGGACGACACTTTTCGACTACCAGAAAGTCGGGGTGCGTGCCGCTTTTGAAACGTTTAACGGGCGCGTCCTACTCGCCGACGACATGGGTCTCGGTAAAACACGCCAAGCCCTGTGTTTCATCGCCCACTGTTTACCACAGCGTACCCTCATCATTTGCCCGTCCTATCTGCGCTACCACTGGAAAGCAGGCCTCCTTTCGTGGCTAGATGTCGACGAAGTACAATTGGTGGCCAAGGGCTCGGAAACACTCGACGAAAATATCTGCGTCGTATCGTACGACATGCTGGCCAGGCTAAAAATACCGACGGGCGTCTTCGACGTGGTCGTGTGTGACGAATCACACTATGTAAAGTCCCGCAAGACAAAACGTACCAAGGCATGCACACCTCTGGTTAAATCGGCGCGTTTCGCCATGCTCATTACCGGCACGCCTGCCCTCAACCGTCCCATCGAGCTGTACTCACAACTACACATGCTTCGCCCCATGTATGTACGCACCTATACGCAGTACGCACAGCGCTACTGTAACGGCAAACCCACGCCCTACGGCTATGATGACCGTGGCTCCTCCAATAGTCATGAGTTGCACTGGGTGCTCAAGCGTGCCTTCATGATACGGCGCCTCAAACGCGACGTGCTCACTCAATTACCGCCGAAAACACGTCACACAGTGTGGCTCGACGTCACCGCAGATAATTTGAAAGACATTGACTCTGGTTTTGCCAAATGGAAAAAGCTGAACTCGACCATCTACAAGCTGCCGTCGGGCTCCGAGCAGCAGCGCGAGCAGCTTTTCGAGCGCAAAAAGATAATCTCGGAACTCTTTCGCGCCACGGCCGTGGCCAAGTGCGACGCCGTGGCGCGCTGGGTCATGGACACGTTGGCCTCCGGTCAGTCTTTCATCTTTTTTGCCTACCATCGCAACATCCTCGACGCTGTCGAGGCCGCCGTACAGGGCCAGTACGAGTACATGCGCATCGACGGCTCCACGCCCGCTGCAAAGCGCCAGAGTAACGTCGAAGACTTTCAGTCCAGTCCCAATATGCGCATCGCCATCTTGTCTATCATGGCGGCCGGCACGGGGGTTACACTAACGCGCGTCTCGCGCGTCGTCTTCGGCGAACTCTTTTGGGTACCAGGGGTGATGATTCAAGCCGAAGACCGCGCCCACCGCATCTCGCAGACGCAGCCGGTGGAAATCACACACCTGATGGGCACCGAGACCTTGGACACGTACGTGCACCCGTCGCTGTGCAAAAAGCTGGCGACGATCGACTCACTGGTCGACCGACGTAACGACCGCACTTTTGCCGGCAAAACAGTGACGCACGTGGCCGACGAGGACGAGGAAAGCGTACTCTCTTTACTCTCTAAACATGTATAATCGGATTTTGTGTGTTTGTCTATAAGAACTCGTTTATGTGTAGAAATGCCCGTCAGAGACTTGCCCGGGTATATTATCTTTGCCGGCGCATTGACGTGTCTCGTGCTTTTATTTGCGGCGAGACAGCACCCCCCATCTCGAAAAACTATTTTGGAAGCGTGGCAGGGACGCGAACATTGGGAGCGCGTCGATAACAAAAGCCTGCGCGCTCCGGCACCAGAAAAACCAAAAGACAAAAAGGGCTACGAGAAAATATACAACATGATACAGAATGTGCAACGCGATGCGTGTTCCCAAGTGTACGTGCTCAAGGGCGAAAACGCAAAAGAGCCCGACGTACATATCTGTTTAGACACCGTGAAGCACCCGTGCGTCGTATACTCGTTTGGAATTGCCGACAATTGGATATTCGACGATTACATGGTATCGAGAGGCTGCGATGTGTTTTCATTCGACCCAAGCATGTCAGTGGGCAAACACTGGCGGTCCCAACATCACCTGTTCGAGCCCATTGGCGTCGGCGCAATCTCAGGTACGCACCAGGGCGCCTCCACGCTATACGGTGGCAAAACCGACTACCAAGTATTAACACTCCACGATATCATGAAGCGTTACAATCACACACACGTGGATATGATTCGCATGGACGTGGAATCGGCAGAATGGAGTGTTCTCGAGCACTGGCACGCCACAAAAACATGGCCCAAACAATTACTACTTGAAATACACATGTGGAATGCAAAAGATGAACAATGGTACGCTGCACTGCTCGAGAATATCCCACTGACGACGTTTCATCAAGCCCAGAACCGCTGGAACAACCACCGACTTCACAAAGACATGACGCAAGTATATGAATTAGGGTTCATTGACCCCCGTGTGGTCCCAAAAACTTACTGGCAATCCCAACACGGTGAAGTCAGCCAGCGTTTTCAAGGTTACAATGTCAAACATTCAAATTTTCAACATACCAAAATCAAAATAAACCCGGTTAATTCCAATTTGATGAACACGACACTAACTGCACTTCTTGACAGAGTGGTTAGAATCTTGGACATTCTTAACATTCGATATACTATATCCTTGGGGACATTGCTGGGATGGTGGCGCGACCAGCGCTTTATCCCACACGATGACGACATTGACATAAGAGTACATCCCGAAGATTGGCACAAACTAGAAAATATTTACAAAGACGCGACAAAAGACGGCAAGAACTGGAACATACACCACATTCAGGCAGACAACCAATTGATTGAAATCCTGCCCGTACAAGCGGATAAGCGACTCTCGATGTTAAAGGAAAGAAAAGACATTCAATTTCGCGTTATCGGAGTTGGATACACTGCACGTAACCACCGTGAAAAACTAACTGAAGACATACATCTCGACTTGGTTTCTGCCGAATCTGTGGCAAATGGATTTTGGAAGGACTCCCGCTACGCATTTGATAAAGAGTTAATGAACACCACAATGAACGGAGTAGGCGTAAAAGTAACACAATATTATGAAAAAATACTACAGAAACAGTATGGTAAAAAATGGAGAATTCCGATATAAGCATTATTTATTTAGATACGCCACTCTACAGCGCGGCCATTCAGGCGCAACTTCATAAACTCATTGATGTCCATCAGGCGCAGCACTGCGGCGTCCGAGGCGTCCGTAGACTGCTCCAGAATGTAGTACACGCCCTTGACAACGTGCAGGACCGGTTGGAAACGCTTCTTTTCCCAAAGAACCATGATACGACCTGGCTTGGCCTCGCCGACGCCCGAGGGAGGCAATCCCCACTGCACACAGGAACCAAGTGTGCGATTGCCTTCGCGGCCAGCGTTCGGAGTGCTGTCGTCGTCCGGCCCAACGCCGCGGGACTCGCTGTAGATGCCCGTGATGATGTTTTCAGGCCCGTAGATGTCGCCAGGCTTAAAGCCGGACACGGTAAGAGAGCGAGGACCACATGGGAGGCGGTGCTGCTCGCGACAGCTGAGCGTGTTTTTGGAGTACCATTTGCGCGTGTCGCGCGGCTCCTTGTTCGCGCCCGTAGCCTCATTAAGGAGCGCCAGCGCGGACGACACGCCAGACTGCTTGAACTTGGCCTTCATCGCCTTCTTTGTGCGCTTGACAATAGATTGGGCATCCATTGAGCGCTGTTCGGCAGTCGCATTGTGCTCATCAAGCCCGGTGCGAAATTCAACCAATTCGGGAAGCACTGCTGCCACCTTGAACACGGCCGAGTGGAACCGTGTCACTGCGTGGCCAAAGAGGGCGTTCTCGAGCTTGCGGTGCCTATAAATAGACGCCAGGTCCAGAGGAGAAGCTTTTCGCGCCTGTTTGGCGGCGCGTGCATTGGGTAGGGATGGTGTGGAACGCTTCATGGTAGTTGGGGGTGGTAGTTATGTATAATAGTTGTGTGTTTGTATGAAATGGATGGTTGTTACAGGAGTTCTATTCAAAATAGAAATGTGTGGTCCTGGTGATTTTTTTTCTGAGGAGATGGCCAAAAGTTCTTTCGCGAATAGAAAAGTTCAGCCACCGCGAGATTTTTTTCACCAGAAATTTCCGCGGTCTATTCAGAATAGCCCCATCGCACTATAAACGAGCACACACACACAAACACACCATGACCCGTACCTTGCCCGAAGCCAAACGCGCAAAACGCAACAAGCGCCGCAACGCCAAGCGCAAGCTGAAAAAAGAGCGCGCACAGGCCCGTGACCACAAGTACGCCTTCGAACGCGACTTACTGAGCGAGGTCGTACAACTTGAAACTGAGACTGTTGACCAAGACGGCGCGCAGAATACAGGGGAGGTACCCCCTCCAGAGGGGTCCTGACCGCCATGCTTGGCGTATTGTCATTTTCTCGGCAATCTGACGCGTGGCCAGCACATCAAACGGGTACGTGAGCGTCCAGTTGGCGAAACCGGCCAGACCGCCAGCGGCCAGGGCCCCCACCGTATCTTTTGTGTCGCTGTAGATGCCAAAGTAAACAGTCATGGCGCCGGCGGTGCGCAACGTCGACATGGTGACACCTTTCAAATGCAGAGGTCCTGTGGCAAGTGTCTGGCGCCGTATTTTACCAACGCTAAACCCGTATTCGATGGGTGACACGGCCAAACCGGCGAGAAATCCGGCGCGGTACGGATTCTCATCGAGTGCGCGGCCGAATACGGGAAATGCGACGGCGTTACAGGCGATAGAGGCGGCGGCCGGATATGCGCAGCCTCGATACAGTTGCCACAGGTTGAGACCGCGATAATGTTGGCCGTTTTGCATGAGCGTTTTGACGGTGTCAAGTGGGTGACCGGCGACCGTTTGTACAAGGCCGATGGTGGCCCCGACAACAGAACCGTAGGTTCACTTCGAGTACCAACCGACACATAAATAGATCATAATCATTTGACCCTATAAACATCCTCGTGAAATCCTGTATTATGAAAACCGAAGAGTATCGGCAGCTGTTGGAGGCATGGTCTCGACAGCACGAAGGGGAGTTTGCCGTGGAGGGCATGTATGTCAAATCGCGTAATATTAGGTCGGACAGTGGCAGTCGACAGCATTATAACGACGCAGAGTGGTCTCAGGGAGAAAACTCTGAAGTGTACGAGTTGGAGGTGCGTTCTTCGGGGAAAAAGACGCGCCTATTTATTGTCAAAAAAGAAATTCGAGCAAATCATTCCATGGAAGAAGAAGCTCTCTTACAGAGGTATGCGACACCTTCCCATGCGCCTATCGTGTATGCCTTCAATAAAACCTCCATCTTGATGGAGAAATCTTTACCTTTGAAACGGAAAAAACCCAAATTATACCAGTCGCGTCGGCCCTTTGATTTGTCTGCTGTCCAAGAGGAGATTTTTGAGTACAACAATATTAGCCGTGCTTTGTCGGACCTTGGGTTGTTAAAGTGTTCGGTGGCGCTCTATGATAAAAAGGGCATGTACAGTGAGGATTGCCATAGTGGCAATTTCATGCAGCGGGGCGAACGCGTTGTGCGCATTGATTTTGACGATATGGTCTTTAAAGACTCCGAGTCGTACTCTGCGTTTTTAGGTGTGGAGAATCTGGACGAAAGTACGAAACGCGTAGCCACCGCCCCTCCTGGTGACCCACCTCACTATTTCTGGTGGGTCGAAACATTTTTTAAGGAAGACGACCAAAGAACGTGGAATCGGGAGAAATGGGAACAAGAAATTGTGCGGATGGAACAGCGAAAGCTGGACCTAGAAAAGAGGATTGAAGCAGAAATCGCCAAACAGCGTGGTCACGCTATACAACGTGTCGAGAAGCGCAAACGCAAAATTTTTAGGCTACGTCTCTATACCAAATCGCCATGTAGCATACGGCTACATATCCCGAATGGGAGCCAGTTCAGAATGTTTATACTTCGAAGTTAGGGTTTCTATTCTAAATAGAATAGAACGTCTGAGCACCATTCATTGACAACCACACAACCACACACAACCATGGTCAAGTTCAACCCTATCGCCACCGTGCACCACTATGACAAGACACGCGGCACACTCATGAAGTGCTTGGACGCGTCAAAAGGACTGGAAGGCGCCGCGGAGCACAACGGGCGCATCTGTCGCAAGAATGGACGTCGTGTTCACGACGTAGTGCATACATTCCTTCGCGGCTGCCGTGTAAATGGAAAACGCATCAAGACTCTGAAAAAGTTGCGCAAGTCTCTGGCCAACAAGAAAGTCGTCTGTCACAAAATAGAGATGAAGACGCCAGACGACCTCGAAAACCACATGAAACGCTTCCTGGTGTCACTGCACGTGCTCCCACGCAGCCGTAAGGAGCTCATGAACACGCCCGTTTTTTGCAAAGGCGTGGGTGATTTGCGCCTGTGGGTGGAAGAGGGCCTGGAGATTTTTCGCAAACCGCGCAAACTCAAGATGTGCCACAAGCACGCGCGCCTTTGCGTCTCGGACGTGCGGTTCACAGAAACACACGTGATGTGGAGGGAACAAATGGGAGACAAGATGGTTCCAAAACAATCACAAACCGACAAAGTTGCCTTTTGTCGGTTTTTTATTCACATTTAGAAAGCATATGTTTACCATAATATGAATACCATATAAAAGGTTTCTTTTTTTTTATACATCTGTATGTCAAAGCGACGTTTGGACGGTTCTGTAGTCGTGACTTCTCGCCGTAGAAAACGGGATGAAGATGCATTATTCGGGTGTAAACGCGGGCGGTTTGTCGAACCCGCTGTCGTTGAGTGTCTAGGAAAACGCAAAGCCTTTGAATCGGAGCTCGACTCGATGCGCAAACGTTTGCGCACCATGCCACCGCGCTGTACGCCGGAACAGGTCGTGGCTGTGCTTTTGCCCCACCTATTACGCCTGAACTCGGTCTATGTACAAGAACAGCAGCGGTCGGCCCAGCTTGAGACAAACAATACCGTACTTGCAAACGCCGTGAAACGCCTCAATGAGAGCAACATGATGTTGACGTCTCGTTTGGAGGCTGCAGGGCGCGAACTGGAAATGTGCCGGTATCGTTTGATGGTGAACGAGCCGCGTCCGCATCAGTTGTCGGGTGTATGAGGTCGCGGCATTTGGCGAGTATGAGTAAACACTCTATACCGGCGGCAATGGCTGCTGATGTGAAGAGAATGTACTCGTCTTGAAGCCCGCCGTAGATGGACCACAGTACACACCCAAAGGCGCGCGTGAATAGTGTCCAGATGTGCAAGTCTCTCGTGGAGCCGACAATGAGAGACCTGCGAACTTGGGGCAACGACGCGAGTGTCGTACAACATGCGGCGATAATCCCCAACCAAAAGAATGACATAATTTAAGTATATTCGATTATATATATGCACATTTCTTGTACTTGTAAGATGTCGTGTACATTACCCGTCCGTTGGCTGCATCAAGCGTGGTGTGAACTGCGCGCCTTTGACCTATCGCCGCATTGTACCATATCTCCAAAAAGCTGCACGGTGCGGGTGTTCGTGAAGTGTGGCATTGGCATGCGCACGTGCACGTGCACTGTTTCTGCGAGTGTGAATGAGCCGATTACTTTTGTTGTCACAGACGCCATGCGCAACTTTGTGGCCCGACTCGCCGGTTTTTCTTCCGAATTGACCCTCCGGTTCAACATGGATAAAAGCAGCGTCACGTTAGAACTGGGCCGTGTGGCGTCCGCCCTACAGTACACGTTCGAACACATCTTATTTGACGAAGAGCGCTACATAGAACCGACACCACAAGACGTGGCGGTAGACGTACCCATGGACGACTGGTTGTCTTTGTTGACGATGGCGCCGTCGGTGGGCAATATTAAAATGTCCATTTCGGCGAGAAAGCGAGGCTGCGTGCTTACGCACGGTGGCGGACGGTGGACCGCGGCGATTCAACTCCGTGAAAAGAGCCCCACGGATAAAACATTTGAAAGCGATTCGGAAACATTGCGACGTTTGTCCTTATTATACAATAGTGACGCGACACATATGACCTTGACACTACTGCACTGTGGTGTCATGCGCTGGTCAGATGGACGCGGTCTGGAAGCGTACGTAGCTCCCGTCGAATGACTCTATAAATGTCCGCATATAAAACCCTAACATGTATACATTTGCATCTCTATTCATAAGCTTTGGGTGCACGACACTATTCACGGCGGCGACGGCTCACGCGACACCAAAAACGCTTGTCGACTTTTCACGGCATCGAATCGTATCGTCGTGCGTCGCCACGATCTGCCATCTGTTCGTCGCCGGGTTTTTGGTTTCGAGCCATCGGTTTCCCCAAACTATTCTCGTTTCGTCAAACGTATGTCGCTTCATGATTCGACAAACCAAACAGCAAAAGTTTGCTGACAAAGCCATCGAACTGTGTGACGAGGTTGTGCCGTCAATGATTTTAGAAGCCATCGTAGCCAACGTTACCACAGCTCTGTGTTCGATTATGACTAAATTAGAAGACCGATTTGACAACAACCCACAGTGGGAGGAAGTCACACACATGCTGCGGTGCCCCATCTCACAAGACTATTCAACAGACCTGGTCAAAACACCTCTCAACGACCACTATTACGACAGGGTCCAGTTGTTAACGTGGGTTAGGGCCAAGGGGACAGACCCACAAACCAGAGAACCGCTACAGGAAACGGACTTATTATTGCGTTCCGAATTTTTAAAAGAGTATGCCTTAGTATTACAGCAGAAAATAAAAGAATTAGATAAAACATAATGATTTTTTTTTTATAAACACTTTCTACGTTTTTTTTGCAATGTATTCGACTTTTTTAAATAAATTTCATGTTATCATATCCGGCCTGTTGACCCACTTCCTCGTCTAACGTAAATAAAGCCCTGTCTTCTGTATACAAGTGCCAACGCATCCACCAAAAAATAGCGTCCACCAACACGTGATGCACCATACACCAACCAGATGCCACTATCAACCAAGGGTCGTCCACATGACGAAAGGACACGACAAACAACCCTATAGAGCCCGCCGCCGCCAACCACAGCGCCAAAAAGACAGAAATGGTTTTCTCTTGGCGGTGCACAGCGTCAGCCGACATCGGAGCCCGTAACAAAGCACCCACAAAAAATAATGCAAACATGCCAAATACCGTCGAGTCTGCATCCTTGTGCCATATCCAATCAATAGACATGTAAATAAATGCCGTCACCGTCATAAGCATCGACGGTATCCATATTTTTAAGGGAAGTGGTCTCACTAAGGATGATGTATTGCTCGAATCAAATAAATGAATATACGTAAATAGAACACCGATGCCCATCGTAAGAATAAGCCATAATAATTCAGGGTTCATCGTCCGAAGCCGCCAATGCTTTATAGTTTTTCTGGGTTACAATCGCGACATGTATGCTCGCTAAAAACAACATTTCACCGAGACACTGGGACCCAATATACAACCTTGACATATATTTATGGATTTACGTATTGTTTCACTCGAGTGATGTACGCTTCAAACTCGTCCGCAATCATTTCGTCGTGCACATTCTTTTTGTGTGTTGCCCATATAAACGATTGTAGAGGGTGTAAGAAGGACGTCGCAAATAGAAGAGCAACACGAGGCAAGTGTGGTTGCTGGTGGTGTGAGAAGTGTTTAACTACCCGTATAAACTTCGGACATACAATATGTCCAAAACACAAAGTTGCATTACCAGAGCTTGGTTCTCTGGAAAGTTGTCCAGTGGCACCGACATGAATTAACAGTTTTTAGGATGTATATAAACCAGTTTTTTAATGTTGATGTCTCAACTCAATAAACGAAAATCTTCTGGACATCATCCTACAAAACCACCTCATAAAAAAACACGGCAACTAACCTCGGAGCAGGCACTCATCGACATCCAGGGAGATTGGCACATTATCAAGATGGCACGGAACAAAGACCAGAAATACAAACCCTTTCTACAAAATAAAACTTTCATCCTTCAGATTCTTGACCTTTCCAGAACGGTCTTGAAATATTTACCACATTTTAAAGATGATACAGAAGTGGTACATGACGCTATTCTACTCCCCAACACTGGTGGTATACAAAGCAATCCATCAGCGTTCCAATACGCGTCAGAGCGTATTAAACATACTCCGTCTTTTGTGAGAGAGATACGTGATTACATAAGGAACGAAAACGACCCGCGCCGCATATCAACATTTGAGAAACTGATACCACCCTCAGTATTGCGCCAGGTCGAGCCTTATTCCCGCCATTGGCTAGACAAAGCAATTGGGGAAGGCGACTTTGATAGTTATCAAGCACAGGCGGCTCATGATATTGTTCCGAAACGTCGTGAAAAATTAATTTCCGATTTAGCTCGTCACTTTTTACAAGATTCTCGCTCAACACAAGACAGAGGATACTTTGAAATTTTTATGGCGTTGATACATGGTGAACATGGCCAAACTTCACTCCTCCGAGTATCCAAGGGGTCCAACTGTTGGCGATTGTGTCAGTTCTGTCTCAAATCGGACAACATTTTCTACGAAGTTACTAGCCGGCTGCGGTCAGAAACGTTATTTATAAATGAAATGACAGACCAATTGACACTTTCATTGTTCAAAGAACGCACCAATATTGAACGGGACCTTTCCAGCTTGGACCAACTTGCTTTTGGAAATACAGAGCTACAAATACTGGAGACAGTCTTTAAAACATTAGACGCAAATGCATCACAAGTGAGAAGAAAGTTGGATTTTGATGATATTGGACGTAACGTATCAGATGCACCATCTGTACCCGTACAGGATGAAATTATGGTGCGTCTATTGGTTAAGTGCACTCGTTCCCAAATCACAACGGGAAACATTGACACATATCGTACCTATCTAATTCATTGTATCAAATTAAACTTTGTAAAGGCGACTCGATTATTTTTGGAGCGAGGCTTATCTCCAAACATACCAGCCGCGTTTTCTCAACAACACTCGCCTAGCGTTGAAGCAGTCAAAGCTGCCGCCGCTTTATGGCAGTTGGATGATGGAACCTATCGACACTTGGATGATGGAACCAATCCAACTGCAATGTTGGAACTATTACACGAATTCGGCGCCAGATTTGACCAAGTAGGAATACTACACGAAGCTCTTGGTAATTTTCCATTATTGACCTATTTATTACAACATGGAGCGGATATTGACAAACCAGATTCGGAAGGCTATACAGTTCTTCATTTATCAGTCGGTCAAAATAACTACCAACAAGCCACGTCACTTCTGGCTTTAGATGCCAATCCGGATATACCCAATCTTTATGGACGCAGTGCGTTATTCAAAGCTGTCAATATAAACTCAGTACGTATGGTACAACTACTTTTGGACAATAATGCTGATATGGCAGTCCGAGACAATCAACAACAATCAATACTACACTGTATAGGCTATAAAGATTGGCAGCCAGAATTAGCGCAAATGTTCCAGGCTTTACTCAATGCTGAAGATAGACGGTCAAGAAGCTCCGAACCACACCATGCGCTGGATTTAAACGCCGAAAACAGTGGTGGGTTGCGGCCATTGACTATTTCTAAGACGCCGGAGTTCTGTGAGCTGTTGTTGTCGGAAGGTGCTGGAGGTGTTATCAATAGACGTTTGTTTATGAGAATTAATTTTGACGCGGTCCATTCGCCAGTCGTTTGCAGCGAAAAACAAAATGAAATGATGGGGGAAAATACAACGGAATGTCCTTGTCGTTTAAAGTGTCGACATGTCTATAGTGGTGAGTTTTTAAACGGATGGTTGAACACACATAAAGAACCACCATATTCATTCCAAACTTATACCAACTGTCCAGAATGTCGTAGAGATATCGAGGCTGTCGAAGTGTTGTCGCTGGAAGCAGCAGCTCATTGGGACGACTTTGAACGGCGGGCGATTGCAACAAAGACAAAGATGAAAGCAGAGATAGACGACATCAATGCGTCGAGTACTCACCGTCGAATGGTAGAAAACCTGGCACGTTCAAGACGGGACTTGAAAAGATTAGTAGAGGAAGAAGCAGCAGAAGAAGCGAGGAAAAGGGCCATTAGAGAAGCTTCCGACGCGGAACAGAAAGGATTTAGAGATAAACAACTCGTAGAAACATTTAAAACAACTTTAAAATTTTAATTTAACTTTAGACCATACAATCTTTGGTGGAATAATATAACCCATTGTTTATAATTTCAGCACCGATGGCATTGGCTGTTAGGAATTGTCTCACTGATTTCTAAAATTTTAGGAATTGCCACCGAGTTTCTAAATAACACGTATATAATGACCGGAACTGAAGTAGACAACATGCACGATTGTGTTTTCGTAAAAGAGGTCATGTCGCAAGACGAAATACATGCCGCATGGTTCACAGCGGTGAGAGAAGGCCTCGTAGACGCGTTGAAGGCTTTGGCGGCGCGTGGTTGCAACCCTTTCATCACGTGTGAACAACAAACGGCACGAACCATGGTGAAAAATTGGACCACTCGCTTGAATCGCGTAGAATCGGGTGAAAGCGGACGTATGCGACTCTTTAAGACCATGCACGACGTCCTTTACCAGACGGAAATGAATTGGATAATCCATAAGAAGCTAAAGCGAACACTTAGCAAGTGGCGTAAAGGGTAAACAAGCGGTACCCAAAACAAATGATGTTCTCCGATATTATTGTGGTGCTGAATATAATAATGGCCGGCTGTAGATAAATAAAAGTACCTATAAACTTCACCATTTTTATTTTTGTGATGATTAGACAATTTGTACCTGCTGAATTTTATGTGGTTACAAAAAGTGCACGGTCGAGAAGTGGTACGTCGACGATCGAGAAGAGAAGTAAGTTAAGCTTGGCACTCTCGAATACTCATGTGCAGTGCGTCTTTGGGCCTGTGCGCAGCCGTGACACAAGTGGGGGCACCTACGGGCCTGTGTGTCGCCCTTGTGTTGGCGTGCGTCTACATGACGCTTCATCACGTGGTGTATGACCTCGTGTTGTGGTGGTATTATTTTACTCTGGATAGGAGCATGTACTTTGTCGACGAAACAACATAGACCACTATTTAAATAAACGCATGTATTCAAATGCAACAGTTTCACATACGCGAAGCGGTCGTGTTTGAAGACATTTTGCCCGAAGTCATGGCGTCGAGCGCCATGACACTGACCCGCATGCGCATGTCACTACAACAGATGCTTGACGACCCACCGGAAGATACGTCGCAAATGAAGCGAACGTGTCAAGAGTACAGTGCAGGCATAGACGATATGATTGAATACGTGCGACAAAATCGCCACGCAAAATTACTCACACAACCCCTGTTCCACTGGTACGTACACGAACAGTCGATTCAATCCACGTGCTGGTTATTAGACTCGGTCATGGTAAAACACGTCATCGCGTCTACGTTCGAAGAGGACGCCGTAAGGATGTTGCAAACCGACGTGAAAGCCGCCAGCAAACTTTTTGAAAAGAGCGCCGACGTGCGCAAGAGTGCCATCGACGTCCTCAAACTGTGGACTTGGTGTTCACCCTCACACGAACTGCTACACACCAAGTGGCACGAAGCAAGACGTGAGTTCTGTCTCGCGAATCGCCAATTGGCAACGCTAGACGTCGGTATTTCCAAGTGTAGTTCGCCCACGGTGTTGTTTACAGTCAGTCAGCGCGCAATACGCCACGCCATGCAGTCTCTGGATGCCTGGCCCACCGATGAAGCACGGTCGGCATTGCACGTGGCAGAAACCATGCGTTATCTACATTCCTCGAATATTTTATGGGCACACGAACAGTATGGGCATGCGATTTACCGCATGCAGCGTTGGCTCGGGCACGAGCTCAGTGGACATCCATATACACATATCCAGCAGCAGCTCGAGGCGACGCATTTTTTATTAGACGAGCGTCTTCGTGACAATCGTATGATTTACTTTCACAAAGTTGTGGCGCCAACATCTCTCACAGAACCTGTCGACCTCATGTACAAGACGATAGATATTGCTCATCCGTTGTGTCGCCAAGCTGCAGAGGAACAGGACGTGTCGCATGAAACGAACACTGATGTTTCAACAATCGAATAAATTCACACACTCCTTTATCGCCGTGGATGTCCAATTCACAATATGACAAATGGCGTTCTCGCGCGAAGACGGGCCACACGTCCGATGCACTGCGAGATACGACTACCCAAGAGGCGAATGGAGCCCATGCAGATATCCGTTGAAACCAAGCGTTCTCCGTTTGTGGTCCGTATCCCATCATGACGACGACATCGCAGCGTGCGTAGCGCGATTCGGCACTGCCGTGAAATCGCGTATGTCCCGGTGTGTCATACAGCGTGACCGAGTGTTTGGGGCCAATTTCAGCGAAATACGAGGCAATTGCAAGTGTTGTCACATAGCTCGACGACGGGGGAAGGCCATGGGCGAGACGCAGACACAGTGACGTTTTCCCACTATAGTAATCGCCGACGACTAATACATGATGGTGTAACATAAATATCTCTATTTATTTCATTTTAATACTATGCTTTCATCGCCGCACAAATGCGCGGTCGACACTGATAATTTTTCAATGACACGTCTGTGCATTGCACGTTCCACAAGTCGTCGTCGTTGCAGCGGTGGACCACCAGACGCGGGGGTTCCAACGGTGCGCGCGCAAGTTGCATACGACACGCCTCGACGTGGTCTGCGTAAATGTGTGCATCGCCGACATGAATGGTCAGCGAACCCACATTTAGCCCCGTTTGATGTGCCAGGAGATGCGTCAACAGTGCTGTCGACGCTATATTAAACGGCAGGCCCAGGAAGACGTCGGACGACCGCTGTGTCATAATACAGGACAGATGACGGCCCTGGTCGACGTACCACTGATACATGACATGACAGGGTGGAAGGCACATTTGTGCCTGTTGGGCTGGGGCCCAGGCGTTGAGAACAATTCGCCGCGACGTCGGATGCTCCTTGAGCAGGTCTATGACAGTCTTAATTTGGTCGACGCCCTGGCCCGTATAATCTTGGTGGCAATCCGTATACGTCGCTCCGCTGTGGCGCCACTGAAATCCATAGACTGGGCCAGCATCGTACGCACGCGACTCTGAATTACCGTCCCAAATGTGCACTTTGGCACGGCGTAATTCCTCCACATCGGTGGAACCGCGCAAAAACCACGCGAGCTCTTCCACAATGCCACGCCAAAACATCTTCTTGGTCGTCAACAGAGGAAATCCTTCTTGTAAATTACATTTGATGGTGGTCCCGAATACACTCCGCGTTGGCCCATTGCGTGTGTCACGGGCCTCGCCGTTCTCGAGAACGTGGCGCATCAACTTCAAGTACTGCGACTCCATTTCAACACGGAGCACGTCTTTAAATAGTCGTTTCAAAACCGTACCCCGGTCATCGCGCACGTTTCCTGTTCATCGTTTCCGTTGAATTGGATGGTACACTGTTTACCTTGAATGGCCATACATATTCCTGGGCGTCTGCCACCACTTTCTTTGCGCCATGCCATGACGACGTCTCCCACTTCCACCCGTGTAGGTTCTATATTTTGTGCTGACGACAATGTAAATTTTTTGTTTTGACGTGTGACGATGAATCCGTCTTTCGAGACGCCACAGACTGTGAATTTCGTACCTTCGACCAAGACGTGTTCGTCTTTCTCGTAGTTCGGGCTCATGATGTGGTTCAGACGCACCACGAGTCCCTCAAGACTGAAAAACGCCGCTTCTTCGCGCAACATCGTAAACTCATTCGTCTGCCGCCGTGGCAGTGCCTCGGACCCGCGCAAGTAGTTGAGCACCCATCGGAAGATGTCGGGGTCTCTGTCGATAAAGATCGCGTCGTCGACTTTTGCAGATGAATGTCTCGTTAATGCGGCAAGCATATGCTGACCACCGCGCGAATTCAATGTCGTCTCCGTCGTCATATACAAACGACCGCCGACGTTGAGTTTGACAACCATTGGACCTTCGGTCCAGTACATGTATGGGGCTTTATAGTCTCTATGGGGAAATTAAAATTATGTTTTAACGTCTACGGCGTTTCCGAGAGGGCCATGCTGGCCCTGTCTTTGTGTCCGGCCACCGTGGCACGTCTGTACGCCTTTCGGGACGGTCTTCCAATCGGCGTTTATTCGCAGGGCGGTCAAACATCGGCGACATCGGGCGCTGTCGTTTTCCTGTAAAAAGCGGCGACATTGTACGTCCTTGGCGTCCTTGGCGTCCTTGACGTCCTTGGCGTCCTTGACGTCCTTGGCGTCCTTGGCGTCCTTGGCTCCCTTGGCGTCCTTGGCTCCCTTGGCGTTCTTGGCGTCCTTGGCGTCCTTGGCTCCCTTGGCGTTCTTGGCTCCCGTGCCCTTGACGATTGCGCCCTTGACGATTGCGCCCTTGGCTCTTGTGCTCTTGGCGATTGTTTTTGGGCACGTAGGTTTGCCACCATTTTAGTTTGGAAGGCCGAATACGGGATTTGCTCGACTGGACACGTTCACATTCCTCTAATACTTCTTGGGCCAGCGGCATACTGGACGTGCGGCATCGTCTACGTATTTTGGACATCGTCTCCTGTGAGTAGCTACACCCATAGTCGAGAATAGAACGTACACATCCTACAAACGAATCGTATTCCGCAGTGTCTTTGTGTATTCCCGTATCCAAAGCCAATTCTTCGACAGACATATTTAAAGTATAAAGTCGAACTTATATAGTTCAAATGGCGGATAGACCCACCTTTTATTACCGCGACAAGCCTGTGCGTGCTGCCGGCGTGTTTTTGTACACGGTTGTTCGCGGGCGACGCATGCGGCTTATGCGCCGCGTGAATGGGAAGTGGGAAGATATGGGTGGCAAGTCCGACCCGAAAGACGCGTCGGCCATGCATACCGCAGCTCGCGAGGCATGCGAAGAAACCAACGGCAAATTGTTTTCCCCCAAACATGGCCGCGAAGAATGCATGTCCATTCTACTGGATTTAATTCGTACGTGTCGCGATATTGAATACAACTCGCGTTGTAAATATCTCCTGTTTAAAGTCTGTGTTCTTCCGGACGTATTAAAGCATTCTATGCGCCGTTTCGGCAGAATTGAGCAGACCGACTGGGGCATATTGCACCACTACTACCAATGGCGCCGCCAACTTCCACGACGAACCCAGCTTCACTTTCGACTACGGGGACTGCGCCTTTAGACGCGCACCTCGATACATGCCGCCGTTTCGCGTATAATGTAGACATAATCAAACTTGAAAAATAACCAGTGCAGAAAAGCGCGACGGCAGGCCATACATCCATATTTTTTGAATTGGCGGTGGCCACGGCGAATAATCACCAAACGCGACGTGACCATATCACATTCTTCACAACGTTGAAACCACCCATCTTTTGGCAGTTTCGCCATATTTATTGGCGAAACAGTACTTAAATATGGGAAATAGAGTTTGGTATTGGGACGAAGAACAACCTTCTGTGTGCACCGTAGAAAATAAAGTCATCTTTTTCCCGAATGCCTGCCAAACACACATCACGTCGGGGAGTGACCCAGAATGCTCTGAATGTCAAATCTTTCAATGGTACAGGCAGCGCGTCACCGCACTTCAAGCAGTAGCCATGCGTCGGCTCAAATGTGTGAGAGAGAAAGAATGTGACGACGAACTGGACAAACAAGCGCGCGCCATCGATTACGCACTTGCATCCACGTAAACTGGCCAAGATACTATAAACAATATCGGTCCTTGGTACAAATGTTATTTTTCTTTGTGACACTGTTGACGCCTGCTCTGGGTCATCTATTTACTTGGGGTAGAGAGCACGGCATCTATACTCATCCCTGTGTTGAATATAGAAATGCTGGAATGTTTGCGACGTGCGACATCGAGCCAAATGCCGAGCTCGTACGCGTGCCCCAAAATATGACACTTGTCAAAGACGAACACACGCATGACATTTTAACAGACGAGATTATAAATTTCCCAAACGACCACGTCCTTTACCCGTTTGTCGAATCTCTCCCTGCAGATTGTCAGTTACCCATGTGCAAACCCATCAACCACAGCGAAGTGACGAATTACGGAGCACGAAATCTTCGAAGCACGTTGAAAAGATTCGGAAATTGGTCAGATGCGCAGAAAATAACCTGGTCCGTCATACAGTCAAGGACGTGGAATTTTGGCATGTTGCCCATTGCAGATTTATTTAACCACGACAGTGGAAGGGGGGTGGTTCTCAAACTGGGCAAAGAGGTCCACACCATAAAAAACGGACCCTATCGCGTCTTGACGGGCCACGAGCTGTTCATAGATTATGGATTTTCATCAATGTGGTACGGATACGTTCATTATGGATTTATTTATTCGCGAGCCGAGCCGACCTGTGAGGATTTACGGTCCCTTCGCCTCCAAACGCACGCAACCGCGAGAACCGAATGCATTGCGAATGCCACGTGGACATTCGCGGACGCTATCAAGGAATTGAACGACGCCGTAGAACACGACGACTTGACAATGATAAAGGGAATCGGACGGTGGATAGACGATTACATTAAGATACAAACAGTGGCATACATTTTATAATTTTTTTATGATAACCTGTACTGCTAAAGCATACTCTTTTATGAATTCTGACCGCGTCAGTAAATCGCGTTCCTCCAATGGCTCGCGCGTCAGCGGGTCCGTGTGTTTGGAATGCACCCATGTCAGCAGCGATGTACGGTCAAAATAGTGACTGTTGGTGGTTTTCACAATGTCTGTGGAATAGTCGTTCAAAATGGGACACATGAGCATGTGTGTCAGCTCATCCCATGGCTCGGAAGATTGATACGTGTCTTCCAGTTTGTTCATAATGGCAACGAGGGCGGAGGTGGAATTGGCCACGACGGCTTCCAAAATCATCGTGGGTACAATATCCATACACAATTCGATAGCACGTTTTGCAAAACGCTGCTGCATCGGCTGACGTATGACAAAACGACAGACCGTTTGAGACACAGAGATGCGCTCGTCCTGCAGCAGCATCTCCAAATGAGCAACCCGACTATGTGCACACGCATACTCCAGAGGCAAACGTCGGGTTTTTAGCGGTGTATTTGGGTCTAATCCCTTTTTCAAACAACCTTCCAAGTACACGGCAGGCACGACCATCAAATCGTCCATACGGACACCCTTCACAGATTCTACGCGCTGCAACACGTCCTTAAATAACGCACGATGCTGCCTTTTTATTGCGGCATTTAAACAACTATCCTCCAACTGTGCCACCTTTTTCACACATTTAGACGCAGTGGCCACGTGCATCTTGCCAATAATATGAAACCACTCCGACGCCGATGGTTTATAACCAGATTCCATACAACGGCACATCTTTGTACCGTCGTTTAATCGCAACGCGCGGCGGAAACGTTGACGAATAATCTCCTGAACTTTTTGAACCTTTTCCGCGGTCGGGGCGGCCACCGGCGTCGCCGGCGTCGGCTCAACCACCACTATCGCAGGTTTCACACCCGGTCCCACCAATTTCACCGGACCGACGACCTCCAACCTGGCCCGTTTTAACGGAGTTGGGTCCGGTGGCTCGGGTGGGATTATTCTGGAGGGCATCCCATGCAGCATGTAATTGGATAGAAATAAGGCATTTATATAGTCTAAAAAAGGATCCGTGACGCAAGTACTACACTTGTGCACAATGGACAATTTTGCTCTCATCGTCTTTGAGCGCCAACATTACCTACGACGCGAAGACTTGGAAAAACACATCTTCAAATGTGGCCGCACGGACTTTGACGGCCACATACAAACCTACGAAATGACCCACAAAAAACTGCAACAAATCACCCACGGTGAACACACGTGGATATCGTGCAAATCTGTACATCAATTTATATCGTGGTTCCTAGACTACACATACAAACTATGTCCAGATATTGGCACGTTTCGACACGACATTTCCAAATACGTCAAGTTAATACCAAAACGAACTTTGTCACGCTCGTTGCGTATTGAAATCGCTTACAGACAACATTACAAGTGCAATGCGTGCCAATTGTTTCCAATACCGCCCGATTTTCAAGTGGACCACGTCATAGCCCTCGAAGATGGAGGTCAAGATATCGCCTCTAACCTTCAGGCATTGTGCGTGTCATGCCACAGTGAGAAAACACGTCTCAACCGATTGCGGAAAACATCACTGTTTTCCGAAGAAACACAGCCACAACACGATGCCTACCAGGCGCCAGGTAAGGTGTTCTCGAAATATTTTAGACGCGATACATAAGTTTTACATATTATACCGTTTTATTATAAACCCCACACTTGTCACGGTAGACCATGTGCCAGATGTTGGCACATCTCACAGTCCTCAACATGACACTCTGGATGTGTCCAGATGATATGAATCTCCAAATTCCTATGGCGCCCCCTTTACCCACGTCCACACCTTCTTCATCACCTTCTTTGCCTTCGCCAGCATCTTCGCCTTCTTCTTCGCCAGCATCTTCGCCAGCATCTTCGCCAGCATCTTCGCCGGCATCTTCGCCAGTATCTTCGCCAGCATCTTCGCCAGCATCTTCGCCAGCACCGTCGCCAGTATCTTCGCCTTCTTCTTTGCCAGCATCTTCGCCAGCGCCTTCCACGTCGACGCCAACACCTTCTTCATACGAGTCACCGCCGTCACCTCCGCCGCCTTCCACGTTGACACCATCACCCCAAAATACACACAAAATCGGGGTTTTGACGTCTCCAAAAAATACAAGTCAAAATGAGACGGCACATTTGCCACTCCAAACACAGGGTGACATGACATGGCTGCACTTTTTATGGTGTATACCACTGGTATTATTGTGTATGACATTGTATCATAGGCGAAGAGCGGGTTCGTCTAGCCGAATATTGCGTCTCTGGGCACCAAAAGAAAGAGAGGTCGCACGTGCACGTTCTGCACCAGTGCAGGGTTCGGAAAAAATCAACGACACTACCATACGCAGCGTGTCACAAATACAAGTCGTTTTATAAAATTGTAGTATTTACGTAGTATGGTTTTATTTAAATGTCTGTGGTCAAACAGTATCTCGAGGCTGATGCATTTACAAATTTCGATGATTTATTACAGCTTGTGACTATGTACTACACTACGCACAAACCAGAAGAATTGATGCGTTACTTGTCAGATCAAGTGATGACAAGTATACACGAAAAATTTGATTTATTACAGCGTGTAACCTTCAAGGAGTTGAAGGCAAAGTTGTTTTTGTATATGAGTGGTAGATTTTACTCTTCAAAATATTTAAGCCGTCATGCAGCGTACGAGTTATCCACACACGCCAAAGAATGGTTCGAGGATGTTCTTACTGGTGGCGGCGGTGGTGGCGGCGGCGGCGGCGGTGGTGGCGGCGGTGGTGGCGGCGGTGGTGGCGGCGGTGGTGGTGGTGGC
>Ga0115572_10000559_pt1 | contig 31428 bp, 35 predicted proteins | sample COGITO_mtgs_1206_FD_88681 | JGI IMG/M metagenome (GOLD analysis project Ga0115572, IMG submission 88681) | Pelagic marine microbial communities from North Sea - COGITO_mtgs_120607 | ecosystem: Environmental > Aquatic > Marine > Epipelagic | place: Germany:Helgoland, sampling site Kabeltonne... | reverse complement strand
ATTTAAGGAAATTATCTTTGAAGTTTCTGGAGAGGAAGTATATGGAACAATGAAGTTTGAATCTGGTGTGCATCGTGTTCAGCGTGTGCCGCAAACAGAAACGCAAGGACGTGTGCATACATCAGCAGCTACGGTAATGGTTTTACCAGAAGCAGAAGAATTTGATGTTGAAGTAGATATGAATGATGTTCGTGTAGATTACTTCTGTTCTTCGGGGCCTGGTGGACAATCGGTCAATACAACCTATTCGGCCGTTCGTTTAACGCACGAACCAACCGGAATTGTGGCGCAGTGTCAAGATCAAAAATCACAACACAAGAACAAGGATAAAGCATTGAAAGTTTTGCGTTCTCGTTTATACGAATTAGAATTATCCAAGAAGTTGGAGGCAGATGCTGAAAAGCGTAATTCTTTGGTTTCTTCGGGCGATCGTTCTGCCAAGATCCGCACCTATAATTATCCGCAAGGACGGGTAACAGATCATCGAATTGGATTAACCCTTTATGATCTTCAAAATATTATTAACGGAGATATTGCCAAACTTATCGATGAATTGCAACTGTATCAAAATACAGAAAAGTTGAAGGAGGCGGGAGAAGTATTTTAAGTATGAAGACAACTCAATTAACTGCTGAAATCTTACGAAAAAAATCATTTCTATGTGTTGGCTTGGATGTCGACATGGATAAAGTGCCTAGTGCATTTCGCAATTCACCCACCGCCTTGGTTGATTTTTCGAAAGCTATAATTGATGCAACCGTTGATTATGCGGTGGCCTATAAACCCAATATAGCCTTTTTTGAAACCTATGGAGTTGAGGGGGTGGCCGCGTTAAAAGAAGTGATTGACTACCTCAATGCAAAGCATCCTGAGGTTTTTACCATCGCAGATGCAAAAAGAGGGGATATTGGAAATACTTCTACCCGCTATGCAAAGGCCTATTTTGAGACCTTAGGCTTCGATTCTATTACTGTGGCTCCTTATATGGGAAAGGACTCTGTTGAGCCTTTTTTGGCTTTTGAAGATAAGCACACTATCCTTTTAGCCTTGACTTCAAATCCTGGCTCAAACGATTTTCAACGCCTCGAGACAAATGGGAAACCCTTGTTCCAGTCGGTTTTGGAGACAGCAAAAACATGGGAAGGAAGTGATCAATTAATGTATGTGGTTGGTGCAACACGAGCAGATGCATTGACCGATATTCGTAAAATTGTTCCTGATGCATTTTTGCTCGTTCCGGGTGTTGGTGCTCAAGGGGGAAGCTTGGCTGAGGTTGCTACCTATGGATTGAATAAAGAGGTTGGCCTGTTGGTGAATTCCTCACGTGGAATCATATACGCTTCACAAGAAGAAGATTTTGCTAATGCGGCGCGCCGTGCAGCTAAAGCAATGCAAGAAGAAATGGCGCTTCTATTGGCTCAAAACAACTTAATTTAATGCTTAACTACTCTGTTTATCGTTCTGAAGAAAACAAACAATGGGTGACTTTCATCCACGGTGCAGGGGGGAGTTCATCTATTTGGTTCAAGCAGATCAAAAGTTTTTCACGTTTCTTTAATTTACTTTTAATCGATCTTCGCGGACATGGTAAGTCTAAGAATCATTTAGCGGACTTGTCTAACAGTGCTTATACTTTTGATGAAATAGCAGCAGAAGTGATCGAGGTTTTGGACCATGAGAAAATTCAGCGTTCCCATTTCATGGGAATCTCCTTGGGAACAATACTTATTCGAACCATGGTAGAGACACATCCAGAGAGAGTCAAGAGTATGATTTTGGGGGGAGCTATTCTCAAACTGAATTTTCGTTCTAGATTGTTGATGCGCTTTGGGAATGCAACCAAGTCCATTCTTCCCTATATGTGGTTGTATAAAATGTTGGCTTTTATTATCATGCCCAATCGCAATCACAAAGAATCGCGTTTGTTGTTTATTCGTGAGGCCAAGAAGTTGTATCAAAAGGAATTTATCCGTTGGTTTAGGTTGACCACTGAACTAATTCCGTTATTAAAGATATTTCGTCAAGAGCAAATCAAAATCCCTACCTTATATGTAATGGGGGCGCAAGACTATATGTTTTTACCAGCGGTAGAAAAAGTAGTTGCACAGCATAATTTATCTCAGTTGCAAATCATTCCTGACTGTGGCCATGTTGTCAATGTCGAGCGACCGCAGAAGTTCAATCATCTGGTCATTGGTTTCTTACAAAATCTTTAAGAGAAAATCACTGTTTTATTTTGGTAGACTAAGACCTTACGGTTCACGTGAAGTTGTATGGCCTTAGAGAGGACAATGCGTTCTAGATCTCTCCCTTTTGCGATAAAATCTTCAATGGAATGTAGGTGTGAAACTTGAGTGGTGTTTTGGTCTATAATAGGCCCAGCATCCAGTTCCTCAGTAACGTAATGACTGGTTGCGCCAATGATCTTAACCCCTCGTTCAAAAGCTGAGTGATAGGGCTTAGCACCAGGAAAAGCCGGGAGAAAGGAATGGTGAATATTGATTATTTTATTGGCGTACTCCCCAATCAGTTTTGGTGAAATGATTTGCATATAGCGCGCTAATACGATGCATTCTACCTTATGCTGCTTAAGGAGTTCAAGTTGACGTTTTTCCGCTTCCTCTTTGGTGTCTTTTGTTACGGGGATATGGTAGAAAGGAATATCGAAGCGTTCAGCGATTGAACCAAGGTCTTTGTGATTGCTTAGAATAAATGGGACATCAACGGCTAACTCCTTGGATTGATGACGGGCTAGAATGTCGTATAGGCAGTGATCATATTTGGAAACAAACAAGGCCATTTTTGGGCGATAGTCTTTATCGTATAAATCGTATTCAAGGGCGTATTGTTTGGCAATGCTTTCGTCTAAGGCAGCACTAAATTGTTCCTTGGTGAAATTTCCATTCATGAATTCACATTCCAAACGCATAAAGAATAGTTTGTTTTCTCGATCGACATATTGATCGATGTAAACGATATTTCCAGACTTTTGGTGAATAAAATTGGTGACAGTTGCAATGATTCCCTTTTGGTCAGGGCAATTAATGTTGAGTATGTAGGTAGCCATTTGTATGGTATATAATGTTCTAAAGTACAGCCTTTTTGAATAGGGTAAAAGAAAAACCCCTGAATCTCACAAAAAGAGATTCAGGGGTTAAAAAAACCAAACAATATTGTTTTAGAAACTGTAGATCGCAGCTACGATCAAAGTTGAAAGGCTATCTGTTGCTCCATCTGCATTGCTGTAGAATTCGCCAGAAGCAGAGTCAATACGGAACTCAGGCTTAAAGATGAAGTTTCCAGAAGTATAGCTACCAGTAAGGGTGAAAGATGTGTTGTCGCCTTCACCGCTAATTGATCCAATTGCGCCAAGACCTTCTTCAGAAAAGGCTTCAAATCTTGCTCCAAGTGCAAAAGAATCTGAGATAGTGTACTGTGGGTATAATGCAATTCCAGAAAATTCAGTATCAAAATCATCGCTGTAAGATGTAGCATTGATTCCGAAATAAAAGTCTTCTGTTAAGTTGAATCCTCCTGTAAAGTCGATTTGAGAAACTCCTGCAGTTCCACCACCTAAGTAGTTGATGTACTGACCATATAAGCCTAATTGAGCTCCAATCATATAGTCCTCACCTAAAGGTTGGAATTCTGTCATATCTGTTGAGTTTAATACACCTAACATAATGGAAACATTATCACTTACAGCTATGTCAGCTTTGATCCCAGTATGTGAAAATGGTCCATAAGAGAACATATATGAAGTGGTGTAGTTGAAATTAGCAACTGGAGAGATCACTTCATATCCTAAAAAGGTGTTAAAGTTACCAAGGGTTAATGTAAAGCTATCGCTTACATTATAGTAAGCATATAGTTGATTAATAATTGAGTTTGATCCTTTGGCAACAAGTTCCCCATCTTCGTTAATAAAAGTAGCAGATCCAAAGACAGCATCATTCCCTCTAGGGCCGAAAACTAAGTCGGCAACAAAACCAGACTTTTCTCCTTCATAAGAAACAACCACGTTGGCCATTCCAAGGGCAAAACCTGGAAGATTTCCAAAAGAAGTTCCTGGAGCGTACTCGCTACTTCTAAAATAGGTATCGATTGATCCTGAGATAGCAAAGCTAGACTCTTCTGTAGTTTCTTCTGTTGTGGTTTCCTCTTGCGCATAGGTTAGTGATCCTGCAAGAAGTGCTAATGTTAAAAATGTTGTTTTGAAAATTCTCATAATATTGATTTTTTAATTAGTAATTTAATGTTGGTTCATTCTAAAGTCAGCATAAGCATCCATTCCGTGTTCAGCTAGATCAAGACCTTTAACTTTTTCGTCTTTGGCTACACGTAAACCAACGGTTGCTTTCACGATGAAGAGGATGATAAAGGAACAGGTGACACAAAATACACCCACAATCCCTACACCTGCGAGTTGGATTATGAACTGCTCAACTCCTGCCATTGCTCCGAATATACCAACGGCTAGTGTTCCCCAGATACCGCAGATCAAGTGGACCGCTACTGCACCTACTGGATCATCTAATTTTAATTTGTCTATCAAGGCAACTCCTAAGACAATAATAACACCGGCGATTAATCCAATGATAACTGCATCCCCTGGTGACATTTGATCTGCGCCTGCTGTTATTCCTACTAAACCACCAAGAATACCGTTCATAAACATGGTGAGGTCGTAGTTCTTATACATGATAAAGGAGAAAATGACAGAAGCAACACCTCCTGCTGCAGCAGCTAAACAGGTTGTTACTAGCGTTAATGAGGTAAGTGCTGGATCAGCAGAAAGAACAGAGCCTCCGTTGAATCCAAACCAACCTAACCAAAGAATTAAAACCCCAGCTGCGGCAAGTGGTAGGTTGTGTCCTGGGATGGCTAAAGATTTTCCATCTTTGTCGAATTTTCCAATACGAGCGCCCAACAAGAAGATGGCAACCAATGCTGCCCATCCCCCCACAGAGTGAACAAGGGTAGAACCGGCAAAGTCATAAAAGCCCATTCCGTCTAAGAATCCGCCTCCCCATTTCCAAGCACCTACTATTGGGTATACAAGACCAACATAGACGATGGCAAATATCATGAATGCACTCAGTTTGATGCGTTCGGCAACTGCTCCAGAAACAATGGTAGCGGCTGTAGCAGCAAACATACCTTGGAAAAGAAAGTCTGTCCACCAGGTGTATCCGCCATCTGCATATGCAGCGGTCATTCCTCCGTCTGGAGCTGCGATACCCCAGCCAGCAAATTTAAGAATACCCATTGAGCCTTCCTCGAATCCAGGGTACATTAGGTTAAAACCGCCAATGGCATACAATAGTAAACCAACGGTAATTACAAAGAAGTTTTTAAATAAAATATTGATGGTATTTTTTTGACGTGTAAGTCCAATTTCAAGAAAGGAGAACCCTAAGTGCATGAAAAAGACTAATGCCGTACAGACCATCATCCATACGTTGTTTGCTGTAAAAAGTGCTGTAGCTTCCATAAGTGTTATTTATAGTGTTGTTTGATTAGTTTAATGTTGAATCTCCTCGTTCTCCAGTTCGGACACGAATTGCTTCTTCAATTGATGAAACGAAAATTTTACCGTCACCAACTTTGTCCGTTGCAGCAGAGTCAACAATTGCTTTGATGGTTCTCTCAACAAAATCATCATTTACTACGATTGAAATGTGGCGTCGTTGAATGTCTGATGTGCTGTAGCTTATACCGCGATAAACATGACCTTCTTTTTCGTTTCCAATTCCTGTTACGTCCCAGTAGCTAAAAAAATTAACTTCAACGGCGTGTAGAGCATCGCGAACCTCTGAGAATTTAGACTTTCGGATGATAGCTTCGATTTTTTTCATATTGTATGATTTAATATTTATGGCTCAAAAATAGACAAGTGTAGTATTTACCCCCAATATTTTTATGGCAATATTTACACTTTTATGATATAAATAAAATACACCCCCTATTTTTTAGGGGGTGTATAAAATATAGATACAAATTGTGAGATTATTGAAAAATATCCCTTCTCAATGAAGAATAGATAATTATCGAGATAGCCAGAGACCAAATAGTAGAGATAGTGTTCCTAGGCAGATGGTTGCAGTGAAATAAATAAAGGGATAGACCATAGAAGTGGCCTTGGTCAGGTTAAAAAGATCAAGGGTGAAGCTAGAAAAAGTTGTGAGCCCACCACAAAAACCAATCATTAAAAAGAGGGTAAGTTCCTCCCGCATTAATTCTAGTCTATTGAAATAGCCTAACAATAGTCCAATGAGTAAACATCCTATAATATTTGCAGCTAATGTTGCGAAGGGAAAATTGGTGTTGGTCGATTTAAAGAGAATAGAAATTAAGTAGCGAAGACTACTGCCCAGTCCGCCACCTAAGAAAACCCATAAGATTGCTTTAATGTCCATTATTGTATTGGTAAAATTAGTGTTGTTTCCCACTTCAATGGGTTGCTTGTGTCTTTCTTGCTAACTGTTTCAATTTGGATGGCCGGATAGCTTTGCTGTTTCGCTTGAAGGCTGTCGTTAAGTACAAGCCAACTATCTTTCAAATAGGTAAAGTCTCCAAAATGGACTAAAACAATCGAATTTCCTCCTTTGTACCGACGGCATTTTATCGTTTCACTGTTGGTGTAGTAATAACGATCTGTTTTGATTGCTGCCCTCCAAAACGCGTTTCTGTCTTTAATTAGTGGGTAGAGCACAAACGCATCGCCTAATGTTACGATCTTATTTTTCTGTGTAAAGGCAATTAAATCAGATTGGGCAACTGCTATATTCTTTGATAATGAAGACCAGTCACTCGATCCTTCAATGGCTATATAATAGGACAAAGATTGTGGTTGTTCGCCAAGATACTCCCAACGATGCTGGCCAAATTGTTTTTCAATAGCCACAATGCTAGCGGCTAATCGTGATTCTGCTAAGTTTTTTATTGTACGATGAAAAATTGAATTAAAAAACAGATAGAGCTTTACACTAAAGACGGCAGAATAAGTATAGCTGACTTTTATAGAATTTTTCCCTTGGTCAAAAGACCATTTTTCAATAAGCTCAAACCCTTTGGAGGAAGGAATGGTAAATTCAATAGTGCGCTTTTCCCCTGTGAGTAATTGGATCTGATTTTCTAAAAACGCTTCATGTAAAGCGGTGAAATTTTCTTTGTAATGATGCTGCCAAAACTCATTCCCTTGCTTACTGGATAGATAATCAATATAGCATGAAGGAGGATAGGCTACTTCCTGCTCGATTGAAAGTATATAGTCTGAGGGGTGATTTTTTACAATGAGCACAAAGAGGCTTATGCCAAAAAAGACTAACCCAATAAGTGTTTGCAGGAATTTAACCATCTAACTATTCTGTTTAATGAATAAATACCTTAATCATAAATAGAGCGACAATGGCTAAAACAAAGCCAATCAATATTTTATAACTTCCAGCATAATGTATTTTATGCCCCTTAGAGTCTTTGCGATACATCCAAACAACAGTGGCAGAGAAAGAGATGACAAAAAAGACGGCAAATTGGAGTTGTCCTGATGAAAACATTCGTAATTTTTCAACTAAATTAGACATTCTAGCTCATAATACTTAATTATTCATGATTCAAAAAGAACTTAAAGCTGTTGAAGCATTTCACAAAGCATTTAAAATTGACTGTGAAAATGCACCTACCGTTGCCATTTCAGAAAGCATTAAAGAATTACGGTTCCGACTAATGGAAGAAGAGAACGAAGAATACCTCGAAGCAGCAAAGAATAACGATCTTGTGGAAGTTGCCGATGCGCTTGGAGATATGCTCTACATACTTTGCGGTACAATTTTATCACATGGAATGCAGCATAAAATTGAAGAAGTATTTGACGAAATACAACTCTCAAATATGAGTAAACTAGGCGAGAATGGTGAGCCAATATATAGGGAGGACGGAAAAGTTATGAAGGGGCCTAACTATTTCAAGCCCAATATTGCTGACCTACTTAAGCGTTAACAGCAACAACTTCTTTGCGCCACTGATATGGATCTTCGCTTTTGTTGTATTGAATGTGAACGACCTTTTCTTTGAGCATTGCTGCATAGGAATTCTCAATTGTAGGCAAAACATGTTTAGTTCCTTGGAATCCGATTCCATGTATAGGGCTGATGACAACTGCTGTTCCAGCGCCGAATATTTCTTTCAATCGTCCAGCTTTGTGTGCTTCAATTACTTCAGCAACTTTGACCGGGCGAACTTCTACTGAAATACCCATGTCTTTTGCAATTTGGATTACGCTTTTACGGGTTATCCCGTCTAGAATAGTATCTGTTGTAGGGGCAGTTATTAATGTATCATCAATACGGAAGAAAACATTCATTGTTCCTGATTCTTCTAAATATTCATGCGTATTTGCATCGGTCCATATGATTTGTTGATATCCTTCCTTCTGTGCGAGTTGTGTTGGGTAAAAGGCCGCTGCATAGTTTCCAGCTGCTTTTGCATAACCTACTCCTCCGCTTGCTGCACGCGAGAATTTTTCTGACACCAATACATTTATTTCTCCACTGTAGTAAGCACCAACGGGGGCGCAAATGATCATAAACGAATAGCGGTTTGAAGCCGAAGCAGCAACTCCTGCTTGATTGGCAAAAACAAATGGGCGTACATACAACGAATTGCCAATACCAGGTTTAATCCAGTCGCTATCCATAGAAAGTAATTCATTCATTCCATTCATGAAAAGATCTTTTGGGAATTCAGGCATGGCCAAACGTGCTGCAGATTTATTAATCCGAGCATGATTGTCTTCTGGGCGAAAAAGCCAAACACGATCTGTATCGTCTTTGTAGGCTTTCATTCCTTCAAAAACAGCTTGACCATAATGAAGAACACTAGCAGAAGGATCCATTTGAATGGGTTGGTAGGGAATAATGCGTGGATCCACCCATTCACCGTCAATGTAATCACAGACAAACATGTGGTCTGTAAATGTTTGGCCGAATGATAGATTATTGAAATCTATGCTGTGAATTTTTGATGATTGAGCGCGTTCTATTTTCATTGGGCAGTTTTTCGTATAACTAAATTAGTTAATAAATCGTAATTTTTTCCTCATTCTGAAACAGATTTTATGGATGAGGCCACTTTTTGTTCTTCTTTCTACGAACACTAGCAAAAACTGCTTTATTTTCGTTAATGAAATGAAAAAAGCAAAGAAATCACATTTTTTGACTGCAGATGGAAGCCCAACACTTTACATGGAACAGTTTGATGAATATTATCACTCAAAGCATGGGGCAGTTCAAGAGGCGATGCATGTTTATTTAGGAATGGGATTTGACTATTGGCGATCGTTAAACCCTGAGGCCACGCATTGTCATATTTTTGAAATGGGATTTGGCACTGGTTTGAATGCTTTTTTAACGGCTAAAGCTGCAAGTGAAACCGGTATTCACATCTGTTATGACACGATTGAAGCTTACCCATTATCAACCATAGAAATGAATGAGGCGAATTATGTGTCTTTTTTAGAAGAGGAGGAAAGCCTACTGTTTAATCAAATCCAGCATGCGACTTGGGAAGAAGAAATTTCGATAACTCCCTTCTTTAAACTCAAAAAAATGCATTGCTTACTCGAAAATTATTGCCCATCGATAAAAACGGATCTTATCTATTATGATGCTTTTGGTGCAAGAGCTCAGCCTGAAATATGGACCGACGATTGTTTTCCTATTTTGACAGAAAACATGAACCCTGGAGGGCTGTTTGTTACTTATGCCGCCATTGGTAGTGTGCGAAGAGCGTTATTGCGATTGGGACTGGTAACGGGCTTAGTTCCTGGCCCTCCAGGAAAACGAGAGATGATACGTGGGCACAAACCTCTTTTGTAGTACATTCGTAAAAAAATATTGCATGAAATTATTGATCACTGGAGCTACCGGTTTGGTGGGATCTATTTTAGCTCAAAAGGCGCTTTCATTGGGTCACGAGATTCATTTTTTAACTTCACAAAAAACGAAAGTTATTCAGGAGGGAAAAATGAAGGGTTACTATTGGAACCCTTCGTTAAATGAATTAGATCTGGCTTGTTTTGAAGGTGTAGATGCGATAGTGCATTTGGCTGGTGCCAGTATTTCTCAGCGCTGGACAAAGAAAAACAAAGAAGAAATTTCTTTAAGTAGAATCAACGGAACCCGTTTGTTGGTCGATGGTATTCGCCAGCTTGATGGTAAGCATCAAATAAAACAAGTCGTTGCGGCCTCTGCCATTGGAATTTACCCTTCCTCTTTTGAAATGATTTATACCGAAGATTATCTTCCAAAACGATCTTCGTTTTTGGAAGAAGTCGTTATGGATTGGGAACAAGAAGAAGACGGTTTTTCGTCTGCAGGGCTTCAATTGGTAAAACTTCGGATTGGACTAGTGTTGACAGAAACAGGTGGAGTGCTTGGACCGTTAAAAACACCTACTTGGTTTGGATTAGGAGCTGCTTTTGGCAATGGAGAGCAAACTCAATCGTGGATACATGTAGATGATTTGGTTGGGATGATTATGACTGCTATCGATAAGAAATGGGAAGGTGTCTTCAATGCAGTTAGTCCAAACCCTGTTTCACAAAAAGAATTCACCAAGACATTGGCAAAGGCCATGCGTCGCATTTATTTTTTGCCTCCAATACCCAAACTTTTTATCCGTTTGGTTGTTGGAGAAATGAGTACGTTGGTTTTTAATAGTCAGAATGTTTGTGCGGAAAAAGCGCTAAAAGAAGGTTTTGTTTTTATCCATCCAGAGTTGCTTCCAGCAATTAAGTCGTTACTTTAAGGATAACTTTTGTATGACATTTTGACAAGTTTATTAAAATGGCAGTACTTTTGCTTTCGCAAAGAAAAAAATAAGCATGAGCACGGCAAAAAAAACAGAAAAAGACCCATCGAAAGAAAAGGCTAAGTCGACAAAAAAAGCAAGCCCTAAAACTGCAGCAGCAAAAAATGCTAAAGCGTTAGAAGCATTGAATGAGGAGCTTTCGGCTGAGAAGGACAAGTTCTTGCGTTTATTCGCTGAGTTTGAAAACTACAAGAAAAGAACGTCTAAAGAGCGAATCGAATTGTTCAAAACGGCAGGTCAAGAAGTTATTACAAGTTTATTGCCTGTGGTCGATGATTTTAGCCGTGCGATAAAAGAGGCAGACAAATTAGCGGATACAGAACAGTTTGAGGGCTTCCGTTTAATTAATAACAAATTGAATGAGACGCTAAAAAGTAAAGGGCTAGTGGCTTTTGAAGTTGCCCCCGGCGATATTTTTGATGCTGAAGTTCACGAAGCGATTACTCAAATCCCTGCTGGTGAAGACCAATCAGGTAAAATAATAGATATCACAGAGACTGGCTACCAGTTGGGAGAAAAAATTATCCGTTACCCAAAAGTGGTTGTCGGTCAATAAATAGCAAATGAAAGAAGATTTTTACGACATACTAGGCTTACAAAAAGGAGCATCTGCTGCTGAAATTAAAAAGGCATATCGCAAGAAAGCCATCGAATTTCATCCAGACAAGAATCCAGGCGATGAGAAAGCTGAGGCAAATTTTAAGAAAGCTGCAGAAGCCTATGAGATTTTAAGTGATGCAGACAAAAAAGCGCGTTACGATCAATATGGACACGCTGCCTTTGAAGGCGGTCAAGGTTTTGGCGGTGGTGGAATGAACATGGATGACATTTTCAGCCAATTCGGTGATATTTTTGGTGGCGGCTTTGGCGGTTTTGGCGGGGGTGGAGGTCAGCGTCGCTCAAAAGGAGGTAATCTCCGTATTCGAGTGAAATTAACCCTTGAAGAAGTGCTAAATGGCGTAGAAAAAAAGGTTAAAGTAAGTCGAAAGGTTCAAGCCAAGGATGTTCGTTATTCCAATTGTTCCCAATGTGGTGGGAGCGGACAAACAGTACGTATTACCAATACAATACTTGGGCGTATGCAAACTGCAGTAACTTGTCCTACTTGCCAAGGTAGTGGACAAAGCATTCAACATCGTCCAAAAGGAAGTGATGCTCAAGGAATGATCTCTGAAGAGGAAACAGTGAGTATAAAAATTCCTGCTGGAGTAGAAGAGGGGATGCAGTTGAAAGTGAGTGGAAAAGGTAATTCTGCTGCTGGTAATGGCGTATCTGGCGACCTAATTGTATTAATTGAAGAGCATGCGCATGACGACTTCATACGTGAAGGAAATCATTTACATCACGATTTGTACATATCATTCTCTGAAGCGGCGCTTGGCGTTGCCAAAGAAGTTGGTTTATTGGACGGTAAAGTGCGTATAAAATTAGATGCGGGTATTCAAGGAGGAAAGACACTGAGACTTCGTGGAAAAGGCTTACCCGATTTAAATAGATATGGCAAAGGAGACCTTTTGGTGCATATCAATGTATGGACGCCAAAAACGTTAAACCGTGAGCAAAAACAATTTTTTCAACGCATGGTTGACGATGAGAATTTCATCCCTAAACCCGAGAAATCAGACAAGTCATTTTTTGAAAAAGTTAAAGACATGTTCGCCTAATTTTTTCTAATTAAAAAAATAGAGTATATTTGAATTGCACAATTTGTGCATTTTTTCTTTTTCGTAGCAATTTTTTCCCATCCTTGTTTCTATAAGGGTGGGTTTTGTTTTTACTTCTATTTTAATTTATCCTATCTTTGATAGAAGTCAAATTCAAAACGTTTCTAAATGAACAAAATCACGGATTTCTTTAACTATACCTTTAATATTGGAAGCGATATTTCCTTCAGCATAAAGTCGCTTTTGATTATTCTTTTGGTGTTCTTTTTTACCAAGTATTTTTTGCGCTTTTCACGGCGGTTAATTTTGAAACGCATGGATGAAGACGTCCAGTTTAAGTTCAAGAGTATATTTGCCTTTTTCAATTACTTTGTTTACCTCATTGTTATTTTGATTACTTTCGATACCATTGGGGTTAATGTCACTGCTATTTTTGCAGCCTCTGCGGCCTTGTTGGTTGGTGTTGGTCTAGCCCTACAAACCTTTATTGAAGATATTATTTCTGGAATATTCATTATTGCAGATAAAGCCGTGCATGTTGGCGATATCATTGCTATTGAAGGACAAGTTGGGAGAGTTGAAAACATTACATTGAGAACTACACGAGCTGTCACAATCGATAACAAAGTGTTGATTATACCTAATCATAAATTTTTAACCTCCATATTGTATAACTGGACCGAGAATGGTACGCTAACGCGCGAGCATGTTGAGGTTGGGGTAAGTTATGCCAGTGATGTTGATCAAGTGCAAGAAATACTCATCTCATTAGCCAAAATGCATAAGCAAGTGTTGAAAAATCCAGTACCAACGGTGTTATTGCAAGATTTTGGCGACAGCGCCTTATGTTTCCGTTTGTATTTTTCGATCAATAACAGTTTTATTGCCAATCAAGTGAAAAGCGATATTCGTTTCAAAATATTTCAGGCATTCAAGGAGCACAACATTCAAATCCCATTTCCCCAACGAACGGTATGGTTGAACCAAACCGAAAACCTATAATATGACACGTATTTTAATTATCGAAGACGAAGAACCAATCCGCCGAGTGCTAAAGCGCATTTTAAACGAGGAAAATGATCGTTTTAAAATTGATGAAGCAGCGGACGGAAAGGCGGGTTTTGATGCCGTCAATGCGGAAGATTACGATTTGGTTTTGTGTGATATTAAAATGCCAAAGAAAGATGGTTTAGAGGTGTTGGAACAAGCAAAGAAGCTAGGGATTTCTTCTCCATTTATTATGCTTACGGGGCACGGCAATATTCAAACTGCTGTTGAGGCAATGAAACTAGGTGCGTATGATTTTATTCCGAAACCACCTGATTTAAACCGACTCCTGATTTCTGTTCGAAATGCTTTAGAAACGAAGCATTTGGCTGTTGAAAATGTGCAATTAAAAAAGCGCATTGCCAAGGCCTATGAAATGGTTGGTCAATCTAAAGCATTGTCCAATGTTTTTACATTGATTGATAAAGTTGCACCTACTCAGGCACGTGTGTTAATCATGGGATCAAATGGAACCGGAAAGGAATTGGTTGCTCATCAAATTCATCAAAAGAGTGAACGTAATAAAGAAGCACTTATTGAAGTGAATTGCGCGGCAATACCTTCTGAATTAATCGAAAGTGAATTGTTTGGTCATGTAAAAGGCTCATTTACTTCTGCTGTAAAAGACCGCAAAGGAAAATTTGAAGCAGCCGATGGTGCAACACTTTTCTTGGATGAAATAGGTGATTTGAGCTTAAGTGCTCAAGCCAAAGTTTTACGCGCTTTACAAGAAAATAAAATCCAACGAGTTGGAAGCGATAAAGATTTGTCAGTAGACGTGCGCATCCTTGCGGCAACGAATAAAGACCTAGAAAAAGAAATTGCAGAAGGTCGATTTCGGGAAGACTTGTACCATCGTTTGGCAGTCATTGTCATTCGCGTCCCCGCTTTAAAAGATCGTTTGGAAGACATTCCGCTTTTGTGTGATCACTTTATTCAACAGATAGCAAAAAATGATGGTCTTGCGGCAAAAGTAATTGAGCCTAATGCCTTAAAAAAGTTAAAAGAATATCCTTGGACAGGAAACATACGTGAACTACGCAATGTCCTTGAACGTCTAATGATTTTGGGTGAAAACCCAATAACAATTCAAAATATTGAACAATTTGCATCAAAATAACATGAAAAGAATTCTATTACTCCCCATTTTCTTATTTGCCCTTAGTGTAACTGCTCAAACAGCGATTGAGCCAACCATTAAAAAAATTTACCAAACGGCATTAGTTGACGGTCAAAGTTATGCTTGGTTGGAACATTTATCCAATCAAATTGGTGGACGCCTTTCGGGTTCACTAAATGCACAGCGTGCAGTTGAGTGGGGGAAAGACGAACTAGATGCTCTTGGGTTAGACAAGGTTTGGTTACAGCCAGTAATGGTTCCCAAATGGATTCGGGGAACCTTTGAATATGCAAACATTGAAACAAGTCCAGGAAACACAATTAACGTAAATGTTTGTGCTTTGGGTGGTTCAGTCGCCACTCCTCTGTCCGGCATACGTGCTGAAGTAATTGAAGTAAAAAGTTTTGATGAACTTTCTGCCTTAGGTTCAGATAAAATTAAAGGAAAAATCGTGTTTTATAACCGTTCAATGCAAGCGGATTTAGTAAATACATTTACGGCATATTCTGGCTGCGTTGATCAACGTTACAGTGGCGCAGAAGAAGCTGCGAGGTTGGGCGCTGTTGGTGTTATTGTTCGCTCTATGAATTTACGCCTGGATGATTTTCCACATACAGGTTCCATGAGTTATGGCGACTTGCCTTTAAAAAAGCGAATTCCAGTGGCTGCCATTAGCACTAACGATGCAGAATTGTTAAGTTCTATGTTGTCGCTCAACGGAAAATTAAAATTTTATTTAAAACAGAACTGTAAGAACTTACCAGATGTACAGTCTTATAATGTGATTGGCGAGATAAAGGGTTCAACCCATCCAGAGGAAATCATGATTGTTGGTGGGCATCTCGATTCGTGGGATTTAGGTGACGGTTCTCATGACGACGGAGCTGGAATTGTCCAGTCTATGGAAGTATTGCGTTTGATGAAAAAAATTGGCTATCAACCAAAACGCACTTTGCGGGTTGTTTTGTACATGAATGAAGAGAATGGACAGCGTGGCGCTTCTAGATATACTGAAATAGCAAAGCAGAAAAACGAAAAGCATGTTTTTGCTCTAGAGTCTGATGCTGGCGGATTTACGCCAAGAGGATTCTCAATCGATACAACGCCAGAAAAGTTAGAGCGTATTCAAGCATGGGCGCCTTATTTTGAACCCTACTTAATTCACCTTTTTGTGAAAGGTGGAAGTGGGGCAGACGTAGCTCCCTTGAAGACCGACACAAATGTATTGGCAGGTTTACGTCCTGATTCGCAGCGCTATTTTGACTATCATCATGCCTCGAACGATACCTTTGATGCCATCAACAAAAGAGAATTAGAGCTCGGCGCAGCAACCATGGCTGCAATGGTCTATTTAATGGATCATTTTAAATTATAAGCATTGTTTAAACTTCAACAGTACACCAAAGAATTTAAATATAATTTAAGTTTATCATTTCCTGTTATTTTAGGTCTTTTAGGGCACACCATTGTCCAGCTGGTCGACAATATTATGGTGGGTCAGTTGGGAACTACAGAACTTGCCGCAGTTTCTTTAGGAAATAGTTTTGTCTTCATTGCCATGTCTTTAGGAATCGGCTTCTCGACTGCCTTGACTCCCTTGGTAGCGCAAGCTGATGGAACCAAAGATGTGAATGCTGCACAACGCGTACTGTCCCATGGTATAGTATTGTGTACCATTTTAGGCTTAAGTTTATTTTTGGCCGTGTTTGGGTCCCGCAAAATGATGTATTCCATGGGGCAGCCTGAAGCCGTGGTTGAATTAGCATTCCCCTATCTTAAATGGGTTGCTGCCTCATTAATTCCTTTAATTATTTTTCAAGCATACAAACAATTTGCTGACGGCTTGTCGAAGACTCGTCCAGCAATGTATGCTATTGTTTTTTCGAACATTGTTAATGTCATATTGAATTATGTGTTGATTTTTGGCTACGGCGGATTTCCAGAGATGGGCGTTGAGGGAGCTGCAATTGGAACCATGATAGCACGAACTGCTGCGGTTTCATTAATTATCTGCTACATTCAATTTCATCCAATGTTTTCAGCATATATCATTCGTATTCGTTTTGAGAATTTGCGTATATCTTTATTTAAAAAAATATTACGTCTCGGGTTTCCATCTGCCTTACAGATGTTTTTTGAAGTTGCTTTTTTCACCATGGCCATATGGATGTCTGGGGTATTGGGGAAAAACGCACAGGCGGCTAATCAAATTGCCCTCAATTTATCGTCGATGACTTTTATGTTTGCAATGGGTTTAGGTGTTGTCGCAATGATTCGTGTAGGGAATCAATTCGGAAAAAAAGCCTATGCTGATTTGCGCCGCATAGCCATTTCACTGTTTCTATTGATTGGATTGTTTGATATTGTTTTTTGCTTTATTTATTTAAAATTCAATGAAGTTTTACCGTGGATTTATTTGGAAAACTATGGTGATAATACACCAATGGATACTTTAGAGGTCGTGCAAATAGCAGCGGGACTTTTATTGGTTTCAGGCTTCTTTCAAATCACAGACGGCTTGCAGGCTGTTTTTCTTGGAGCCCTTAGAGGGATACAAGATGTGAATGTTCCAACAGCTTTAATCTTCATTTCCTATATGGTAATTGGCCTACCTATTTCGTACTATCTAGGCCTTAGAACAGACTTAGGTGCCGTGGGTATATGGATTGGTTTGCTTACGGGGCTGAGTACTTCAGCCTTTTTACTATTTTTACGCTTTAATCATCAGACAAAAAAACTTTTGAAATCATAAACCCATGGATGTACCTAAATTCCTTATTGCCGATAATTCTTCTCTAGAAGAAGAGATCTTTGTATTACACACTGAATATCCCCGTTTTTTATTGAATGTTTCTAATGACGACATTATGTGGTTGGAGGAGTTTGGCCAGGACGATCAAGAAGAGTTGGAGAAAGTAACCCAAGAACTGATCGAAGAGGCGCTTGCTTTTTTTGATAAGGAAATTGAAAGCATGGAATAATGTTAGAACAACTACTACTTTGGGATGAAACTCTGTTCTTGTATCTAAATCAACTTGGATCTACTTTCTTTGACCCATTTTGGTTGTTGCTGAGTGAGAAAGCAACCAATGCTGTAGTGTATCTTTTTATTGTGTTTGTATACGGTAGAAAACACGACTGGAAATCGGCCTTTTTTTTACTGCTGATTGGTGCTGCAGTTGTTGGTGTTACAGATCAAGTTACGAATGGATTTAAATACGGTTTCATGCGTTTGCGTCCATGTCACACCCCCGAACTACAAGATATAATGCGTTTGGTGAAAGACAGTTGTGGAGGTAAATACAGTTTCTTTTCGGGTCATTCCTCCAATTCCTTCGCTCTTGCCTTATTTTTTAGCTTGGTATTTAAACGTATTAAATGGCTGATGCCAATCTTGTTATCCTTGGCCGTATTGATTGCTTACAGCAGAGTATATTTAGGCGTTCATTTTCCGTTAGACATTATATGTGGGGCCTTTGCCGGGCTACTAATCGCTTCTCTCGTTTATTCTTTGGTGAATAAACGAGCCGCTAACTTCCTTCCAACTTATTAGTGGTTTTCTTTTAGTAATTCAGGATAGGCCTTTTGAAAACGACGTAAACGTGGGATAGATACGTTTTGTACATAGGGGTTTCGAGGATTCAACTTTTCATAGTCCTGGTGGTATTCTTCCGCAAAATAAAACTTTTCTAAGGGGCTTACATTGGTCACTATTGGTCTAGAAAAAATTTCTTTTTCTTCGAGGAGTGCTATATAATCTTGAATGATTTCACGTTCCGTCTCATTTTGATGAAAGGCAATCGAGCGGTATTGGGAACCGCGATCTGGCCCTTGACGATTTGATGTTGTTGGATTGTGTGAGCCAAAGAAAACCTGCACCAAGGTGCCAAAGGAAACAACCTTTGGATCATAAATCACTTCGACAGCTTCGGCATGACCTGTTCTTCCGGTGCCTATTTGGTTGTAGTTTGGGTTTTTTGTATGTCCTCCTGCGTATCCAGAATAGACTTCGTGTACTCCTTTAACGCTTTCATAGATAGCTTCTACACACCAAAAGCAACCCGAAGCAAAATAGGCTTTTTTCAGTCCGTCTTGTGGGCTAGTGGTGGGCTGCCAAATGACCGTTTCTCTATCTACTGGTTTTGAGCTCGAAATACATGTTTGCAAACTAATTAGGCTAAGTAGGGTAAAAAGTACTTTCATTTTTTTCTTCTTTCTTGTGCGATTTTTGCTGTTGGATTAAAAGCTATACAATGATCAAGCCAAAATACTAAATCTTCCTCTAAATCAAATCCATCGGGATCGATAAAGACATAGCCCTTCATTGGCCAACCCGTAAAATCCATAGGGTGACAGCCTTTTTTTTCAGCAAATTCTATTGCAGCGTTTTCGCCAATCCTGGCCATGAGTAAATCTATTTTTTTCATTTTGTCAAAATGAATTCCACAGCACATTTTATCGTTGACCATAAAGACACAGCCGCCCATCATGTTCTTGTCGTAAAAGGGAACTTTCTGTTCTGTAAAATAGTTCCGAATGCGTTCGGCTAAGTATTCATCATAGGGCATTATTCAATATGATCAAAATTCATCATCCAGTGAATGCCAAATTTATCTGTCAAAGTACCAAATGTAGCGTTCCAAAATTGTTTTTCTAACGGCATGGTAACTTTTCCTCCCTCAGCCAATTGAGCGAATGCTTTTTCCATCTTCGTCAAATTGTGATAATTGAGACTGATATGAATATTGGGATTATTGGAAAGTGGTGCTTCTGCACTATTGGCAAACATAGCGATTGTTTCGCCTGCAAATTGCAAATCGGAATGCACCACCCAATCTTTTTGTTCAGGTTGGTGTGGCATGGGACTGTCTCCATAGGTGTTGATCTCTCCATGGGAGATGTCTAATGCCTGTCCGTTGAAAACAAAGTAGGGATGTAATTTCATGGTTTTTGGGTTTTAATTTTTGTAAAAAGATAAAATGCATAAAATAAATAGGGAGAGAGCAGCACAATAATTGTGATACTTCCCTGTGTGGTTTGTTGACCCACAGTAGGTTCTACAATACCTACTGCTTCAATTTTACTAAAAAAATCAATAAATGTTTGGACCAAGATGAGGGGATAAATCCGCTTGGTTAAATATAATGTTGCACCAAAAGATAGACCAATGAGTAAGGCATAGCCTACTTGGGCAATTTCTCCGAATAGCCCTTTGTCAAAGTTGAGTAAGTGCAAGACAGCAAAAAGGGTAGCACTAATCAAGATAGATTTAAGTATTGCTGGTTTCTCATCGCCAAAGAAAGCAATCAATTCGTTTTGAACAAAACCACGCATGCTTATTTCCTCCACAAAACCAATTGAAAGGCAATAGGCTAGTAGTATAAATAAGTGGTTCAATGCATAAGCAGGAATAGGGTCCATTCCGGCAAGATTGATTAGAATGGCATAGGTGAGGGGTAGAACCAACCAATGAAAACTTAAGCCAGCGCGACTACTTATCCCAATTTGATATTGATGACCTCTAACGGTAATCATTTTTAAAGCAATTAGTCCAATACTGCAATTAATGATGGTCTTGATGAGGTGTTTGTCGAAGTAGAGATCGCCTGTCGAGAGAAAACTCCCCAAAAGAACATCTCCAAAGCTTTTAAAAACCATAAGTAGGGTTAATAGAAAGGCAATACGCAGCAATTGAGCATTTTTGGACATACTGATTATTTTTTCCGAGTGGGGCGTTGTTGAAACTCGCCTCCACAGTTTGGACATATTGCATTCAGTACATTCTCGACACAGTTTTGACAGAAGGTGCATTCATGAGAGCAAATCATGGTGTCGTTACTTTCGTCTGTAAAGGCTTTGTCGCATTTTTTGCAACGTGTACGCATTTCTAGCATAGTTTATTTTTTTTGCTTTCGAATCCAGTAGAAACTTATAGGGGTCAATATAAGAGTGGGTAATAGCCAGTGCACAAAGGGTGGGATTGAAGTTGGTAAAGCAGCAGCATTGACCACGAACACGGCTGTTATGGTTGCGGTGTAAGCGTCAATCATACGTCCAATGTGGGTTAAAAGACGATGTTTTTTTTCAGGTTTTTTTCCGCGATAATTGATAAAATCCTTGTAAACACTATAAAGGCCAACTCCACCAAAAATCAACATTACCGTTCCCATGGTATTTCCTTGGTAGAGGGCAAAGATTCCCCAAAGGATAAAAATATCGGCAAAGACAAACAGCAAGCAGTAAGAAGCATATATTCGTAGGCATAGATAAAATTTTAGGTGGTAAGGTATTCATTTGTTTACTAATGATAAAAAGCCCAACTTTTTTAGCTGCAAAAACAATCCGATAAATCCAACTAGGTTAAAAACAATTGTTTTATTTTGCAGAATATAATCGCCTAAACAAAGCGCAACCTCGCAAACCTATTCAAACAGCAAAAGTAGACTTATGAAAAAAGGATTTATTGCAGGGAATTTTGATTTTCTGCATCCGGGTTATATCAAGTTGTTCAAGGAATGTAAGGCAAACTGTGATCACTTTACCATATTACTACAAACCGATCCCTCTATTGAAAGACCAGAAAAGTTAAAGCCTATTTTAACGGTTGAAGAACGAGAGGAGCAATTAGCCTCCAATAGAAATGTCGATGCAATCCTCTTTTATACCTTCGAGAAAGACTTGTTAGAGTTGATTAAAGCAAATGATTTTGGTATTCGCTTTCTAGGCGATGACTATGTGGATAAATCCTACACGGGAGATGATTTAGGTATTCCTGTTCATTATGTCAGTAGAAGTCATGGGTGGAGCACTACAAAATTCAAGCAACTCATCGCAGATAGTATCAATAGATAAGCGTGTATTGTCTAGCTAAGTTTTGCTAAATAAAGTGCTACTCCGTCTTCGATATTGGATAAGGTCACGTCATTTGCAACAGACAACACTTCTTTTTTAGCATTTGCCACGGCAACACCCGTTCCGACCTGTTCGAGTAAAGTTGTATCGTTAAAATTGTCACCAAAGGCAATGGTATTCTCCATGCTTATTGTCGGATACTTTTTTTGTAATAGTAGGCTTAGGGCAGAAGCCTTATCTTGGAGTACATGACTCACTTCGATATAGGTGTCCTTAGATCGATAAGCATTCACTTGGTCTGCATGATTTTCTTTTAAAAGACGGTAGAGTATCTCAATCTCCACAGCCTCTCCCATGCACATAATTTTGTGGGCACTTATTCCTCGGGCTTTCCAATCTTTTATGGTTGTTGTTAAGGGCTGAATTCCCGGATTTACTGTGGTGTTATTCGCCTCACGTTTTGCCCAGTAATCGTTGGCAGGAACGACCCATTCATCATTATGGTATAGGCTTAAATGAATCGATGTGGTGTTGACATAGGTTTGCATAATTTCCAATAAGTGGAAAGGAACTTCTTGACTAAAGAGCGTGCTATCTCCATCGATAATTAAACTTCCGTTGTATGCAATGAGTGGGTACTGTATACACTTCAATTGCGTTTGTAATTTCCGAAGAGACTTTGGCATACGCGAAGAAATTAAGACAATGGGGTAGTGCTCTCCAAGCCGATGCATTTCCGCTAAAGTTTTTTGCGAGAGTGAACGATTTTTATCCAATAATGTTCCGTCTATATCAGAACAAATTAGTTTAATGTTGTTTTGTTTCATTTAATGTGAAATTTGCCCACTCTTGCGCATAGGTTTCCCAAGCATAATTGGCTTTTGTTTGCAGTAAATTTTCTTTAAAACGATCGATATTATTATTAGCGTATAGTTCAGTAATCCCATTGGCAATGGCCGTTGCATTGATGGCCGTTATTACCCCTGTTACATCTTTTGAAATAGGGGCAGTTAATCCTTTGTGGTTGGTAACTAACATTGGTGTTTCAAAATGATAGGCCAAGGCAACGACCCCACTTTGTGTTGCTGTTTTATAGGGGAGCACTAGCGCGTCGGCTACCGAAAAATAATATGCGACTTCTTCAAGCGTGACAAAACGATTGATGAATTGTACCTGCTTTTCAAGCTTCAGTGAATTGATGAGGGAGAGATATTCACCTTCATTTTCATAACATTCCCCCACAATGAGGAGTTGTTTGTCATTATGTTGCTTCATGGCTTCTAGGAGTAAATCCAATCCCTTGTATGGACGGATGAGTCCGAAAAAGAGAATATAGTTAGCTGCTGGGTTAAGGTTTAGTTTTTTACATGCTATTTCTTTTGTTTTCTTTTTGGGTAAACCCATTGGAATTGGATGATACATTCCCCTGACAGGCTTTTTACTTTGCCTCTTAATCGTAGCTGCAATCGCTAGAGAAAGTGTCGTAAAAGCGTCCATATGCCTTTCAAAACGCTTCGTTAGGTAATTGTCCCAAGGCTTGGATTCGTGTGGAACCCAATTGTCTACCAATGCGATTTTCTTGATGGAGGGGTTAAGTCGTTTAGCGATGGAATTCCAACAAGGAGCAAGGAAAGGTGTCCAGTAACGAAAAAGGACAGCCTGGGGTTGTTTGGTATTAATTTCTCTAGCAATGGATCTCCATTGAAGCGGATTATAGGCATGTACCTTCCTAGAAATGGGGAGATTGTATACTTGTTTTTCTCCGCTAAATTGGGTTTTCCCCGGAAAAAGAAGAGCAGGATAGAGATGGCTGAAGGTCCAAAGTTCTACTGAATAGCCTAAATCGATTAATGCTTTGGCTAAACTTGTTTGTGTGTCTGCTATTCCGCCTCGATAAGGATGGGCAGGACCAAGTAAAATAAAATCAATAGATCTTGGCTTGGCCATTCTATGATGCAATTAGTGATCGCTGTGGAAGCGATTTAGCCATCCAAACTGTCATGCCAAAGGTCAGTGCGAAGTAGAGGGTAGAAGCACTAGCAAAAACAACATCTGTCGACCAAATCGAGACTTGAGAAGGATGAAAGAAAATGAGTAGTCCAACAAGCGAGCGAACGACTTCAAAAACAAATGCCCACTGATGACCGTCCATTAAGGAAGTAAAACCGAAAATAGTTGTAAAAATTAGTAGAGCGAAAGCCATTTGCGAAAAAAGAGAAAGTGTTCCAAAAGAAGATAAAAATGCATAGATGAAAGCATTTAAACAAATGAAATGAAAGACAGCTGTTAGTTTGTGTTTGAAGGAATATACTGGGGCATATTTTTCTAATGCATATATATCGTCTATGCCTTGTCTAGGAAAACTCAGCGCTACATCAACTGGACGCCAACCTGTTGGCATAAACCATAATTTCAATTTATCTCCCCAATTTTTAGCACGCCATGCATCTTGGGTTAAGCCCCAAAGGTGTTGATAGTTAATCAAAATCGGATTCCATGTTCGAACGGGTTTAAGTGTACCATAGACACAGGGAACATCATCGAGTTCTTCCTGGAAAGTGCCAAATAATCTGTCCCAAATGGAGAATATGGCGGCTAAATTTTTATCTACATATTCTGGATTGATGGCGTGATGTACACGATGCTGTGATGGAGTGACTAAAATATATTCTATCCATCCAAGTTTACCAATGTGGCGGGTATGGTACCAAAATTGTCCAAATAAATGCAAAGGAGCCAATACAGTAATTATGTTATGTGGTACACCTAAGATTGCAGCGGGGAGTAAAAAGAGTGCGCCAAAACCAATTAGATCAGAAATACTCTGGCGTAACGCACAAGCTAGATTAAATTCTTCACTACTGTGATGCACAACATGACGATTCCAAAATACGTTGATGGAGTGATTGAGTCGGTGGCTCCAATAGCTAGCAAAGTCAATACAGACAAAAGCAATGAAATACAAAAGCGCACTTTCTTCCATGGTGATAACGGACAATTGCTCTCGTAGAAAAGGATAGGTAATAATAATGACTCCAATACCTAGTAAATCTTTGAGTAAATTGGTCGTGCCAGAACTCAAACTTGAAATGGTATCCATTAGTGTGTAGGTTTGATTCTTTTTCCAAACACCATACAGGATTTCCACTAAAACTAATATCATAAAACTTGGAATGGCAATCAATAAAACATTTGCGTAAACCTCCATATGCTATATATTTTTATGGAAAGTTACGAATTAATTTTTTCCAACCAATACCCATTGACCACTTCTAAGCAAGGGTTCAGCTTGTTTAAATTTAATTGTTTTACTTTGACCAGTAATGGTATGCTTGATCTTAACGAGATCGTTTCTTCCAATTTTCGGTAATTCACGTGTAATTGTTTCCACTGTCTGACGTTGTGATGCACTAGCACCAGCTCCTACAGCACGCTGTTTTGCAGCTAACTCTTCTGTATTGAGAACATCGTCTTTGGAAGTTTGTAAATTATCCTTTCTTCCAGGGCGTTTTGCTTCTTTGATAGAGGTGTTTTGGGAAGGAATACTTCCTTTTAGCAAGAATGAAATCACTTCTCTATTCAAACGACCAATCATGGCCTTAAAGAGTTCAAAGGCTTCAAATTTATAGATCAAAAGCGGGTCTTTTTGTTCGTGAACGGCCAACTGGACAGATTGTTTCAGTTCGTCCATTTTACGCAAATGGTTTTTCCATGCTTCATCAATAAGTGCTAGGGTAATATTGCGCTCAAAATCTTCAATTAAGTGTTTTCCTTTTGTTTGATAGGCTTTTTCTAATTGAGTAACTACGTTGAGCGTTTTGTTTCCGTCAGTGAAGGGGACAACAATTTTTTCGAAAGTGTTCCCAGGACGTTCATACACATTTTTGATCACTGGAAATGTGAGCGTGGCATTTATTTCTCCCTTCTGTTTGTAGTAGTTGAAGGTAGTTTCATATAGTTTATCGATCAGCTCCCCTTCTGGCATTGCTTCAAATTCTTCTTGAAGAACCGGTGCAGTAATGGAGAATGTACTGATGATTTGGAACTCAAAATTTTTGAAGTCGTTTGAAGCTTTGTTACTTAACACTATGTCTTCGCAGGTCTCAAACAGCATATTGGCGATGTCCACTTTTAGACGATCTCCCTCCAAAGCGTGTTTTCTGCGTTTGTAAATCACCTCACGTTGAGCATTCATTACATCATCGTATTCTAGTAAGCGTTTACGCACGCCAAAATTATTTTCTTCTACCTTCTTTTGGGCGCGTTCAATCGATTTTGTCATCATGGAGTGTTGAATCACTTCCCCTTCTTCTAGCCCCATGCGGTCCATTACTTTGGCAACTCTATCAGAACCAAACAAACGCATAAGATTGTCTTCTAGTGACACGAAAAATTGTGAACTTCCTGGATCTCCTTGACGACCAGAACGACCTCTCAACTGACGGTCTACACGACGCGAATCGTGACGTTCTGTCCCTATTATGGCGAGTCCTCCAGCCGCTTTCACTTCTTCAGAAAGCTTGATGTCGGTTCCACGTCCTGCCATGTTAGTGGCAATAGTAACTACTCCTGGATTTCCTGCTTCGGCTACAATGTCGGCCTCTTTTTTGTGCAATTTAGCATTCAGTACATTGTGCTTCACCTTACGGATATTTAGCATTTTACTGAGTAATTCTGAAATTTCGACTGAGGTAGTTCCAATCAATACAGGTCTTCCGGCCTGAGATAATTTTGTTACTTCCTCTATAACTGCATTGTATTTTTCCCGTTTGGTTTTATAGATTAAATCCTCTTCATCTCTTCGTGCAATGGGACGATTGGTGGGAATTTCTATGACATCGAGTTTGTAAATTTCCCATAACTCTCCAGCTTCTGTTACCGCAGTTCCAGTCATTCCCGTGAGTTTGTGGTACATGCGAAAATAGTTTTGAAGCGTAACCGTGGCAAATGTTTGAGTAGCCGCCTCAATTTTAACGCTTTCTTTGGCTTCAATGGCTTGGTGTAAACCATCTGAGTAACGTCGCCCATCCATGATACGTCCGGTCTGTTCATCAACGATCATGACCTTGTTGTCCATTACAACATATTCTGTATCCTTTTCAAAAAGAGTGTAGGCTTTAAACAGTTGGGTCATGGTGTGAATTCGTTCACTTTTAATCCCGAAATCTTTAAATAAAACTTCTTTTTCTGACGCTTCTTGTTCAGGTTTAAGTGCTTGATTCTCGATTTTTGCAATCTCAGTACCAATATCGGGCAACACAAAAAAGCTTTTATCTTGTACACTTTCTGAAAGGTATTCAACCCCTTTATCTGTCAATTCAACAGAATTGTTCTTTTCATCGATCACAAAATACAATTCGGCGTCAATGACATGCATTTCACGATTGTTGTCCTGCATGTATTTGTTTTCCGTGTTTTGAAGCAATTGTTTCACACCTTCTTCACTTAGGAACTTGATGAGTGCTTTGTTTTTTGGCAACCCACGATAAACACGTAATAATAGAATACCTCCTTCTTCTGTATTTCCTTCTCCAATTTTCTTTTTGGCATCTGCCAAAACAGTAGTTAAAATAGTACGTTGTTTAGTGTATAAGTCGGCTACTTTTGGTTTTAATTCATCAAATTCATGGCGGTCTCCTTCTGGAATTGGCCCAGAAATAATCAACGGAGTTCGTGCATCGTCAACTAAAACCGAGTCAACTTCATCAACTATCGCAAAATGATGCTTGCGCTGCACAAGGTCCTCTGGGGTATGAGACATATTGTCTCTTAAGTAATCAAACCCAAATTCATTATTGGTACCGTAGGTGATATCAGCTAAATACGCTTTTCTTCGCGCTTCACTGTTGGGTTGATGGTAATCAATACAATCAACACTTAGGCCATGAAATTCGAAAATTGGTGCCATCCATGCACTATCTCGCTTAGCTAAATAGTCATTTACCGTAACAAGGTGTACTCCTTTTCCTGACAATGCGTTGAGGTATACAGGTAGGGTAGCAACCAATGTTTTCCCTTCTCCTGTTTGCATTTCTGCAATTTTTCCTTGGTGCATGGCAATTCCACCAATTAACTGTACATCATAGTGGACCATGTCCCAGAAAATAGCTTTTCCTGCAGCATCCCATTGGTTTGCCCACAATGCTTTTTTTCCTGTTAAGCTGACGTAATCTTTGTCTTGAGAAAGTGCCCGATCAAATTCATTTGCGGTTACTTCTATACTGGTATTGTTCATGAACCGCACAGCTGTCTCTTTTACAACTGCAAAAGCCTCTGGAAGTATAGCAAGAAGAACTTCTTCGGTTTGTTCGAGTGCATCTTTTTCGAGTTGATCGATAAGGTTGTAAAGACGTTCGCGCTCGTCAATGTCGTCGATTGAAAGAATGGTTTCTTTATGTGCTTCGATTTCGGTGTCAAAGGCAGCTCGACCTTCTTTAATCTGGGTCTTGAAGGCAAGTGTTTTCGCTCTAAGTACATCATTGCTTAGTTGTTCAAAAGTTTCTTTATAGCTTTTAACTGTGTCTACAAGGGGCAAGATGGACTTGAGGTCTTTTTTTGTTTTATCGCCAACAAAGGCTTTCAAGATATTGTTTAAAAAACTCATATTCTATTAAGGCATTTTCTACTCAAATGTAGTCAAAAAAAAAGCCTCAAAACGAGACTTTTATAATTTTGAGTTGTTAATATTCATCCTTGTTCCAAAGATAGTCATCGTCAGAAGGGAAGTCTGGCCATATTTCTTCAATGGATTCGTAAATATCTCCTTCATCTTCCATAGATTGTAAGTTTTCGACAACCTCGAGAGGCGCACCCGTTCGGATGGAAAAATCGATCAATTCATCTTTTGAAGCTGGCCAAGGTGCATCACTTAAATAAGAAGCTAATTCTAATGTCCAATACATGACTTTTTTTTTGCAAAAATACTTGTTTCAATCTAATGTGCAAGTTATTTCGTTATTTTCGACTCGGTTCCCATTTAATTTCTGGGAGATTTAAGTCTTGTGTAAACTTTCTTGATAGGGTAAAGAAGTAATCGGAAAGGCGATTGATGTAAAAAACAATCTCTGAATCAACATTGGTAAGTTCCTTTAATTCAGTAATATATCGTTCCGCTCTTCGGCACACACAGCGTGCTAAATGTGTGTGTGATACCAGCGGATGCCCTCCTGGAATAACAAAGTTTTTAAGTGGTGGGAGTTCATCTGTAATTTGATCAATTTTTTGTTCTAATTGAAGAATGTCAGCTGCATTTATCTTTTCAATCGCAAATGTATCACTGTCATTAGCCAATTGTGACCCAATGGTCATCAAATTGCATTGAATGTCAATGAGATCACCTTTTAAACCGTGGTCAGCATGATCTCGTATGGCACCAACCCAACTGTTTAATTCGTCAATGGTGCCATATGCTTTTATTCGAATGTCGTGTTTTGGTACTCTTTTTCCTGAAAATAAGCTTGTTGTACCGTCATCACCTGTTTTGGTGTAAACTTTCATCTCTAGCATTTAATTTTTCTTTTTTTCTCGCTTCATATTTCCTTCTAATCCCTTTTCTTGTTTTTTTTTTTGATGGATTGAAGAGGTATTTTTTTACAAAAAAATACCCAGCAACGAGCCCCATTACCAAGTAAACGGTTTGATTCATAGGGCAAAGCTACTATAATTGTTGGAGTTAAAGTGGAGAATACTCTTTAAAAAGAACGCTTGTCTTTCAATCGTCCGCTCAGGCTTATACAGAAAAGGAGTACAAAGAGGAAGCTAGCCCAACGGGCCAGATAATCTCCATAAATGGTATAAAAGGTCAATCGATCATTGAGTGCAACAGTTGCCTTTAGCGCCCCTTGTTTACCATAGGCCAACTGTTGTGTTATTTCTCCTCTTGCATTAATAAAGGCCGAAATTCCTGTGTTTGCAGATCGTGCTACGGCACGGCGGTTTTCAATTGCACGTATACGAGCATAACTAAGTAATTGCTGATGCCCTTGAGTGTTTCCCCACCAGGCATCATTGGTAACAATACTAAGGAATTGTGCGCCGTTGCGAACATACTCTGTGGTGTAAGCACCGTAAATGGATTCATAACAAACCACAGGAGCGGTTTTTATCCCATTTGAATTTTCAAATATTGTACGGTATTTTTGAACTCCTCTTGTGGCAATTGTACCACCAAAATCCAATAAGAATTCTCCAGTCAAGGGAGTAAGAACTGCTTTGTAAGGCATATATTCAACCCCTACAACGAGTTTTGATTTATGATACAATTGGTCAGCTTGTTCGTTTTCAAACTGAAACACTGAATTGTATACGTCATACCATCCGCCAGATTGTATGGCATTTGCTGTAGGAGATGGAAGTTCCTTAGAAGGAGGATACAAGCGATAAGATTGTGCGCCTGTAACAAGGGAAAGACGTGGGTATTTAGCGCTAAACCTTTTTAATGCTAAATAAAATGGCCCTACTTTATAGTTGTTCAGGTTGAATCCAGTTCCTTCGTCTAGAAACCCTTCAGGAGTGAGAAGATAGTCTGTTGAACTACTCAGGTAGTCTTGACTAATTTCTTCAGTCATCTTGAGCAGTTGTTCATTGGTCAACTGGTACTTTTCTAAATATGGATCAAGGTTGGGTTGAAGCACAATTACCTCTACTTGTTTAGAAGATAATTCATGTGTTTGATACAGTAAAAGAGATATACCAATAGGAATTCCAATCCATAATAGGTTTGGAAGATAGCCTTTAATGGCCGTTTTTATGTCTTTCTCTCGCTGGTATAAACGATACCATTTCAAGCCAATTAAATTCAATAAGAGCACCCATAATGTTCCGCCAAAAGCGCCAGTATATTCATACCATTGAATCCATAAAACGTACTCAGAAAACACATTGCCCAAATTGAGCCAGGGCCAAGAAAAATCCCAGTTCAGATGAAATTTTTCAAATGCCATCCAAAATGAAATTAAAAAAAGCTGGCTTGTTATTCGTGGAAGACGCTTTAACGACCAACGGTACACGGTAAAAATAACGGCATAAAAACTGCTGTTACAACTAATGGCAAAGGCAGCACCAAATACGGTAGAGTTGTAAATCCACCAAGTAGTAATGATGTTCCAAAGGAAGAAACCCAGGTAACTATATATAAAAACTGCAAGACCTTTTCTTTTGTAGCTTGAAGTATTTATTTCCTCTACCAAGTAAAGCATGGGAATTAGACCAAAAAAGGAAAGGAATGCAAGGCCATAAGTGGGCCATGCCATTGCAAGTAAGAATCCACTGCTTAAAGAAAGGGCTAGATAACGTTTCACTTAGGAAAAAATTTATGTTAGTTTAAAGCAAAGAAAGGAAAAAAAGTATTGTGTTTCCCTGTTTTTAAACTTGATAAAAATTGTAAATTAGATCAAAATTAATTTATGCTCAAAAAAGCCGTACCTCACCTTTTTACTTTAATGAATTTATTGTGTGGATGTTTGGCTACTTTTTTTGCTTTTTCCCATCAGTTCAACGCGGCACTAATGTTTGTTTTTTTTGGTGTTTTCTTTGATTTTTTTGATGGCTTTTTCGCTCGCTTACTGGGAGTAGAAAGCGCCTTGGGTGTACAGCTAGATTCGCTGGCAGATTTGATTACCAGTGGTCTTGCACCGGGAGTACTGATGTACCAATTGTTTGTAATTTCTGGTGTTAAAAGTGTTGATTATACTTTTACATTGATTCCAGATTTTGCTTTTGTTTTTTCGATTGCACCCGTGGCAATTCTTGGCTATAGTATCACGGTTGGTGCAGCGTTTAGATTGGCGAAATTTAATTTAATTACAGATCCCTTGCCCTACTTTAAGGGATTACCAGCCCCGGCAAATGCTTTAATGATTATGGGTTTACCCT
>Ga0115572_10000558_pt1 | contig 31445 bp, 25 predicted proteins | sample COGITO_mtgs_1206_FD_88681 | JGI IMG/M metagenome (GOLD analysis project Ga0115572, IMG submission 88681) | Pelagic marine microbial communities from North Sea - COGITO_mtgs_120607 | ecosystem: Environmental > Aquatic > Marine > Epipelagic | place: Germany:Helgoland, sampling site Kabeltonne... | reverse complement strand
CAAGATGGTTCAACTAGTAAAACATACACGATATCTTATTATATTGGAGCACCAAATGTAAATGCACCAATTCCTCCAGCACGAAATGCAGTAGATGTAATTTCAGTTTTTAGTGATACTTACGATAATATATCTGGAGCAAATTATAACCCAGATTGGAATCAAAGTGGTTTTGGATCAGCAAATATTGAATTTCAGCCAACAGGTTCTGCTAATTCTGTATTAGCTTATACCAATTTCAGTTATCAAGGAATAGAATTGAATTCTACTCTAGATTTAACACCTATGGAATATTTACATGTAGATGTTTGGACAGTAAATGGATTAAACCCAAGCGTAATAGTTATTAGTTCAGGTAATGAAATATCTCATACAATAGGCAATAATGATGGTGCATGGAAAAGTATGGATATTCCTGTTGCTGGTATTACAGGCGATATTACAAAAGCAATTCAAATAAAATTTATAGGTGGTAATGGATATTCTAATGATATCTATTTAGATAATTTATATTTCTGGAAAGCCGCACCATTAGGTGTAACTAATTTTGATGATTTAAAATTTTCTGCATATCCAAACCCGACAAACGATAATTGGGTAATAAAAACACAAAAAACAAATATATCTTCTATAAAAGTATTTGATGTTCAAGGTAAAAATGTAATATCAGTGTTACCTAACTCGGATGAATTTGTAATTGATGGCTCTAGTTTAAAGCCCGGACTCTATTTTGCTCGAATAAAAACAGATTCTAGATCTAAGCTAATTAAATTAATAAAAAAATAATTTCTATGTATAAGACAATAAAAAACAACTTATTAACTTTCTTTTTCTGTACTTTTTCATTAATAATGGTTGCTCAAACAACCAATGTCGGTAATGCAAGTTACACAAATTCTCACCCAGGAAGAGATTCTGCAGGTAGAAATGATTTTCCCTCAGGTTCGCCACAATTAACGGGTAATGCAATTGGCAAACCAGTACCAACAAATGATTGGTGGTCTACTTTGGTAAAAGAAAACCACGCAGATAACTTGTTCAATTATCCAATGACAATGAAAACTACTGACACTGGTTTAATTGTGACATATATTCCGTGGGGTGTAATAGGAGATAACCAAGCTATTGAGGTAGGATTAACAGGGCTTTCAACAACAAAAGCTACAGTGTCAGATTATTCAGATTGGACTGTAACAATGAATTGGAAAGATGCTGACAATGAGCTAAATGTTACCTCCGGAATTGGTATGCCTTTTTTATATTTTGAAAAAGATGAAGATGATATTGTCGAAATAAAAGTCAATTCAGGAAACGTTACGATTTCTGATGAAATATTAATTGTAGAAAATGCAAGTGGACAAGATTTTGCTTTTTATGCACCATCTGGAAGTTCTTGGTCTAGTTCAGATAATACATATACATCAACATTAAACGGCGAGACGTATTGGTCTATGGCAATGTTACCGCAAAATACCAGTGATGTAAGTGGTGTTGTACAAGAATTAAAAAGTTATGCATATGTTTTTCCAATAAATACAACTTCCTCATGGACATATAATGAAAATAATTCAAAATTAACAACAACATTTAATGTAACTACAGATGTAAAAGAAGGATTAGAAACAAAAATGCTTTTAGGATTATTACCTCATCAATGGTATAATTTATCTTCAAGTTCACCAGTTCCTGATGTTTATAGTTACGAATCAGTGAGAGGTGAATTGAAAATGTTAGCTGAGAATTCTTTTACAGTAGAAAATACGTTTAAAGGTATTTTACCAACAACTCCGTATTTGGCCAATTATAGTGATGGTTTTAGTCCAGCAGAATTAGAATCTAAAATTGCTCAAATTGAAAATGATGGTTTAGCAACTTGGACAGATTCTTATAATGAAGGTCAAGTAATGAATCGTTTAATACAGACTGCTAGAATTGCAGATCAAATGGGAAATATTGAAGCAAGAGATAAAATGATTGCTACAGTGAAAGAACGATTAGAAGATTGGTTGACATATAGCTCAGGTGAAGTAGCATTTTTATTTTATTATAATAGTGCTTGGTCAGCAATGTTGGGTTATCCTGCAGGACATGGACAAGATGGTAATTTAAATGATCATCATTTTCATTGGGGTTATTTTATCCATGCAGCAGCCTTTATGGAACAATTTGAACCAGGTTGGGCGTCTAATTGGGGAGATATGATTGACCTTTTAATTAGAGATGCTTCTTCTTTTGATAGAAATGATACAAAATTTCCTTATTTAAGAAATTTTAGTCCTTATGCTGGTCATAGTTGGGCAAATGGTTTTGCCACTTTTCCCGGAGGAAATGATCAAGAGTCAACTTCAGAAAGTATGCAATTTGCTTCTTCTTTAATCCATTGGGGTACTATAACTAATAATGATCAAATAAGAGATTTAGGAATCTATATTTACACTACAGAGCAAACTGCCATTGAAGAATATTGGTTTGATATGTATGAACGTAATTTTTCTGGAAATTACCAGTATGGTCTAGCGTCAAGAGTCTGGGGAAATTCTTACGATAATCAAACGTTTTGGACACAAGATATTGCAGCTGCCTATGGAATTGAAATGTATCCTATACATGGTGGTTCTTTTTATTTAGGTCATAATCAAGAATATTCTAAAAAACTTTGGAATGAAATTACAGCAAATACAGGTGTTTTAAGTAGAGAGGAAAATGATAATTTATGGCATGATACTTATTGGAAATATTTATCAATGACAAATCCTCAAGAGGCTGTAAACTTATACAATGCTTACTCTGAGAGAGATTTAAAATTTGGAATATCGGACGCACAAACTTATCATTGGTTGCATTCAGTAAATGCTATGGGTATTGTAGATGCAACTATTACAGCTAATTATCCTATTGCTGGAGTATTTAAGCAAAATGGTCAAACTACTTATGTGGCTCATAATTACTCAAATTCTGAAATAATAGTAACTTATTCTGATGGATTTCAATTAACAGTGCCTGCAAATCAAATGGCCACTAATAGAGATATTGACGTTTCTGGTGAGATTTCTTCAGATTTTACTCAAGCTTATCCAAATGGTAGTGTAAATTTATCAACAACAGTATCTGGTTCTGGAATAACTAAAGTAGAATTTTTTGATGGATCCACTTTATTGGGAGAAGATACTGTAGCTCCTTATGAAATGAAAGCAGAAAATCTTTCATTAGGTATTCACGGTTTTTTCTCAAAAGTTTATCAGAATGATAATTTTAATGTTACCAATAGTATAAATGTTGTGGTTGGTGAACAGGTGCCATACTCTGGAGCAGCTTTTCAAATTCCAGGAGTTATAGAACCAGGAAATTACGATAAATTTCAAGGGGGAGTTGGCCAAAATATATCATATTTAGATTTATCTCTGAATAACTCAGGAGATTATAGAATTGACGAATATGTAGATTCAGAACTAAATAATTCTGAAGGGCCAGTAGTTGGTTGGTTTTCTGCTGGAGAATGGATGGAATATACGGTAGACGTTTCTAATGCAGGTGTTTATGATTTAAGTTTTAGGTATAATTCAGGTAATTCAAATGGAGGAGGACCTTTCTATTTTGAAGTTGAAGGAAATAAAATAAGTTCAGATATAACTTTATCAAATACAGGTAGTTGGGATTCTTGGCGAACCAAATCTGTCTCCGGTATTGAGTTAACAAAAGGAGAAAATGTTTTAAGATTACATATAAAAAACGGAGAATTTAATTTAGGGAAAATGACTTTTTCTTATAAAGAAGCCTTAAGTTATGTGCCACCAATAGCAGATGCCGGAGCTAATGTCTCGATAATTTCTCCCACAACCACAGGAACTTTAAATGGTTCAGGAAGTAATGATCCTGAGGGGCAAAGTATAACATATATTTGGAAGCAAGTTTACGGACCATCTCTTATCAATTTTGATAGCAATACAATTGCATCACCAAATATTTCTAATTTAGTTGAAGGTGTTTATAAATTTAAGTTAATAGTGAATGATGGTAATTATTCTGATTCTGATGAGGTATTAGTAATTGTTTCAGCAACTGGTAATTTAAGTCCATCTGTTTCTATTACTTCTCCAAATGATGGTACAACTTTCAGAGAGGATGAAGATATTACGATTACAACCATTACAAGTGATTTAGATGGTACAGTTACTTTGGTAGAATTTTTTGATGGAGCAGTAAAAATAGGAGAGGACACTTCTGATCCGTTTAGTTTAGTTTGGCAAGAGGCTAGTGTTGGAGATCATGTAATAACAGCTGTTGCAACTGATAATAATGGTGCTAAAACTACATCAGAAGAGATAGCTATTACAGTTTCTGAGGTTAAATCTTGTTCTGAAGCTTCATCTGAGGCAGATCAAGGAAGTTTTTCCACTGGTTATAAAGTTACTTTTGAAACAGTAGGAACTAATGTGACTATTCAATTTGAATTATTGGATGAGGATAAAGTTGGAGTTGTTGCATATTTATTTAAGAAATATCCTTTTGAAGAGAGTATAATGGATCATGTTTCTGGTTTAACTTTTTCTAAAACCCTAGGAGGTTTTACAACAGGTGAAACTATCAACTACGCCTGTAAGTTTGCTTATGCAGGAGGTCAATCTGTAACTAAATACTTTACATATACTATTGGTGATAATTGTTCGGGTGGTGAAGATACAACTGCTCCAGAAAACTTTACGGCGACTATTGGAAATATAACTTCTAGATCTATAGAAATTTTAGTAAATGCAACTGATGGCTCCGGTTCTATTGTTTATGCAGCCAATACTGGTTCAATTTCGGGAACAATAAATGGAGATTCGGGAGTGCAAAAATCATTAATCATAAATAATTTGCAACCAGAAACATCATATACATTTAATGTAACAGCAAAGGACTTACTTGGTAATGCATCTTCCAATAATCCTATTGTTTTGCAAGCAAATACCTCAAAAAATGAAAACACAGCTTGTTCTGGTTCAAGCGGAGATAGTAGTGAAGGTTCATTTTCTAATGGATATGAATATAGTTTCGAAACGGTAGGAAATGAAGTAAAGTTTACTTTTGAGCTTTTAGATGCAGACAAGACAGGTGTTGTTGCATACTTAAGGAAACAAAGTCCTTTCTCAGAAATTCAAATGGATAATGCAGGTGGTAAAAAGTTTACTAAGACAGTAAGTGGTTTTACAAGCGGACAAACTATAAGTTATGCTTGTAAATTTGCATTTGCTGGAGGTCAATCTGTAACTAAATATTTTTCTTATACTGTCGGAGATACTTGTGTTTTAAGTATTGATGATAATGCTCTAGCTGAATCTGTTAAATGCTATCCAAACCCTGCAGATAGCGTATTGATTATTGATTCTCCAATTATTGATTTAACTAAAGTTGAAATTTACTCGTTAATTGGCAAAAAAATATTCGATTCAACAACTAATTTAAACCAAATTTATGTTGATGATTTATCAAGTGGTTTATACTTTATAAAGATATCTTCAGAGAAAGGAAAGTTCATCACAAAGTTCATCAAAGAATAATTAACCTTTAAAAATAATAACAAAAAAATCCGTTTAGAAAATTTCTAAACGGATTTTACTTTATTTAAACCTAAACTTTTTCCAGATTCTAAGTATTCTAATTGATTTGTGATTCTGAAACAAGTTGATAGTTATTTATTGACTAAAACAAATTCACCTTTATCTATTAAAGGAATAGCTTGTTTAAATTTAACTTCTTTTTCTTCACCACTCATTACGTTTTTAATCGTAACACGCTCGTTTCTACCAATTTTTGGCTGCTCTCTTACAATAGTTTCAACAGGCTCTGTAGATTGTTGACGAGAATTTTGAATGGCTTGTTCAGTAGAGTTTTGTACATCTGCTTTACTGGTATTTAAGCGTTCTCTTTTTTGTTGGCGTGCTTCGGAAATTTGATTTGCATTTTGCTCAGGTAATTCTCCTTTAAATAAGAAAGACAATACCTCTTTATTTATATTATCAACTGTAAGTTTAAATAATTCAAAAGCTTCAAACTTATAGATTAATAATGGGTCTTTTTGCTCATAGGATGCATTTTGTACAGATTGTTTTAAATCATCCATTTTACGTAAATGATCTTTCCAATTTTCATCAATAATTGCTAAAGTGATGTTCTTTTCGAAATCTGTAATTAGACTTTTCCCTTCGCTTTCATATGCATCTTTTAAGTTCGTTACAACTTGCAAGGATTTCGTTCCATCTGTAAAAGGAACTACAATTCTCTCATATTTATCTCCTTCATTTTCAAAAACGTTTTTAATTACCGGAAATGCCAGCACTGCATTTCTTTCAATTTTGTTTTTGTAATGTTCTGCAACTATATCGTATAATTTATCAGCGATTTCTTTTTCAGATAATTTATGAAACTCTTCTTCAGAAATAGGAGAAGCCATTGATGAAAAACGAATCAATTCGAGTTCAAAATTTTGAAAATCTTTTGCAGGTTTGTTACTATTTATTATAGATTCACACGTATCATAAATCATATTTGCAATATCAACTTGCAAACGTTTACCATCTAATGCATGTCTTCTTCTTTGGTATACAAACTCACGTTGCGAGTTCATAATATCATCGTACTCTAATAAACGTTTACGAATACCAAAGTTATTTTCTTCAACTTTCTTTTGTGCTCTTTCAATAGATTTGGTAATCATAGAATGTTGAATTACTTCACCTTCTTTTAATCCCATTCTATCCATCATTTTAGCAATCCTGTCAGAACCAAATAAACGCATTAAATTATCGTCTAAAGCCACATAAAATTGAGAAGAACCAACATCTCCTTGTCTTCCTGCACGTCCTCTTAATTGTCTATCCACTCTTCGAGAATCGTGTCTTTCTGTACCAATAATTGCTAAACCTCCAGATTCTTTTACTTCATCAGATAGTTTAATATCTGTTCCACGCCCGGCCATATTTGTTGCAATAGTTACAATACCAGGTTTACCTGCTTGTGCAACCACATCAGCCTCACGTTTGTGTAATTTTGCATTTAATATATTGTGAGGAATCTTACGCATTTGCAACATTCTACCCAGTAATTCTGATATCTCTACTGAAGTTGTACCGACTAAAACGGGTCTATTTTGTTCAACTAGTTTTACGACATCTTCAATAACAGCATTGTATTTTTCGCGAGCAGTTTTGTAGATTAAATCTTCTTTGTCATCTCTTTGAATTGGTTTATTTGTTGGGATTTCAACAACATCTAATTTGTATATTTCCCATAGTTCACCGGCTTCAGTAATTGCAGTACCTGTCATACCAGAAAGTTTTCTGTACATTCTGAAGTAATTCTGCAGTGTTACCGTAGCAAAAGTTTGAGTAGCGTCTTCAATTTTTACATTTTCTTTAGCTTCAATTGCTTGGTGTAAACCATCTGAATAACGACGACCATCCATAATACGTCCGGTCTGTTCGTCTACAATCATTACTTTATTTTCCATGACAACATATTCAACATCTTTTTCGAAAACAGTGTATGCTTTCAAAAGTTGATTCATTGTATGAATACGTTCACTTTTAATACTAAAGTCTTTGTATAACTCTTCTTTTTGAGAGGTCTTTTCTTCTGTAGAAATATCTGATGCATCAATTTCACCTATTTTAACCCCAATATCTGGTAAAATGAAGAAGTTACTGTTATCCGTTTTCTTAGATAAATCAGCAATTCCTTTGTCAGTTAAATCAATTTGATTATTTTTTTCTTCAACAACAAACCATAAGTCCTCATCGACTTCTGGCATTAATTTGTTGTTGTCTTGCATATAATAGTTTTCAGTTTTTTGCAAGATTTGTTTAATTCCGTCTTGGGATAAATATTTTATTAAAGCCTTGTTTTTAGGTAAACCTCTATATACTCTTAGAAGTAAAAATCCACCATCTTTATCGTTTCCATCTGCAATTAACTTTTTTGCTTCTGCAAAAACACTAACTAAATGTTGTTTTTGTAAAGTAACTAATTCTGACACTAAAGGCTTTAATTCTGTAAATTCATGTCGGTCTCCTTGGGGTACTGCTCCAGAAATAATTAAAGGAGTTCTAGCATCATCAATTAAAACAGAATCAACTTCATCAATTATAGCATAATTAGGAGTTCTTTGTACTAAATCATCTTTGGAACTGGCCATATTGTCTCGCAAATAATCGAAACCAAACTCGTTATTTGTTCCATAGGTAATGTCGGCATTGTATGCTTTTCTTCGGGCATCAGAATTTGGTTGATGATAATCAATACAATCTGTAGTAAAACCGTGAAACTCAAAAATTGGTGCCATCCATGCTTTGTCACGCTTTGCCAAATAATCATTTACAGTTACTAAATGAACACCATTTCCTGTTAAAGCATTTAAATAAACGGGTAAGGTAGAAACTAAAGTTTTTCCTTCACCAGTCATCATTTCTGCAACTTTACCCTGATGTAAAACAGAGCCACCAATTAATTGAACATCGTAATGAATCATATCCCAAGTAACAGGTTTTCCTGCCGCATCCCAAGAATTTGCCCAAAGTGCTTTGTCTCCTTCTAATGTAATATTTTCTCTTTCTGCTGATAATTCTCTATCAAAGGGAGAGGCCGTTACTTCAATTGTGGTGTTTTCCACAAAACGTTTCGCAGTTTCTTTTACGACTGCAAAAGCTTCTGGCATAATTAGAAGTAAAGTAGCTTCAGAGATAGTATAAGCTTGATCTTTTAAAGAATCTATTTCTGTATAAATGTCTTCTTGACGATCTATCTCTGCTGTTTTAGCTTCTTCCTCTAGCGTTGTAATTTTATCATTGAATTCTTTTGTAGCTTCTTTTATCTTTTCTTTAAATTCTATTGTTTTTGCACGTAATTCGTCGTGAGAAATCTTTGAGAACTCAAGTTCAAATTTTCTTACATCTTCTACAACAGGTTGCAGTCCTTTTAAATCTTTCTGTTGTTTATCGCCTACAAAAAGCTTTATTACTGAATTTAAAATACTCATTATATATGTGTTTGTTTTGTAGTTACTTATGTAACTATGTTACCTTAATAGAAATTTAAGTTTTATCAACTTAAATAAAACATCTTATCGATTAAAAAAAAAACAAAAAAAAAGCCTCTTTAGAGACTTTATATTTTACCTAGTATTCATCCTCATTCCAAAGATAATCATCTTCGGTCGGATAATCAGGCCAAATCTCTACAATTGAGTCATATGAATCGCCTTCATCTTCTATGTCTTGTAAGTTCTCTACTACTTCTAGAGGAGATCCTGTTCTAATAGCGTAATCTATTAACTCGTCTTTACTTGCTGGCCAGGGTGCATCTGCTAAATACGATGCCAATTCTAATGTCCAATACATTTTTTATTGTTTAATTTTGTGCAAAAATAATTTTTTTACTGAATTATGCAAGTCTTTTTTAAGAAATTTATTTTTAAGTAATTACTAGATTTTACTTTTTGTTTAAAATCAATGATTTAGGAATTAATTAAAATTAAAAAAATCTTTAAATCGATAAAAAAAGAACTTTTTATTTTTTTTCTGGTATCCATTTAATTTCGTTTACCATTAAATCCTTGGACAATTTTCGTGCCAACGTAAAAAGATAGTCAGAAAGGCGGTTTAGGTATTTTAAAATATTATTATCAATTGCTTCTTGGTCATTTAATTCAACAACTAATCGTTCTGATCGTCTACAAACACACCTTGCTAAGTGACAGAATGACACGGTTTGGTGACCTCCAGGTAAAATAAAATGAGTCATTTGTGGAAGTTCCTCGTCCATTTTGTCTATTTCATTTTCTAAATTCTGAATAGAACTTTCATCAATTTTAATTATGTTTAGTCTTTCTTTTCCATTTTTTAATGTTTCTTTTTCAGCCGGAGTTGCTAACATTGATCCTAAAGTAAATAATTCATTTTGAATAATAAGTAAAGATTTTTTAATTGAAATATCTATTTTCTGATCTTTTATTAATCCAAGGTAAGAATTCAGTTCATCAATAGTTCCGTAGCTTTCAATACGTAAATTGTATTTCATTACTCTAGTGCCTCCATAAAGTGCGGTTGTCCCAGTATCCCCAGTTTTTGTGTATATTTTCATAGAATAGATTTCTAATTTCAAAACAACAAAGTTACGAAGATTAGAGTTTATGGTGTTTAATTTTTAAATCATTTAAAAATTAAACAATTACACTTTTTATAGCCTTATTTTAAAATGTTCTTTTTCTTGCTCTTTTCGGAAAAAAACAATTCCCCAATGAAAAACATTTACAGTAACTTTAACTTTTGGGTGTTTTTTTATTTCTGACCAAGCACTTTTCATTTCTTTATTCCAATAAATGTCATCAAAAATCCAAACGGAGTTATTAGTAATAGTTTGCGTACAAGTATTAAAATAATTTAAAGTTGCTTTTTTATTATGATTGCCATCAAAATAGATAAGATTAAATTTTTGTTCCTTTACAACCTTTGGCAGTGTCTCTTTAAAATTACCCAGAATAATATTTATTTTTTTCAAATTATTTTTTTTAAATAATTCTTGTGCAATTTTACTTGTTTCAGGGCAACCTTCTAACGTTGTGATTTCAGAATCTCGATTACCAATTTTAATTGCAGCTGTTCCCAATCCTAAAGAAGTTCCAATTTCTAAAATATTTTCAGGCTTAAAATATTTTATTAATCGGATCAATAGTTTTGCCTTTTTATTTGAAATTCCTGCAACTGTTGCAATTTTGGCAACTTCTCGATTCTTTGATTTAAAAACTTTAGAGCCCGCACCAAAATCTGTAACTTTTATAAATGTTTTGTTATTTATTACTTGTTCCTTAATTTGCGAAAATGATTTGAATGATTGATCATCTGTTTTTTGATAAAAACACTTTGTTACCAAATTGTAAACAAAAGGAGAGTGAACTCCGTGTTGATTTGATGATTTTATGATGAATTTTAAATATTCTATTATTGAATGCGCCATTATTTTATATAAAAAAAAGCAAATTAAAATAAAATTATAGTAAATCACTTTTAAAAAGTATATTTTTGTTCATTAATGAGTTAGCTAATAATGAAAAAATACTTTTTACTTTTCTTATCGATATCTTTTCTTTCGTCTTGTGTTCCGAGTAAAAATTTAATTTATTTACAAGGTGAACCAATTCAAGAAAAGGGAATAAAAAGAATAAATAATATTCCATATAAATTACAAGTAGATGACGTTTTAAATATAGATATCAAGTCAAGTGATCAAAAAATGGTTGCCATATTTGTAAAACAATCTGGAGGAAATTCTAATCAAAATATTGGCCCTGAATCTAGTTACTTTTCAGGTTATAGTATTGATAGTTATGGTAATATAAGAATGCCAACTTTAGGCGAAATAAATGTTTTAGGTTATACAACTGAAGAGGTTAGAAAAAAAATTGAAAATGAATTAAATAAATATTTCAAGAATAAGGATGATATTTTCGTCTCTGTCAAGTTAGCAGGAATTAAATACACGATTATCGGAGAAATAAATAACCCAGGACCTAAGGTTATATTTCAAAACAAAGTTTCCATTATAGATGCTATTTCAAACTCAGGTAACATTACAATAGTTGGTGATCGAAAAAGAGTAGAAATTATAAGAAATTCAACTTCTGGAATTCAAAAATATACTATCGACCTAACCGATATAAGTGCATTTAATTCGGATGTTTTCTATATAAAACCTAATGATATTATTAATATCATTCCATTAAAACAAAAAACTTGGGGCACTGGTACTACAGGACTTCAAACATTTACGACCGTTATTTCAGTAATTACATTGTTGTATTCTACAGTTATTTTGGCTAAAAATTTATAGCAGTTATGGAAAATAAAATAAATTTCACAACGCCTACAATCCAAAATAACATAGATATTAAAAGTTATTTTTTTAAAATTATTTCTTATTGGAAACTTTTTTTAGTGACAATTATTATTTCTTGCGCTGTCGCTAATTTTATGAATGATTATCAGCAAAAAAAATATAATTTAAGTACTACCATTTCTGTGAAAGAAGAAAATAACCCTTTGTTTTCTACTGGAACTAATATTGCATTTAATTGGGGAGGGGCAAGTGATGAAATAGAAACAATAAAAGTTATAATTGGTTCACGATCTCATAATGAAAAAGTAGTAAGAAAATTAAATTTTTTCATTAATTATTTAAAAGAAGGAAGTTACAGAATGGAGGATATGTATGGCTATACTCCATTTACTGTAAATCTGCATACAGATAAACCACAACTATACAATAAGCTTTTAAAAGTTGAATTAACAGGAGATGATACTTATAAAATATCTTTCGATTTTAAAGAACTAGGTGCTGATAAATTAGTTACTTATGATAGTAATATTGTTTCTGAATTTGTTTCAGAAAAAACTAGTTTTTCTGAAGAGTTTAAGATAGATGAATCAATAAATACTCCTTTTTTAAACTTTTCTTTAAAGAAAAAGGGCAAGTTTAAGGTTGGAGAAACATATTTTATAAGATTTGCAAGTTTCGATGGAACCGTTGCTAGTTATAGAGGAGTTAGTGTGAGAACTATTACTGCTGCAGCATCTCTTCTAGATTTATCGATGAGTGGACCAAATAAAAGAAGAATAGTCACTTATTTAAACGAAACAGTAAAGGTTTTAGAGGCAGAAAAACAAGACCAAAAAATATTATATGCCCGAAAAACTAAGACGTATATTGATGAATTATTTGCGAGAGAGCAAGATAGTTTAAGTAAAATAGAAAAAGAATTAGGTATTTATAAAGAGGTTAATAATATTTACGATTTATCTTCTGAAGGTTCTCAAGTGTTTGATGAAATTATTGGACTTGAAAAAGAGAAAAAAGCATTACTAGAATTTAATGATTATTTAAAGAACTTAAAAAGTTACGTTCTCACACATAACAAATATTCCGAAGGTATACCTGTTCCTGCTTTAATAGACATACAAGACGTTAAAATAGCTGAAGAAATAACTATACTCATTCAAAAGTCAACTTTAAGAGAAACTTTAAAAAAGAATGTTACGGAAAACTATCCTGGATTAAAAAAACTTAACAATGAGATTTCAATAGCCAAAAATAATTTATTAGAGAATATAATAAATTTAAGAACTATAAATAATGATAAAATTAGTAAGATTAAAAAAAGATTATCAGTTACCAATTCTAAATTAAAAAAGATACCTTCCAGAGAACAGGGTTTATTAAAGTATCAAAGAAATTTCGAAATTTCAGAAGCTAACTATAATTATTTAAAACAAAAAAGTTACGAAGCTGGAACCGCAATTGCGGCCAATGTGTCTGATGTTAAAATTATTGATGAAGCGAAAGATTTAGGTGAAGGACCAAATTATCCTAAGACTCAATTTAATTATTTAGTAGGGTTAATGATGGGGATTATAATTCCATTATTTTACATAATAATTAGAGAAGTTTTGGATACTAAAATACACACAGTTGAGGAAATTCAAAATAATTACTCAATTCCTGTTTTGGGTGTTGTTGGAAAGAATAGCGGAAAAAATAATTTGGCTGTTTTTGAGCAACCAAAATCTTCAGTGTCAGAATCTTTTCGGGCCTTAAGGTCTAATATTCAGTTTTTGTTTAAAAATGCTGTTGAAAAAGAGAAATCAAAAACTTTAATTTTGACATCTTCCATTAGTGGAGAAGGAAAAACAATGATTTCTATAAATATGGCAACTGTTTTTGCTTTGAGTGGAAAGAAAACTGTTTTAATAGGTTTAGATTTAAGAAAACCTAAAATTTATAATGATTTTGATTTAACTAATGATATTGGTGTTGTAAATCATCTAATTAATCAAAAAACATTAGATGAGATTATAGTTTCAACTAAAATTCCAAATTTAGATCTTATTTTATCAGGGCCTATTCCACCTAACCCTTCAGAACTTCTGTTAAGTGAAACTGCGGATAATATGATTAAAAGTCTTCAAGAAAGATACGATTATGTTATAATTGACACGCCACCAGTTGGTTTAGTTTCTGACGCATTAGAATTGTTTAAGTATGGTGATGCGGTCATTTATGTAATTCGTCAGGATTACACTGAAAAAGGAATGATGAAAATGATAGATGATAAATACAAGAAAAAAGAGGTTACAAATATCAGTTATGTCTTAAATGACTTTTCTGTTAAAAATAAATATGGCTACGGTTACGGCTATGGTTACGGCTACGGCTATGGTTACGGATATCATGAAAATGAAGTACCTAAAGGTATTTTTTCAAAAATATTAAGCTTGTTAAAAATAAAATAAAGTTTAAATAGGTATAGTTCACTCTATACTTTTTTTCCTTTTATGTAAACTGATTGTATTTGATTATTTCCGAAATTATAAGGAATAACATTATAGCTTGGTATTTCTTTTGTAATAAAAAAGTTTGCTAATTTCCCTTTTGTTATGCTACCCATTTCTTCATTTAAATTCATTGCATGAGCTCCATTAATTGTTGCTGCGTTTATTGCTTCATTCGGAGTCATTTTCATTTTAATACAAGCCGTTGCAACAACAAAGTTCATGTTTCCTGAAGGACTAGAGCCGGGATTATAATCTGAAGCTAAAGCAATGGCTAAACCATTATCTATTAATTTTCTTACAGGAGCATAAGGGATGCTTAAGAAATAAGAGCAGGAGGGCAGTGCCACTGGCATTGTCTCAGAAACCTTTAATGCTTCTAAGTCATAATCAGATAATACCTCTAAATGATCGACAGTTAAGGCCTTATGTTTTATAGAAATATCAATTCCACCTATTGAGTTAAATTGATTAACATGTGTTTTTGGAGTTAACCCATATTTTTTTCCTGCGGTTAATATTTTATCAGTATCATCCACCGTAAAATAACCTACTTCACAAAAGATATCTATAAAATCTGCTAAATTTTCTTTAGCAATTTCAGGTAACATTTCATCAATAATTAAATTTAGATATTCTTGTTTATTATTTTTAAACTCTGTTGGAATTGCATGCGCTCCTAAAAATGTTGCTTTAATAGGAATATCATAGTTTTCTTTTAATTTTTTTATAACCCGCAACATTTTTAATTCAGATGAAACAGTAAGTCCATAACCAGATTTTATTTCAATAGCACCTGTTCCTAGAGCAATTACTTCTTCTAACCTTTTTGCAGATTCATTGTATAAATTCTCTTCTGAAGTTGCTTTTATTTTTTCAGTGGAATTTAAGATTCCTCCACCATTATTTGCAATTTCCTCATAAGATAAACCATTTATTCTGTCAACAAATTCTTGCTCTCTATTTCCTGCATAAACAATGTGTGTATGAGAATCACACCAAGCTGGTAGTATCATTTTACCTGTACAATCTGTTTTTTTGTCAAAACTATATTCTTCTAAGTTAGACATCTTTCCAAAATCAAAAATAAGTCCGTTTTTAATTATTAAAAAAGCATTTTTAATAGTAGGTAAAATATTCATTTCTTTACCTGAAACTTTTTTAACTGAAGTCTCTCTTACTTGAATTAATTCTTTGATATTGATAAATAAATGAGTCATGAAGAATAATTAAATTTGATTAAAAGATATTGTAAGTATTATTTAAAGAATATCAAAGAATAATATGTATCTCGTTTACCGAATTAAGACTTTAAATTATAGAAAATATTACGAATTTAATATTCGGTTTTATCTTGCTTTATTTCCCATTTGTTAAATGGTTCGAGTGCTATTTTTCTTCCTATTTGCTCAAAAGGAATACTTCTTTTATTGTAAGGTAAAGGAATTTCTTTATAAATAAATTCATCATCAAAACCAATATTAGCCGCGTCTTGTTGGTTACTTCCATAATAAACTTTGTCTGGTCTTGCCCAATAAATTGCGCCTAGACACATGGGACAAGGCTCACAAGATGTATAAATGATACATCCTTCTAATTGAAAAGATTGAATATTTTTACAAGCATTTCTAATTGCTGTAACTTCTGCGTGAGCTGTTGGATCATTCGTAGATGTAACTTTGTTATTTCCAATTCCAATAATTTTACCATCTTTTACAACAATGCAACCAAAAGGTCCACCTTCATTATTATTCATTCCTTTTAAAGCTGCTTTTACAGCTTCACTCATGAATTCTTCGTGTTTGTTCATCTTCATTTAGAGTTGTATTAAGATTACTTTTTAGGGCTAAAAAAAAGCTGCATGAAGCATGCAGCTTGTTTGAATTTATAAATTTAATATTTTTATTTTAAAGCTCCAATCATTTCTTCTGGTTTTACCCAGTCATCATATTGTTCAGCAGTAACATAGCCTAAACGCACAGCTTCTTCTTTTAAAGTTGTTCCGTTTTGGTGCGCAGTGTTTGCAATTTCTGCGGATTTATAATAACCAATTTTTGTATTTAATGCTGTAACTAACATTAATGAATTATTTACTAATTCCTTAATTCTTGAGCGATTTGGTTCAATACCAACAGCACAATTTTCATCAAACGATTTACAAACATCTCCTATTAATTGAGCAGATTGCAAAACGTTTGAAGCCATTACAGGTTTAAATACATTTAATTCATAATGCCCCTGAGCTCCACCAAAGGTAACAGCAACATCATTACCCATAACTTGAGCACAAACCATTGTCATAGCCTCACATTGTGTAGGGTTTACTTTACCTGGCATAATAGAAGAACCTGGTTCGTTGGCAGGAATAATGATTTCTCCAATTCCAGATCTAGGTCCTGAAGCCATCATTCTAACATCATTCGCTATTTTATTTAAAGATACAGCAATTTGTTTTAAAGCTCCATGAGTTTCAACAAAAGCGTCATGTGCTGCTAATGCTTCAAATTTATTTTCTGCTGTTATGAAAGGCATTTCTGTAAAATCGGCAATATATTTAGCAACCAAAATATCGTAACCTGCAGGTGTATTTAATCCTGTACCTACAGCTGTTCCTCCTAAGGCTAATTGTGATAAATGCTCTAAAGTATTATTTAATGCTTTTAAACCAAAGTTTAATTGCGCTACATAACCAGAAAATTCTTGACCCAAAGTAAGCGGGGTAGCATCCATTAAATGCGTACGACCAATTTTTACTACGTCATTAAATGCTTCTGATTTTGCTTTTAAAGTATCTCTTAATTGGGTAATACCAGGAATTGTAGTTTCTACAATTTTCTTATAAGCCGCAATATGCATTCCTGTGGGAAATGTGTCATTTGATGATTGCGATTTATTTACATCATCATTTGGTTGAATTGTTTTTTCTCCTTCACCAATTACTTTTCCGGCAAGTTCATGTGCTCTATTGGCAATTACTTCATTTACATTCATGTTAGATTGTGTACCAGAACCTGTTTGCCAAATAACTAAAGGAAATTGATCGTCTAATTTTCCCTCTAAAATTTCATCACAAACTTTTGCAATTAAATCTCTTTTTTCTGTTGATAAAACCCCTAAATCAGCATTTGTATAAGCTGCTGCTTTTTTAAGATATGCAAAACCATAAACAATTTCTAATGGCATAGAACCTGCTGTACCAATTTTAAAATTTTTTTTAGAGCGTTCTGTTTGAGCTCCCCAATATTTATCTGCAGGAACCTCTACGTTCCCCATAGTATCTTTTTCGATTCTATATTTCATAATTATGATGTAAATTTAAGATCAGACAAATTTACAAAAAACAATGATTAGAATTAGTTGATAGTTATCATTTTTAGAGAACTAAAAAAATAAATAAATGATGCTACTTTTTTCAAAATAAGTATTATTTTTGCTGTAGTCATTTTTTAAAATATACAAATGTTAGATTTTTCACAATTTTCAGGATTAGTTTTATTTATGTTTATTTTTACAGCCGGTTTTTGGTTGTTAATATTCTTATTAACATTTGTTGTTCCTTATTGGATTGGTGGAACTATTATGGAAAATTTAAAATTAAAGAAAGAAGCTAAAAAAGCTGCTGAAGGAAAGTAGTTTTTAATACATACTTACTTATAAACTAAAAACTCGTTCAAAAATTTGAACGAGTTTTTTTATAGATTTGTTTGAACGAGTTAGGGATTGAAATGACATCCTTTTTTATTTTCTTCTGATAGATGTGATTATAATTAGATTAATAAAAATTTATTTTTAATGAATTCTTTGAAAATTTTGACCTGAAACATTTTCTTAGTTTTTCCTTTTTAGAATACAACTTCAATTTTATCATCGATTTATAAACTAAATACTGATGTGAAATAAGTTAAGTCAGATAAAGACAAAAACAACTAAGTTTAAATTATTGATAGAATATTTTCTGGTGGCCTGCCAATAACTGCTTTTTTATTATTGATAACAATTGGACGCTCAATTAATTTAGGATTTTCAATCATTGCTTTAACAATCTCAATATCTGTCAATTCTTTACCTTTAAATTCTTCTTTCCACGTTTTTTCTGTTTTACGTACTAATTGAATAGGAGTGATGCCTAATAAATTGATAATACTTGTTAATTCTTTTTCTGAAGGTAAATTTTCTAAATATTTTATTATTTGGAATTCTTTTCCAGAATTTTCTAATGCTTGAACTCCTTGTCTTGATTTTGAACAACGAGGGTTATGGTATATTTTTATCATTTTTATAAAGTTTAAAAGTTTTTTTGGGTAAAGATCAATAACCAAAATTTAACTCTTTTTTTGTCCGTTTAGCATTAAATATGCTTTTAAAAATGGATCTATATCTCCGTTCATTACATTATCTACATTACCAGTCTCATGCGCTGTTCTTACGTCTTTCACCAGTTTATAAGGATGCATTACATAATTTCTAATCTGACTTCCCCATTCGTTTTTTAGTTTACTAGATTCAATTTCGTCTCTTGCAGCTTGTTGTTTTTTTAGTTCAATTTCATATAATTGAGACTTTAACATTTTCATTGCCGTTGCTCTATTATCGTGTTGAGAACGAGAATTAGAGCAAGAAATTTGAATTCCTGTAGGTTTATGTGTTAGTTGAACTTTTGTTTCTACTTTATTTACATTTTGGCCTCCAGCACCGCTAGATCTTGCCGTAACAATTTCTATATCTGCAGGGTTTATCTCTATTTCTATGGAATCATCTACTACAGGAAAAACATAAACTGAACCAAAAGTGGTATGACGTTTTGCGTTAGAATCAAAAGGTGAAATACGAACCAATCTATGCACTCCATTTTCTCCTTTAAGCCAACCAAAAGCATAATCGCCCTCAATTTCTATGGTGATAGTTTTAATGCCAACAACATCTCCTGCCTGATAATTCAGTGTTTTTAATTTAAAACCTTGCTTTTCTGCCCACATGGTGTACATTCTAGACAACATTTCTACCCAATCACAACTTTCTGTCCCACCAGCTCCAGCATTAATTTGTATGGTAGCAGATAAAGAATCACCTTCTTCAGAAAGCATGTTTTTAAATTCTAAATCCTCTAAAAAAGAAATTGTTGTTGTAAATTGTTCAATCAGTTCCTCTTCGTTAACTTCTCCTTCTTTGTAAAACTCGTACAAAACATTTACATCTTCATTTAGATTGACGGTTTTGTTATAATCATCTACCCACTTTTTTTTGAAACGCAATTCTTTCATAAACACTTCAGCAGCTTTTGGGTCGTTCCAGAAATCTGGATTTACCGTTTTCTCCTCTTCGTTCGCAATTTCAATCAGTTTTTGATCAATCGCGAGATAAGATTTTAATTTTTCGATTCTCGCTGCTATATCTTTAAGTTGGTCTTGTGTAATCATAGTTTTAACAAAAATAAATGAATTTTTAAGAATTCTTGTTTTAAAAGGTGATAGATATTTAATAGATTTATAAAATATAATTAAATCAACAAAAGAACTAGATGATAATAGATCTTATTTCAGATACAGTCACGAAACCAACTCCAAAAATGTTGGAATCTATGATGAATGCCAAGGTTGGCGACGATGTTTTTAAAATGGATTCAACAACAAACGAACTACAAAAAAAAGCAGCAGCTATGTTTGGAATGGAAGATGCATTATTTTTTCCTTCAGGAACCATGGCAAATCAGACTGCCATAAAATTACATACACAACCGGGTGATAAATTATTTTGTGATAAATATGCACATGTGTACAATTATGAAGGAGGAGGTGCTGCATTTAATTCAGGAGTAACTTGTAAATTAATTAATGGAGATAGAGGTATGTTTACCGCAAAACAATTGCAAGAGGCTATAATTGGTCGTTCAGATATTCATGTTCCTTATTCAAGTTTAGTTTGCATAGAAAATACCACAAATAAAGGAGGTGGAGCCTGTTGGGATTTTTCTGAATTAGAAAAATTACAAAAGTTATCAAAACAAAATAATTTAGCTTTTCATTTGGATGGAGCACGTTTATTTAATGCATTAGTGGCAAAGAATGAAAGTCCAGAGCAATACGGAGCTTTGTTTGATACTATTTCTATTTGTCTTTCAAAAGGTTTAGGGGCGCCAATTGGTTCTATATTGTTGGGTTCTAAAGTACATATTGCAAAGGCATTAAGAATTAGAAAATTATTAGGTGGTGCAATGAGACAAGTTGGGTTCTTAGCAGCGGCGGGAATTTATGCGTTAGATAATCATGTAGAAAGGTTAGCTGAAGATCATAAAAAAGCAAAGGAAATAGGGCAAGTTTTAGAGGAAGTTTCTTATGTTACGAAAGTGGAAACAATTGAAACTAATATTGTAATTTTCTATGTTGATAAAAAAATTGGTGATACAAATTTTATTCAAAAAATGGCTGCAAAAAATATTCTACTAACTCCAATGGGTGAGGGGAAAATAAGAATAGTTACTCATTTAAATTATACAAATAAAATGCACCAAATCCTTTTAAAAGAATTGAAAAACTTTTAGAAACGGAATAAATATTTATGTCTGATTTAAATTAGAATATTTGTTTTAACTATTTCGTATAAATGAACGTTGACTTTTTAGAAATGAAGTTATTACTATTTTTTATTCTAAAATTAGTTTTGTTAAGAGATTGCTTTAAAATTTTGAAGAAATTACAAAACCTGTAATTTTCAAAAATTAATTTAAATTGTGCTGTCTAACTTAGCTAATTCTTTGTAATTTCTATTTAATTTTCTCAATAAAATACCATAAAGTAATTGATAGAATAACCATAAAAGACCTAAAATTAATAATGTTGCTATTAAAGTAGATAAAACAATGAGTAATAATTGTTTTGTATTTAACTCTTCAAAATTCATATTTATAGAAGCAATAGAAACAACCATTATTATTAAGACCATGTATCCTAAATTAAAAATAACATAGTTTCTAACTGTTTTTCTAGTTTTTAAAATTTTCTTCATTAAAGTATTAGTAGATGCTGTTACAGAGATTCTTTTGTAATTCTGATAAAACTTCGCTAAAAAATAGAAGAGTATTATATACGCAGCTATTTGTGAATAGAAAACAAAATTTTCTATTCCTAGTTTTTCATACTCTTTCATGGCTTCACCCATATCTATGAAAAAATACAAAGAATTTAAACCTACAAATTCTGCAATACCAATAATAAATATCCATTTCACAATAGATGAAGATTTTGATTGTGCCATTTTATAGATTTCAAGTGAAGAAACTTTATGAGCATCCTCTGGCTGATTATCCCAGGCTTTTTTGTAATTGTCTAATAAATCCATGCTGTTATGGCTTTAGAATGTTTTTTAGTTTATCTTTTGCCCTATTCATTTTAACTCTTGCATTAACACTCGATATACCTAGTGTTTCAGAAATTTCTTTATAAGGTTTGTCCTCGAGATATAAAAATATTAGGGCTTTATCAATGTCATTTAATTTATGAATTGCCTTGTATAAGGCTTTTAATTGAACTTCTTCTGTATTATCGTAATCAGTTGCTTTTATTTTGTAAGCAATTTCACTAATATCTTCCGTTTTAATAGTTTTTGTAGATTTTCTATACAAAGAAATTGCTGTATTTAAGGCAACTCTGTACATCCAAGTGCTAAATTTAGAATCCCCTCTAAACTTCGGATAGTTTTTCCAAAGCTGAATGGTTATTTCTTGAAACAAATCATTATGAGCACTTTGATTTGTAGTATAAACTCTACAAATTTTATGTGCTATATTTTGGTTTTGTTCAAAATCTGATAAAAATTTAGTTTCTAAATCTTTCTGCACTTGAGTAAATAGTTAGTCACCTATAAGTAGGTTAAATGTATGAAATGTTACATTTTTAATAAAATATATTTTTGTTTATTAATTTTTATTAAATTTGTTCAACCAAAAACAGAATACATTGAACAATATTAGGCAGGAATTTACAATCAAAGACCTTGAAAATATATCAGGCGTAAAAGCGCATACCATTCGTATTTGGGAAAAGAGATATAATTTGTTAACACCTAAAAGAACGGATACAAATATTCGTCTTTATTCTAATAAAAATTTAGAGAAACTTTTGAATATTGTTTTGTTAAACAATAATAATTTTAAAATTTCTAAGATTGCTAAAATGAGTGAAGAAGAGCTCATTTCTCAATGTAAAGAAATGGCAATTAATTTTTTACATAAGGATGAGGCAATAAACTCTTTTAAATTGGCAATGTTTAGTTTTGATACGGTTCTGTTTAACGCAACGTATGACAAACTTTTATTAAAAATGACATTTAGGGAAGTTTTTAAAGATGTTTTTATACCATTTTTAGAACATATAGGGTTATTGTGGCATACAGATACTTTAATTCCTGCTTATGAGCATTTTGTTTCGAATCTAATTACCCAAAAAATTCAAATTAATACAGAAAAAATTACTTCCAAAACATCCAAATCGGCAAAGACCTATGTACTTTATTTACCCGAAAATGAAATTCATGAGTTGGGTTTACTGTATTTAAATTATGAGCTAAATTTAAAAGGAAATAACACTATTTACTTAGGCCAAAGTCTTCCTTTTGATAATTTAAATCATTTTTTAAAAAGTAAAAACGAATATTGTATTATAACTTACATGACAATAATGCCTTATGATTCTAAAGTTAAAGAATATTTTAAAGAAGCAGATGCTTTATTGAAAGAATCCGAAGCACAATTTATAGCTATAGGCCGTAAAACAGACTTAGTAAATAATCTTAAATTTAAGTCAAATATTAAACTATATAAATCGGTATCTGATTTATTAAAAGAATTATAATTTTTAGTTGTTCTTCAGTTTGATATTTCATTATATTTGATAGACAAGTTAAAAAATGAAGAAAAAAAATATTCATATTATTGGTTCAGGTTTTTCCGCTTTAGCAGCTTCATGTTATATGGCAAAGGCTGGTTATAATGTTACTGTTCTCGAGAAAAATGACACCCTTGGAGGAAGAGCAAGGCAATATAAAAATGATGGTTTTACTTTTGATATAGGGCCTTCTTGGTATTGGATGCCAGATGTTTTTGAACGGTTTTTCGCAGATTTTGATAAAAAACCGTCAGATTACTATATTTTAGATAAATTGAATCCTGGTTACGAGGTTTATTTTGGAGAAAATGATTCTGTAAAAATTTCAAGTGAGTTAGAGGAAATATACAACTTATTCGAAAATACAGAAAAAGGGAGTGGAGAACATCTAAAGAAATTTTTAGATTCTGCGAAATCCAATTATGAAACAGCTATCACAGATTTAGTATATCAACCTGGGGTTTCTCCTTTAGAATTAGTGAACACGACTACAATTGCAAGAGTTTCTCAGTTTTTTTCGACGATAAGAAAACAAGTTAGAAAAAATATTAAGAGTAACAAATTAATTAAAATATTAGAGTTTCCAGTCTTATTTTTAGGAGCAAAACCAAGTAATACTCCTGCTTTTTACAATTTCATGAACTATGCAGATTTTGGTTTAGGAACCTGGCATCCAAGAGGTGGAATGTATAAAGTTATTGAGGGAATGGTTTCTCTGGCAGAAAGTTTGGGAGTTACGTTCAAAACAAAATCTAACGTTGAGAAAATTATTACAGATACAACTAATACGGTAACTGGTTTAATGGTAAACGGTGAAGAGCTAGATACCAATTTAGTTTTAAGTGGTGCAGATTATCATCATACGGAGACTTTGTTAGATAAAAATGTACGACAGTATTCAGAAAAATATTGGGATAAAAAGACCTTTGCTCCATCATCATTATTATTTTATGTCGGTTTCGATAAAAAAATCGATAAGGTTAGTCACCATACATTGTTTTTTGATACAGACTTTGATGCACATGCAAAAGAAATTTATGATAATCCAAAATGGCCAACAGATCCTTTATTTTATGCAAATTTTACATCAATAACAGATAAAACTTCTGCACCAGAGGGAAAGGAGGCTGGATTTTTCTTAATTCCATTAGCACCAGGAATTGAAGATACAGATATCTTAAGAGAGCAATATTTTCAAAAAATAATAGACAGATTAGAGAAATTAACAAATCAGGAATTAAAAAGCCATATTTTGTTTAATAAATCTTTTTGTGTAAAGGATTTTGAACAAGAATACAATTCATATAAAGGAAATGCCTATGGAATGGCGAATACACTTTTGCAAACTGCATTTTTAAGACCAAAAATTAAAAGCGGTAAAGTAAAAAATTTGTATTTTTCAGGTCAATTAACAGTTCCTGGTCCTGGTGTTCCACCGGCATTGATTTCAGGAAAAATAGCGTCGGAATTAATCTGTAAAAATCAATAATAGAATGAAAGAATTATTTGATCAAGTTTCTAATGATTGTAGTAAACTAGTTACCAAAAGATATAGTACCTCTTTTTCTTTAGCGGTAAAAATGTTATCTACAAGCATTAGAACTGATATTTATAATATTTATGGTTTTGTTCGTTTTGCAGATGAAATTGTTGATACTTTTCATGAATATGATAAAGCGCAATTATTAGTTAATTTTGAAAAAGATTACTATCTATCCAAAGAGTTGGGTATAAGTTTAAATCCTATCTTAAATTCATTTCAACAAACTGTATCTAAATACAAGATTCCTGATGAAATGGTTCAAGCTTTTTTAAAAAGTATGAAAGCTGATTTATTTAAAACGGAATATCAAACAAAGGCTGAATATGATGAATATATCTATGGTTCTGCAGATGTTGTGGGATTAATGTGTTTAAAAGTATTTGTGAATGGAAATAATGAAATGTACGAAGAATTAAAAGATGCTGCCATGCGCTTGGGTTCGGCGTTTCAAAAAGTGAATTTTTTACGTGATTTAAAAGATGACTTTGAGTTGCTGAATCGTTCTTATTTTCCAAATGTTGATTTGGGTCAATTAAACACGGTTTCAAAGCAATTAATAATCGATGAAATTGAAGCTGATTTCGAGTATGCTTATAAAAATGGAATTTTAAAACTACCAGTAGAAGCCAAGTTCGGTGTTTATATGGCTTACAGATATTACACGAGATTGCTCGTAAAATTAAAAGCAGTACCCTCAGAAAAAATTATGGATACTCGAATTCGTATTTCTAACCCAATGAAAATAAACTTGTTGGCTAGAAGTTATGTGAAATATAAATTGAAAATTATATAATGATTTACGCTCTTATTACTTTAGGTATTTTTTTATTAATGGAAGGGATTACTTGGTGTACTCATAAATATGTAATGCATGGATTTGGTTGGTATTTGCATGAGGATCATCACCAACCAAAATACAAGGGATTTGAAAAAAATGATGCATTTTTTGTTGTGTTTGCCATTCCTAGTATATCTCTTTTTTACTTTGGAACGTATACACCTCATACTTATTTATTTTTTATAGGTCTTGGAATCTTGTGTTATGGATTGGCATATTTTTTAGTTCATGATGTTTTAATTCATCAGCGGTTTAAGTGGTTTAAAAACACGAATAATTTTTATTTAAGAGGATTGAGAAAAGCGCACAAAATCCATCATAAAAATATGGGGAAAGATGACAGTCAATGTTTTGGAATGTTATTTGTTCCTTTTAAATATTTTCATAGACCCAAAGTTTAAATTTCTCTTCAAATTCGAATTTTACTTTAATATCAGTATCTTTTATCATAATGAATTATTACGATTACATAATTGTTGGTGGAGGTGCATCTGGCTTAATGATGGCATATAGAATGTCTAATGATGCTTTTTTTGAGAATAAGTCAATCTTAATTATAGATAAAGAAAAGAAGAACACTAATGATAAAACTTGGTGTTATTGGGAAACTGAAAACGATGAGTGGAACAATATTGTAAGTGCAACTTGGAAAAATATTATTTTTAAAAGTGAGTTTCACTCCACTGAAGAAAGCATTGCTCCTTATGAATACAAAATGATTCGCAGTAAAGATTTTTATTTTAAAATCTGGTCTCATCTTGAAACCAAAGAAACAATAACTTTTGAGGCATCAAGTGTTTTGAGTATTCATCAACTAGATAAGGAAGCATCTGTAATTACTAAAGATAAAATTTTTAAAACAAAAACAATTTTAAATAGTATCCTTTTTACTGATGCATATAAGAAGCAAAGTAAATACCCAGTTTTACAGCAGCATTTTGTAGGATTTTTTATTAAAACAAAGAAAGATGTTTTTGATAGTAATGCTGCAACTTTTATGGATTTTACAGTTGATCAAAGTGGCAATACACGTTTTATGTATATTTTACCTTATGCGAATAACGAAGCTTTATTTGAATACACTTTGTTCTCAAAACAGTTATTGCCTTATAATGACTATAAAGTAGAAATTGATAAATATTTACGCGAAAGAAATATTACGGATTACGAAATTGTAGAAAAGGAACAAGGTTCTATACCAATGACGTGTTACAAATTTTGGAATCACAATACAGAAAACATTATAAATATTGGTACAGCTGGGGGTTGGTCTAAAGCAAGTACTGGTTTTACTTTTAAAAACACCACTAAAAATACGATTAAACTAGTCAATCATATTAAGAAAAATAAACCATTTCCGAAATTTCATAAAACAAATAAGTTTTGGTTTTACGATTTGTTATTGTTAGATATTCTGTCTAAAAAAAATCATCTAGGAGCATTTATTTTTGGAAAAATGTTTCAAAGAAATACTCCTAAACAAATATTAAAATTTTTAGACGAGGATACTTCTCTCTTAGAAGATTTACAAATTCAATTAAAATTGCCAATAATTATTTTTATGAAAGCAGCCTTCGCAAGAATTTTCAGATTTATATAGGATATTTTTCTCTAATTTTATCCAAACTTAAATTGTGAATACTACCAACATGAGAGTGCTGTTTACCTAAATCGGGTTTATATGTTCCTGCTTGAACTTGTCCACCAATTTGTTGATACGCTTCTCTAAAAGACATGCCTTCAACCACCAAATTATTGATGCTGTCTACTGTAAATAAGTATTGATATTTTTCATCATTTAAATCAATATCTTTTACAATCACTTGTTGAATAGAATAATTAAAAATGTCTAAAATATCTTTTACATCTTCAAAAGCATTTATGATATTTTCTTTTAATAATTGATAATCTCTGTGATAACCTGTTGGTAAATTATTGGTAATTAGTACCATTTCTGTGTGTAAAGCCTGAATCTTATTACATTTACCACGAATCAATTCAAAAACATCAGGATTTTTTTTGTGAGGCATTATGCTGCTTCCTGTTGTTAATTCATCCGGAAACGTAATAAAATTAAAATTCTGACTCATATATAAACAAACATCCATTGCAAAACGAGATAGTGTATTACACAAACCTCCAAGAGCGGAGGCAATGGAACGTTCACTTTTTCCTCTACTTAACTGCGCAGCAACTACGTTGTACTTTAATGTTGAAAACTCTAATTCTTTTGTTGTTCGTTCTCTGTCGATAGGGAAAGAACTCCCATAACCAGCGGCAGAACCTAATGGATTTTGGTCTACAACTCTAGAAACTGCATTTAACATATAAACATCATCAATTAATAGTTCTGCATAAGCAGAAAACCATAATCCGAATGAAGAAGGCATTGCGACTTGTAAATGTGTATAACCAGGCAATAAACTTTCTTTATGCGTTTCTGCCAAACTCAAAAGTGTGTCAAAAAGTGTTTTAGTTTTATCATTTATTATTGATAAATTCTCTTTATAATATAATTGTAAAGCAACTAGAACTTGGTCATTTCTAGAGCGAGCAGTATGAATTTTTTTACCAACTTCTCCTAATTTATTGGTCAGTTCCCATTCAATTTTTGAATGAACATCTTCAAAAGATGGCTCTATAACAAATGATCCTTTTTCAATATCATCTCCTAATTCTTTTAAACCTTTTTTTAGATCATTTAATTCGTTAGCAGTTATAATACCAATAGATTCTAACATTATTGCATGTGCTAAAGAAGCTTGTACATCATATTTTGCTATATGAACATCAATTTCTCTATCATTACCAACTGTAAATTTTTCTATTTGTTGATCTATTGAAAACCCTTTATCCCATAGTTTCATGTTTGTATTGTTTTTCTGTTTAATATTTTTTTTTTGAGGTTGTTAAACGATTACACGATTTAACAATTCAATGTATAATTTAATTCCTTCTTCAATTTCTTCAAGATAAATAAACTCGTCAGCAGAGTGAGAGCGCTTACTATCTCCAGGGCCTAATTTTAATGATTGACAACTTAATACAGATTGATCTGAAAGTGTAGGAGAGCCATATGTTTCTCTTCCCATTGCAATTCCTGCTTTTACTAAATCGTGGTCTGTAGAAATAGAAGATGAGTTCAAGCGTAAACTTCTTGGTTTAATAATAGTACAAGGTGATTGCTCTTGAAGAATAGTAGCTATTTCTTGATTTGAATACGCATCATTTACTCGAACATCAATAACCAAATTTGTATGAGCAGGCACAACATTGTGTTGTTTTCCGGCATTAATTTGCGTAACTGTCATTTTCACATCACCTAAAGCTACAGAAGGTTTGTCAAATTTAAAATTTTTAAACCATTGTAAAACCTCTATTGTATTGTAAATAGAATTATTATTATTTGGGTGTGCAGCATGACTTGGAGTTCCTGCTACTTGTGCATCAAAAACTACCAATCCTTTTTCTGCAACAGCTAAATTCATTAACGTTGGCTCACCAACAATTGCAACATCAATTTTTGGTATAATTGATAACATACTATTCAATCCATTTGGACCACTATTTTCTTCTTCGGCGGATGCAACAATAACCAAATTATATTTTAAGTTTTCTTCTGCATAATAATTGGTGAAAGTAGCTATTAAAGAAACCAGACATCCACCAGCATCATTGCTACCTAAACCATATAATTTACCATCTTCAACAATTGCTTTTAAAGGATCTTTTGTGTAAGCAGTATTCGGATGCACTGTATCATGATGAGAATTTAGCAACATGGTTGGTTTACTTCCATCAAAGTACTTGTTGGTTGCCCAAATATTATTTTTTGTTCTCTTAAAAGGGATTTCATTTTCAATAAACCACCCTTCAATAAGTTTTGCTGTGTTTTCTTCCTCTTGAGAAAATGATTGCGTTTCAATCAAACTTTTTAAGAGAGAAATTGCATTTTCTGTTAATTTTTCGATGATCATTTTTATAAAGTAATAGTTGTAAAATTATCGTTTTCTTTTGTAAGCATTGAAGTATTTCCAATATTTACTCTTGATACACCATTGTTTAAAGCATTAAAGCAATTGTCTATTTTAGGAATCATTCCGTCAGTAATAATTTTATGCGCTAACAATTTTTTATAAGTTTTAGAGTTAATGAGCTTGACCACTGAAGTTTTATCATTAAAATCTCTTAAAACACCATTTAGTTCAAAACAATAATATATTGATGTTTCATATATTTTGCTCATTCCGACTGCGATTGTACTTGTAATTGTATCTGCATTTGTGTTTAATAATTGTCCGTTTCCATTATGCGTAATTGCACAAAAAACGGGTGTAAAGTCTGCTTTAATTAATTTATTAATAGAATCAGAAGCAACTTTTTTTACATCACCAACAAACCCAAAATCTACTTCTTTAATAGGTCTTTTTTCTGATTTTATACTGTTAATGTCTGCACCTGTTAAACCAATTGCATCAATATTTAAAGATTGTAATTTAGCTACTATGTTTTTATTAACTAAACCTCCATAAACCATTGTAATGACCTCCAAAGTTTCCGCATCTGTGATACGTCTACCGTTTATCATTTTAGATTCAATACCTAATTTAGACGCAATGTGAGTTGCTTTTTTACCGCCTCCATGAACAAGGATTTTCTTTCCTTCTAAATTAGCAAATAATTTTAGAAAAGTATTTAAAGAAGTATCATCTTCAATAATGTTTCCTCCAATTTTTATGATTGATAGTTTTTCCATGTAAGTTGAACTTATTTCAATTTCTTATTCTGTTGATTCATTATAGGGAAGAATGACGAAGTCATCTGTTTTAATAAAGAGATTGCTTTTTTTCCTTGCAATGACGTTCATGTTTTACTTATTATCCTCTAATATTTTTTTCAATACCAATTGTGCAGCATATGTTCTGTTATTTGCTTGCTCAATTACTAGTGAACTCTCACTATCTAAAACTACATCTTCTACAACAACATTTCTTCTTACAGGCAAACAGTGCATAAACTTAGCATTTCCTAATTTTTCTTTGGTAATAATCCAATTGTCATCTCTACTTACTACTTTTCCATAATCATCATAAGAACTCCAGTTTTTAGTGTATATGAAATCAGCATCTTTAAAAGCTTCTTTTTGATTGTGATAAATAGCTGTCTTTTTAGTGATTGCTGAGTTTAAATTATAACCTTCAGGATTTGTAATTACGAACTCTACATCCATTTTTTGCATTGCTTGAACAAAACTATTTGCAACTGCGTGGGGCAGTGCTTTAATGTGAGGAGCCCAACTCAAAACTACTTTTGGTTTCTTTTTTGTTGAATTTTCAAAAATCGTAATGGCATCTGTTAAACCTTGCAGCGGATGACCCGTTGCACTTTCCATACTTATAATTGGTACAGAAGCAAATTCTACAAACGATTTTAAAACGTGCTCAGACTCATCTTTTTCTTTGTCTGTTAAAGAAGGGAAAGCTCTTACAGCAACGATATCACAATATTGAGAAACTACAGCAGCGGCTTCCTTTATATGTTCTGCAGTGTTACCATCCATAATAGTTCCATCTCCAAACTCAATACCCCAAGCATCACCAGAAACATTCATTACGATAGGATCCATTCCTAAATTTAAAGCGGCCTTTTGTGTACTTAAACGCGTACGTAAACTCGAATTAAAAAATAATAAGCCCAGGGTTTTATTTTTTCCTAATTCCTTATTATATAGTGGGTTTTGTTTAATTTTAATAGCTTCTTGGATCCAGGTATTAATATTGTCAATGTCTTTAATAGATGTGTAATTCTTCATTTTTCACTATTTTATT
>Ga0115572_10000554_pt1 | contig 31565 bp, 44 predicted proteins | sample COGITO_mtgs_1206_FD_88681 | JGI IMG/M metagenome (GOLD analysis project Ga0115572, IMG submission 88681) | Pelagic marine microbial communities from North Sea - COGITO_mtgs_120607 | ecosystem: Environmental > Aquatic > Marine > Epipelagic | place: Germany:Helgoland, sampling site Kabeltonne... | reverse complement strand
CTGACTCAGTATAAATGCCCTATACATATAGTGATAAGACCCGATGATGATTGTTTTGACTGGTGGAAAGAAGCAGGTGGATGGGACATTACCTACCCTGACTACAGACACTATAAGAATGACAAGGTTATGAAATCACAGATTGCTCTACAGAATAAATTTAGCATGGAGTTCATTGAGAAACATGGACTTGAGAAACACAACGATGGCAAACGAGATTATTATATATGGATGCCCACACAAGAAAATGGTTGAAAGACTACTTTACATATGATTGGCCGATGTCCCGCACTGCGGGGTTAGATGGATATTACTGGACAGGATTTAGATTAATTGAAGAAATTGGAGAAGGGGAATCAGTTCTGGATGTTGGTTGTGGTCTCAATCCTTTTAAGCGTCATATTGCCGACTTGCATGGAATTGATATTACAGACATAGGGTCTGACGAACAAGTACCGATTGAATACTTTGAATCTGAAAAGAAGTATGATGTTGCGTTTGCATTGGGTAGTATTAACTTTGGCAACTATGATACAATACGAGACCAGACCGAGGGAATGGTCAACGCACTCAAACAGAAGTCTCGCATCTATTGGAGATGTAATCCCGCACACCGTGACCACGGTAATACAAAAGTAAAGGATGTTCCGTTCTTCCATTGGAGATTAGAACACCATCTTTTGTTAGCAAAACGATTCGGATATGAAGTAACAGAGTTCATGCCCGACAAGAACAGATACTATGTCAAGTGGGAAAGAGAATGAAGATGTTCATACACATCCCTAAAAATGGTGGGATGACAATAAGAAAGAATGACCAGATTAGACGTAAGGTTTTACTGGGACACCCAAACAACTTAAAGAATGCATCATATGTGCAGGGTGTTACACAGAAGATGCATGACACCAAAGACCATGCAGGGTACGAACATGCACGTTGGAGAGACTGGAAACAAGACTTAAAAGAAACACACCAAGCAGTCGCAATCGTTCGTAATCCTTGGGACAGAGTGTGTTCTCGTTATATGTTCGCAAAGAAGGTAATGGAATACGAAGGAACTCAACCAGAAAACTATGCAGACACTTCATCCTTTGAGGCATTCCTAGAGGAACGTCACAAGTGGGGTGGTGTTGAATATATGTGGCACCGTGCAATACGTGGTTGGTATAATGCATACGAACACGTGTGTGACGAAGAAGGAAACAATCGGTGTCACATCCTACGGTTTGAGAACTACAACGAAGATGTGAAACTTTACTTCGGTCTACTGACTGACCCAAACCCTCGTAACATTACTCGTGTGCCTAATGATAAAGGCAAGACTGGATACGGTACTTCTTACAGAGATATATACAATGATAAGACAATACAAATAATCGCTGATTGGTATAAGAAAGACATAGACTATTGGGGATTTGATTTTGATACAGGTGCGACAAGGAACTACTGGAATGCTTAAAGACTTATTTGACAAATACGATTGCGACAAGGGTGCAAAACATCACTATCATTTGGTGTACGAACCATACTTCAAACCACGCAGAACCGATCCGATAAACATACTAGAAGTTGGTACCTATCTTGGAGCATCTACTAGTGCGTTACACGAGTACTTTCCTAATGCAAACATCTATACGATTGACATCTTTGAGAGAACAAACCCCAAAACCATTGGTATTCTAAAGAAAGAACGTGTACATTGGTTGAAATCGGATTCCACATCCAATACCCTTGGTGGATTGATTCAGAAGGAATGGGGTGACGTGAAGTTTGACTTCATTATTGATGATGGTGCACATTGGCCAAAAGCAAACCACTTGACTTTTCAAAACTTGTATGGTAGACTTAATGAAGATGGAACATACTTTATTGAGGATGTCTGGGCAATGGAACTTATGTCAGATCAGGAAATAAAATCAAACAATTGGTTTAACCAGAAGGCAGGAAGATACATTAAGGAAGAAAACGACCTGTTCGTTGAAGAAATTAACAAACACAGTGTTACACGATATGATCACCGAAAGTTGACCAGTAAGGGTGACAGTTACATTATTGCTGTGAGGGAAAATGATTAAACTAGTATTATTTGATTTGGATGGGGTTCTTGTTGACACCAAGAAGATGCACTTTTATGCACTGAACGAAGCATTAGAAGATAATGGATATTCCAGAATTACCCTAGAAGACCATCTGTCAAAATATGACGGACTTCCGACAATAGATAAGTTGGAAATGATGGGTATTGTGGGAGAGATGCAAAGGAGGGTTAGCATCGCCAAACAATCTCGCACGTATATAAAACTGAATAGCATTATGCCTAACCCCGACATTACAGAGGTGTTTGCTAATCTAAAACAGGATGGGTACAAGATAGCGATCTGTTCTAATGCAATGGATAAAACTGTGATGAAATGTGTGCATGGGTTAGAAATACAATCCTATGTAGATATGATACAGTCTAGCACTGATGTGGACAATCCTAAACCACATCCTCAAATGTGGTGGAACGTAATGTCAGAGTACGGAGTATATCCCGAAGAGTGTGTGATCATTGAGGACTCACCAAAAGGTCTTGCATCGGCATACCATTCTGGTGTTCCTCATACACAGATCATACGAGTAGATTCTCCAGATGATATCAATATGGATATCGTAAAACAAGTAAGTGGTTCCAGAGATACGAGGGCAAAGTGGGTGAATAAGAAGATGAATATATTAATACCGATGGCGGGTGCGGGTAGTCGTTTCTCTAAAGCAGGATACACCTTTCCCAAACCACTGATTGATGTCAACGGCAAACCAATGATTCAGACTGTGGTAGAGAACATCAACATTGATGCGAACTACATCTTTATTGTACAGAAGGAACATCGTGAGAAGTATCACCTAGACAATATGTTGAGTCTAATTGCACCCGACTGTAAGATTGTAGAGGTGGATGGTGTGACCGAAGGTGCCGCATGTACGACACTACTTGCCGAGGAATATATTGACAATGACCAACCATTGTTTATCGCAAACTCTGACCAGTGGGTGAACTGGAATTCACTTGACTTCATCTACAAGATGAATGAACTGAATGCGGATGGTGGTATTGTTACTTTCAAAGCAACACATCCTAAATGGAGTTACGCTGCGGTTGACAAAGATGGCATGGTTACCAAGGTTGCAGAGAAGAACCCAATCAGTGACAATGCGACTGTGGGGTTCTACTACTGGAAAAAGGGACGAGACTACGTAGATTCTGCCAAGGATATGATCGCAATGGACAAGAGAGTGAATGGTGAGTTCTATGTGTGTCCTGTATTCAATCAAGCAATCTTGATGGGTAAGAAGATATTCACACATAATGTAGAAGAGATGTGGGGTCTTGGCACACCCGAAGACCTAGAGACTTATTTGCGTGAGTGGTAGTGAAGACAGCATTATGTTTATCTGGAAGGTGGAACGAAAACTGTGATCAGAAATGGATTGATAGAACACAGCGAGTAATTCCCCACGATAAGATGTTCACTGGTTCATGGAATAATCAAGACACGGTGGATACCACCGTAGATTACTACTTTGATGAACCAGAGAATCTGTATCATCCAGTCTTTGACACCGAACCCTATCCCGATGACGCAAGTCATCTGAGAAGACATATATTTCCTCGTATCATACAAGAGTGGGAAGAAGATGGTATAGACCATTCTCAAAAGAAACATGCCTACGCATCCGCAAACTGGCATAAACAAATCATAATCCACAACGAGATGATGAAGACCATACCCCAAGAGTATGATATGATTATTCGCACTCGTTTTGATACTATCTTGTCTGAGACCATACCTTGGCAAGAATTGCTAGAGAAGTCTTATGGTGATATGATACCAATAGGGTTCAACTGTATGAACTACTATGGTAATCATGGGTACAACGAACTCAAGGATATGGGTGAGGAGACAATCTATTATATTAATGATGCCTTAATAATCCACCCAAGGGACTGTTGGGATACTGACTTAGTGGATAGTCTATATAAAGGTAAGAAATTAAAAAGTGCGGAAGAAGGATGGTACCAAGTACTATCAGAACCATTTGGAATGTACCACAAAAGTTATCATGGTGGTTGTTACCTGTCAGACAGGTGGGAGTATGTAAGAGATGTTGATGAAAGCATTCATAATTAGTATGATAAACAATCACGAGTCTACAGTCGCGACTCGTCATGTGATTGAATCCATTAAGAAAACCTCAAGTAAACTAGAACCTATCATTCTTCCTGCCACGATTCCTGACACCATTGGTACTGACATTAGGGACTTGGGGTTTACAGGTACTCCGTGGTCATATCCTATTGAACCACGACAAGACGGTCTTGATATGAAAACAGGACTACGACTCACCCACTATCCGACTGCAAACCACAACAATAGAATTGCGTGTATGGTATCTCATATGAGAGCATGGCAGAAGGCAATTGACCTTGATGAGACTATTGTAGTCCTAGAACATGATGCATTCTTTACTAGACAATTCTGGCCAGAGGTATTGACTTCTGACTGGAAGGGTGGTATAATAGGTCTTAATGATCCAAGGGGTGCAACCAGAAGGTCTGGTGTGTTCCATGAGAAGGTATCGTCCTATGTTGGGGTACAACCAGTACCTACGATAGATGACATGGATGTACCGCAGGGACTTGCAGGAAACTCTGCATATATGATCTCACCCAAGGGTGCTAAGAAACTACTAGATAAGGTAAGAGAAGTGGGAATGTGGCCAAATGATGCACTGATGAACAAACAGTTCTTCCCTTGGTTAGAAGTTGTATATCCATACTACACAACGATACAGAGAGGGTTGAGATCAACCACAACAAAATGAAAGCATATGTAATTACAATAAAAGATAATCCATCGTCCGTTAAAGTTGCTAATAGATGTATTGAATCGGGTAAACGTCATGGACTAGAGATTGAGAAGTTTGATGCAATCACCCCCGCAGATAATCCTGTGGAATTGTTAAAGACCAGAGGCATTGACCCTATACAATTTGACGAGAAATATTCCCGTAATTTAAATTGTATTTCTGCATTCTTATCACACTACGCATTGTGGGAAGCGTGTTCTAAGGGTAATGAGAACTTTGTCATTTTTGAACATGACGCAATCATGGTTGACAAGATTCCCCCCGCACATCCTAACTATGTAATGAATCTTGGACACCCATCATACGGTAAGTGGAACACTCCGAAGATGTTGGGTATCAATCCCCTAACAACTAAAAATTATTTCCCAGGCGCACATGCGTACATGGTTACTCCCGCAGGTGGAAGACTGTTGGTGGAGAATGCACCGATGTATGCAAAACCTACAGATGTATATTTAAACAAAACAACATTCCCTTGGTTACAAGAGTGGTATCCTTTCATTGCAGAGGCGAGAGACACGTTTACCACGATACAAGTAGAAGAAGGGTGTCTTGCGAAACACAATTGGAAAGAAGGGTATGAAATTATCAATGCATAATACATTTCTAACTGGATGCGATGAGAATACCGCATGGCAGTTACCTTGGTTCATAGAGAACTATCGTAAGCATAACAACCTACCCGTGGTACTTGCTGATTTTGGTATGACTACCGAAACTCGCAAGAAGATGGAACCATTCTTTGATCTAGTAATAGATATCAAGAGTGAGGCAAAGGGGTGGTTCAAGAAACCTCGTGCGATACTGGACGCATCTAAATTAGATGGTGTGGACAAAGTATGTTGGATTGACACCGATTGTGAAATCAAAGACAACATAGAAGACATATTCAAGTGGAGTGTTAAAGGTAAACTCTCTATGGTAGAGGATAGACCTTGGACGTTACGTAGACCGGATATGGGTGTATGGTACAACTCTGGTGTTGTTGTGGTTGAAGGCACACCCAACATTCTAAAGTCATGGGCAGACGAGTGTATCCGCAATCCCGTACAAGGTGACCAAGAGGTACTATATCTCATTATGGGTGGTGATGCCATATTGAAGATGACTTGCATTGAACCCATGCCTCACACATATAACACGTTAAGACTAGACTATATAGATGGTATTAACGTAAAGAATCCCAAGATAGTCCACCATACTGGTGGAAAAGGTAAGGATACCATAAAAGGACAAATGGAATGAATATACTACTAGAAGCATTAATCAAGAGACTTGAAGGCGAAATTGCGGTTGCGAAGGCAAACATCAATATCTACCTAAAGAGTAGTGTGGGTATCGGAGAACATCCAGATATCATAGGTGCTATTGAAACACAGATTGAACTAATAGCAAACGCAGAAGAGAAGATTCATACGATTAAGAATAATTTTTAATGAACCACAAAATCCCAAAGATCATTCATCAGATATGGATTGGTGATCGTGACATGCCAGACCACTGTCGTAGATATGTTGATAAGATGAAACTACTACATCAGGACTGGGAAGTTAAACTTTGGGGTAATGAGGTATTTGATATTTATTCGGATGATGAGTTTCTAAATCATTGGATGACACACCCAGACCCAGGCGGACACTTGAAGTGGGCGTTTATATCTGACAGGATTAGATTGCTACTATTGAGAGATTTCGGGGGAATATATGTTGATGTGGATGCTCAACCAATTAGATCATTTAACATGATTTTGGAAGAACTTCCACCCGAACCTACATTCTTTGCGGGAATGAAACAATCTCAAGAGGACTTTACTTTGATTGACTGTACGGTCTATGGGAGTGCACCTAATTCAAGGGGTGTTGATGTTGCACTGAGTACTTACACGGACATTAATCGTGTCAATGGTTGTAAGATGTTTTGTGAAAAGTTGATAGAAGAGATGGCACCAGACATTGCGTTATTTGGTTATAGATACTTCTATAACGACAATCCCGATGATAAGAAGTGTGTAGTGCTACATGATGTGGAAGGACGATTACATAGTTGGGGTGAACCTGAACAGCAACATTGGAATTATAGAAAATGATAGGAAAAAATAATGTATGAATACAGAACAAAAGTGGTTCGTGTCGTTGACGGTGATACCGTTGACGTTGACATTGATTTGGGGTTCGGAGTTTGGTTACGGAAATCAAGAATCAGGTTACTTGGTGTTGACACCCCCGAATCACGAACTCGTGATAAAGAAGAAAAGAAATACGGTCTTGCCGCAAAAGACTTCCTCGTATCTCGTCTAGGTGAAGAACCTACTCTGAGAACAACAAAGGATGGCAAGGGCAAGTTCGGAAGAATCCTTGGTGAATTCCTTGTTGATGATGGTGAGGGCAGAGTCCGAAGTGTTAATGACTGGTTAATTAGTGAACATCACGCAGTGCGTTACATGGGTCAATCCAAAGATGATATCGCAGAACAACATTTGAAGAATAGAGAGTTAGTTGAGTTATGAGAGTATTAGGTAATAATGTCCTAGTGACACAGGCAGAAGCAGAGACAACCACAGCAGGAGGTATCATTCTACAGAACGATATCTCGTCTGGTAACAAACCCGCAGTCGTTATCTCGTATGGTAATGGTGAAGAAGTTACCAAGATGCAACTAGTCGTGGAGAATAAGGTTTTTCTTGACTGGAGTAAAGCAATGCCTGTTGAGTTAGATGGATTGAAATGTGCGGTCATTGACTGTCACCATATTAAGTTGATTGTAGAGTAATATAATGCGAGTAAATGTTCTGGGCAATGGAGACAATGCGGGTATCTTTAAGAGAGGTACGCCAGGAAAGTTGCTTATTTGTAATATGCCTCCCTTTGAAATTCCACGGAAGGAAGTTCATGCAACCTGTATGGTTGACTTCAAGATGATGAAGGCACTACAGGAAGGTCATATCAAACTAGATATGTACGACTGGATTCTAGGTACAAGACCTCGTATCTGGATGGAACAGTCTGGAACATTTTATCTTAAATACTCACACCTTATCAAAGGTTTCTATCAACACGTCCCTGCGTATGCCACAATAGATGGTAACACGACTATGGCGGCAACCAACTTCAACTGTGGACACATGGCAGTTCATTATGCATGTGCCAAGATGAAGGCAACCGAAGTACACATCTATGGGTTTGATAGTATCTTTGATATGAATCTGGAGAGTTTTACTGACTTGCTGTTAGAGAGTGATCGTGGTACTGCCAATACGGTGAGACTTGCGAGTAACTGGAGACCTATCTGGACTAATATGTTCAAGGAATTCCCTCACACTACCTTTAATCTATATCATTCTCATTCTGATATTAAGATTCCAGTTGGAGATAATGTGAGGGTGAACCCGATTAATACGACACTAGAAACGGATTAATAGGAATAACTACCATAATACGACTGTTATGACAGTTTAGAAGAGGACTTTATGTCCTCTTTTTCTTTTCTCTTTCTTGTTTAATCCATGCCTTTGCTTTGACATTGTCTGGTGCTTTACCTAAGAACTTCTTAACATCTTTGTACGCACGGAGAGTTTCTACTTTGAAGTCTTTACCGTTAGAGTTATCAACGATAAGCATATTAGGTTTACCAAAGAAAGTCTGGAATGCACCTATGTTCTTTTGAACGGTCTTCCAGTAGTTGGTAACTTCTTTCTCACCAATGGTACGGTCACGAGCGGCATCACGTGCAATTGCAGTATCAAGGTCAGTGTTAACAAATATCATTGCGATATCATAACCTAAGTCTTTCATTGCTTTTGCTTGTTTCTTGACCTTTTCAAAGTCTTTACCAGTTCCATCAACCACAACACCAAGTCTACCCATAAGGTATCGTGCCTGTTTCTTACCAGTAAGTGCCTTTGCACGACCACGGATGTCTTGACCTTGAACTGAGAAAATATTATCGGGAGACATTTCAAGTCCCGCCTTTTTCATTGCAGTTTCATATGCGTCATCTGAGTTTACAACTTTCAGACCGAGAGCAGGAAGTCCTGTCTTACCTACGATAAAAGACTTACCACTGCCGGGACCACCCGCAAGAAAAACTGCTTTGAAGATTGCGGGGTCATCTACACCCTCTGTCATAAACTTTTTAAACTTAATCATTAGAGAATCCACACCAGTAATAGTGCTACCACCACACCTTCAATGAATGCTACTGCTCTGGTACCAAGGTTTGCCTTGAGTAGTGCGTAGTGATATAGATCATCGTGTTTTTCAACGATTAATTCTTTTAGTTCGTTTAACTTTTCCATTGTGTGTCCTCTAGTAAACTTTTAGTTCTCTTTGGAATAGGGTTGACAATCTTGGTACTATGTTTGCCAGATTCCCTTCTGTTGGGTTTATCTTTACAGTATTGTTATTTATATATTCACAAATTTCACGAATGTCCTTTTCCTCACCTGTTAGTCTGGTGCGTCTTGGTGGCATCTCGTGTGATTTCAATGTGTTATTCTTTAAGTGATTACGCAGTGAAAGTCCATCTACACCTTCCTCGTCATACATCTCAATGAGATCAAAGTCCTCGGTACATATAGACGCAAAGTCTGCTTTGATATCTGCCGCTGCAAATGTCACTCCGTCATCAATGGGTTGTCCCGCAAGGAACACCGCATCAAACTCAATACCTTCGTTCTCTACCCAGAATGTATCATCTCCCATCACATATCGTTTATTACAGACTACATTGTCAACATGGAAATCTCTGGCAAGGTCGCGACAGAATGATACATGGTCACTAGGGAATGTGTAGTATATATGTGGGTCTTGCCCAAAGAATGAGTTGATGACTGGCCAAAGGTTGTTGATGAGGTTGTATCTAACGTCTTGGTCACCATGATTATATAACGAAGGAAATTTACTGTTTCTGAATGAAGGTACTACAAGTATCTTAGAATATCCCATCATTGCGATAATGTTGGATACACATATGCCCTGCAAAATGAGCATCTTGACGAACATGTCTTCCTCTGTGTAATCATAAGAGGGATGTCCTGCAATGACTTCCATTACCTTATTGTACAAATCAGTGATACCATCTTGGGTGAGAATGCGACTATGAACCTCACCCCCATCCGAAGACTTTACAACAAAAAACTTATCGTTACTCATAAACTTTATACCATTGATCTATAGTTTTTAAATTGTCCACAAGACGATGATACTGTAATTGTCCTTTCAAGGTCTGGAGTTGCTCTAAGACCTCTGAAGAGATACCGAACTTTTCCTTGGGAGAATATATAACTTTTGGGGTGTTTACCGATGTAATTAGACGATTAATAGCATTGGGTTTCTCTTTACTACCACCATTAAGTTTCCGTAGATCACCACGATAGACATCAACCAATTGGAAGTTGTCAGTACAATACTTTGCAAACTTCTTCTTGACATCTTGAGCACGGAAACTGCCTCTCTTGATACCTTCGTTTCCTAGTAGGACAACAGCATCAAACTTTACATCAGTCTTAGGCATTTTAAAAGAACTATCTATTTTGAACCAACTATCACTTCTTATCATATTGACATCATACTTCTCGTATATTTCAGTGAAGATATTACCCACCTTGGGTTGTGCAACATAGAGGTTGCCATGCGTTTCGTTTATCATATGTACAACAGGAAAGAGGTGGTCTCCCGCACTGTTAATTGGACGATAGTTACGATCTCTTAGTCTACTGTATTCGTGATCTTGAAACGAAGGTACCACAAGAATGTTTTGATAACCCGAAGTTGCAATCATGCCATCCAAGATGGATGCGTCTGTTACGAGGGTAGTTATGTCTGAAAACTTAGTATCCTTACCTTGAAACTTTGGTACACTATCACGGAAGTCTTCTAGCAACTTTTCCTTGGTCGCGAGATTGACGATAGTGTTCTCTATAGAATTCTTAGGTTGGGTTCTATATAGAATCATTACTTTGTTCCTGAGTAGATCGTCTGAATATGGTCTTCAAACAGTTCTATCTTCTCTAGTCTGTTTGGCCAGAGTATGTACTCTTTCTCTGGGTTCTGTTTGAGGTTGTTCAGTAGGGGTTGAATCGCATTGAACAAACTGTCTAATTTTTCTTGTGTCTCGGAGACAGATGTAGAGACATTCTTAACCTGTGCCTGTGCATTCTGCACTGCGTCCAGTTCATTCTCATCTACAAGTGTAAACCCAAAGTCAAATAGTTCTGTCATAATTGTTCTCCTGTTCATCTATTTATAAGGTTTTTTACTTAAAGTACTTGACAAAGTATGCTGATTCGTGTATTATATGTATAATAGTGAGAGAAAGAGGAAATGATATGCAAACATTCAATGGGGCAATGCGGTATGATGCATCAGGACGCAAACGTAAGACCAATGCGTGGACTAAGACCAAACGGTACAAACCAGAGTTTAAACCCCTAGAATCAGTCTCTGTACACCGTGACACCCATCGTGAGAAGTATCCTTCTCGTAATGATATGGGATATACCCAAACCAATGATACCTCATACAAACTAGAGGAATCCAAGAAGTTCACTGTCGCACCTGCATTCAACAAGGGTGCCTATCAAGTAATACCCCAATCCGACATTAAACATATAGGAAAATAACATGGAAAATCTACTAAATCCAGACCCTCGTACCCCATTTGATATATTCGCAAATGAGATGTATCAAGAGAACTGTATAGAACGTGATGCATATGGCGAACCTTTGTTGACCTTGGATGAATATATTGAAAAAAATATGGAGTTTTTACTTGACAATGCCCCCAAGAGTGTGCTATAATACCCTTGTATTGATAATGAGAAGAGTGAGTATATTATGTCTGAAGTAACTTATGTAGTTCGTTGTGCCGAAACCGAGAAACCCCTTGCAGGTTTCTTTACTCCCTGTTATGACCGTGAGACTGCGTTTACCTACCAGTCACAGTTAGAGAACTATGGGTATGAGAATACCTATGTTGTTGCTCGTAGAGAGAGTACCGAGGTCACTGGTATGTATCAGGAACGTGAAGTCTTCAACACGGAGGTTTATGTATGATTACCTTCGCAACCCAAGAACGCATTGACGTTCTGACCGAGAAGTTTGATATACTCACCGAGGGTATGGAGAACTGGAAGATGCCGATTGACACTGTCATCCCTACATCAGAACTGAATGATATGCGTGATGCGTGTCAATGGTTTACTGGTTCCGAACTCTATGTCAAAGAACAAGTTTCAAATGAATTAAAATATCGTGTGATGGCAGAGGGATACTATAATGCAATCGGAAGTTAAATCAATCCAAGGTGGTTGCACAATTGAGAAGTTTGATATGCCAGAATTGAATGGGTATCAACTCGTCTATAAATTTGATAATGGTTATGGTGCCTCTGTGGTCAAGCATGATATGTCCTTTGGAGGCAGAAAAGGTCTCTATGAGATTGCGGTACTTGACAATGATGGTGACCTGTGTTATGATACACACATAACTAATGATGTTATTGGTAATCTCACAATGGGTGATGTTGAACAATATCTTGCGGAGATATCGTTACTATGAATATATTTCACCTAGACAATGACCCTATTGTTGCCGCACAGATGATGTGTGACAAACACGTGGTCAAGATGGTCACTGAGTACGGTCAGATGCTGTCTACTGCACATCGTGTACTAGACGGTGAGTTGTACACAGACAAGACCAAGAATGGTCGTAACATCAAACGATGGAGACTGAAAGAAGATGCACGTCAAAACGATTTGTACAAAGCATCTCATGTCAATCACCCGTCCAATATCTGGACTCGTGAGAACGACAAGAACTACCGATGGTTGTTCAAACACTTCCAAGCAACTGCAAAGGAGTATGAGAAACGATACGGACGTGTTCATGCTACCTATGATAAGTTAGGTGGTTACCTGTGGTTTGCACCACGTAATATTAAACAAGTCGTAAGACTTACCAAATTCGCACAAGCAATGCCTGAGTATTGCAAACGTGAAGACCCTGTAGAAGCATACCGTTTCTACTACATCAAAGAGAAGGTAGACTTCGCAAAGTGGAAGAATACCGAAACCCCAATATGGTTTAAGGAAGGTGTGGCATAATGCACGATATTGATGACTATGATCGCAAACGTGAACATCGTTTTGTAAATCAGTGGACATCTGAAAGAGAGTTCTGGTTAACCCCATCTATTAGTGTTAATTTCTATGATGGATTCTGCCTAGATATTTCATTCTTGTGTTTCAAGTACTACACATTTTTAAACTACAATAGGAAAAGTGATAATGGAGAAAAATATGACTTATGAAGAAATAGTAAACACCCTGAGACTGGGTGCAGTAAACTTATCGTTCACTAAGGTGAAGGATGGTGCAGTACGTGAGATGAAGGCAACACTGGTATCCGATATGATACCAGAAGATAAGATGCCCAAGACTGATGCCAATGCAAATACTGAGAAGAACCAAGTTGCGGTTCGCGTGTTTGATTTGGGTGTTAACGATTGGAGATCATTTCGTGTTGATTCGCTATTGACTTTTAACGCAGTTTAATGTATACTATATAATATTATGAAAAAGACACTTACACCCGCACAAAAAGCAAAACGTACCAGAGACGCAAAGAAGAAGGCAAATCTGGATGCGTTAGGTTTTGAACGTAAAAAAGTGAAACGCACACGTAAACCAATGTCTCCAGAACAGAAGGCAGCGGCAATTGAACGTCTTGCGAAGGCACGTGAAGCACGTGGTGCGGATGGAAGTAAGTCTGTCCATCATAGTATCAGAGATTTAGACGAAGACCATTTCCTTCACTGGAAGAAGGTTAAGGTATGGTTGAAGTCAAATCAAGATGAACTCAAGGGTATGAAGAGTTATAAAACCTCTAAGGTCGCGAAGGAACGAGCAGAGTACATATCCCTTGAGGTATACATCTCTAATATGAAGAAATATATTAGTGGTGGTATATGGTCAGACTTTCGTTATGGTGAACAACGTGAGGGACGAATTCAACAGGTGTGTGTTGCTATGGCATACCATGCTGACGGAACTCCCAAACGATCTTACAACACTTGGTATCCTGATATCGCACAAGTATGGACTCGCGAACTGGAACTAGAATTTGAGAAGGATAAAGAATATGCAAGTTGATTTCCAGATGGGTGGAGTTGATTCTTCTAACGATGAATCTTCTTTTATGAACAAGAAGAAGTTCACCAAGATGGTTGAAGACTGTGTGAAGAAAGAGTCTATGTCTTATATGGACACAGTGGTTTATCTTTGTGAAAAGAATAACCTAGAGATTGAGGATATCAAGAAATACATCGCGATATCTATCAAAGAGAAGATTGAGTTTGAAGCAATGAAACTCAACTTTCTTGAAAAAAGTGAAAGTTTACCAAATACTAAATAAAGGTATTGACTTTCAAATTACGTTATGATACAATTAATACTCATAATACAACTAATACGCAAATATACGGAGAACATAATATGTCTTTTGCAAACCTAAAATCTAATTCCCTAGACGTGTCAAAACTGGCACAAGCGGCACAGCAAGTCTCAGGGGTAACACAATCTAAAAACAAATACGAAGACCTGCGTTTCTGGAAACCTACTGTTGATGACAATGGTAATGGTTTCGCACAGATTCGTTTTCTTCCTGCCGCAGAAGGTCAAGAACTACCTTGGGTACGTTACTTTGACCATTTCTTTAAAGGTCCCACCGGACAATGGTATGTAGAGAAGTCTTTGACTACTCTGGGTAACAATGATCCAGTGAGTGAACACAACTCTCGTTTGTGGAACTCTGGGATTGATGAAGATAAAGAGATCGCACGTAAGCAGAAACGTAGACTGCACTATGTCGCGAACATCATGGTAATCAGTGATCCATCCAATCCTGCCAATGAAGGTAAAGTATTCCTTTATGACTTTGGTAAGAAAATCTTTGATAAGATTATGGATGTGATGCAACCTCAATTTCCTGGCGAAACTCCGGTGAACCCATTTGATTTCTGGTTGGGTGCTGACTTCCAGTTGAAGATTCGTAATGTTGCGGGATATCGTAACTATGATAAGTCAGAGTTTAAATCAACTGCGGCACTATTGGATGCAGATGAGACTAAACTAGAAGCAACTTATAATCAGTTGCATGATATGTCAGAGTTTGTTGCGGAGTCTTCGTACAAGTCTTACGATGATCTAAAATCACGACTAGAGGTTGTGTTAGGTCAGGCAACTGGAACTGGTGCGACAGTAAAGAATGATCTGTTGACTCAGACTGCCGAGACTGCACCGATCCGATCTGCGGAACCTACTGTAGTCTCTCAGACTGCACCAGAACCAACGATCCAAGCATCGGGTAGTGAAGATGACACATTGTCATACTTTGCTAAACTTGCGGCAGAAGACTAAAGAATACTCGCCTTAGGATAAACCGTCATGGTTATAGGGGTCTCTTCGGAGACCCTTTTTTTTTTATACCGAGTATGCCTCTTTCCTACCACTCATTCCGTCAGTGGGGTCTATTGCACCTTCTGCACTACCATGATGGACTTGATTAGAATTGTTGTTAGTATTGGTAGGTGCGTTAATGATCTGTTGTGCGATTGCACCACTCATCTGTTTTCCTTCATTTGCTATCTTTTCTTCCTGAGTAGCATCTTTGACCGCATTAGCACTGACCGGAGGGTTGGGTTTTATCTCAGTTTCTTTTGCTTTTGATGCTTCTAGTTCTGCACGACTTTCTTCTCTACCGGCAATCTTCTCTGAGGTATTTGTATCAAACTTACCGAACTTCATAACGGCAGAGAATGCATCACCGAATGCTTCCATCGGACCCTTTCCGCCAGGCACTAATGCTCCAAGAGCAGCGGCACCACCTGCCGCAACAGCATAAGGGAATTTCATTACACTAGTAACTACGTTCCACAACTTCTTACCTAACTCAGCAATTGCGCCAGCAAAAGACATATTCGCAAAGTCATCCTTGATACCGTCCATGAAACCCAATAATGTATCGGTGATTGAGTTGAACAGACCACCAATCATCTCGGAGAATGAGAACGAATCCAGAATTTCTGAGAAGTTCTCAAACCCAAGTTTACCTGCTATCCAACTCACGATGTTCTTGAGTAGGTCAAGTGGCATTCCAACAATTCCTATCAAGACTCCACTGATTGCACCAAGGACACCACCAAGTATTCCACCCGACTCAAATCCTGCTTTGAATCCTTTGAATGCATCAACCATTGTCATTATGATAGTAAGAGGGAATAAGACTACACGACCAAGAGTTCTGAATATTTTAAAGAATCCACCAAAGGATTGTTTTAGTGTGGTGAAAACCTTTTTAACTTTCTTCATCGTATCTTTGATCTTTGAAGCAGTATCACCCGATGTCTTTGCCGCACCTGTAACAGAGTCTTTTAGTTGCTTGATGTCATCAACAAAACCAGAGAATGGTTTTAATAATTTACCAATTAACTTTGAAGCATTTTCAATGAATGTTAACTTCCTAAACTTTCCTGCTATACCACGAAATGCCACATTGATGTTTCGGAAACCATTGGTAAATGCTTGACGGATATTAGTAGCAAGTGCTGTCAGTCTTCCACCAACACCTTTTGCCCAATCCTTCATTTTATCAATTCTCTTTGCAATTCTTGCAATACCGTTAGTAAATACTTTTCTTATACGGTTAAATTGGTTCTGAAGTTTCTTACCTGTGTCGGGGAAGAATTTATTAACGAATAGTCTGAATGGTGCTAACATAAATTTTGTTATAGACCTGACCATTTTTACCATAGTCTTGGTAAACGGACTCAATATTAATTTTGCGGCACGAACAAAACCTTCAACGATACCCACTGCGAGACCCGCAATTGCGGCAGTGATACCTGCGATCATTCCAAGAATACCCATACCCTTGGTGTCAGACATCAGTTGACCGAGATCAGGTAAACCACCTGCCGCTGCTACTTTCTCCTCTCGTTTTTCTTCTAGTTTATCACCTGCTTGGTTCTTGAGGTCTTTGAAGTACTTACCAAACATTTTAGACAACGCACTGACCTCAGATGACATCTCTTTGGTCACGCTGCGTGATTCTGCGTTTTCTTGTTTGGTCACCTCAATCAGATGACCTATACTTTTCTCTGCCATTATTCCTATCTCTGTCGTTGACGTTCTTCTTGTTCGTGACGTTCTTTTTCTTCTTTAAGATGCTCTACTAGTAAAGCAACATAAACTTCCCTCTCAAACGGCATCATATTTTCTAGTTCTGTTAACGAGTAATTATGATGTTGCATCATGCCAAAGTTAGTCTTGTAATGGTTTACAAGGTTATCGTGTGAGAGGCATACTAAAAAAAATCTTGGATGCCCTTCAGTGTTCTATTCTGTTCCGTACTGCACTCTGGACATTTAAAGTCAATGTTGTGTTGCATTGTTGGTGCAGATTGCATAAACTCACCAATCTTTTCAAACTGTGAGTTAGTCATTGAATCAATAAACTCTTGCATCTCTCCAGAACTAACCTCACTCGCATCAACTCTCTCGTCCTCGGTCATAATTGTCTTAATACACTTACCGATCATCTTGAAACCAAACTCAGTTTCTGACATATCCTCAGAAAAGTTATTGAGAAAATCGTGAAACGATGGGTACTTTAATTCCAAGGTGACACTTGGTGTCAATTCAACTATAGGACTTACATCAGGAAGGTCAACTTTAATATCCTGTAGGTTGATCTTACATTCTGTTGAATGTCCACACTCTTCATACCCACACTTGATATTAATATCAGCAGTCTCACCAACTGAACGTGAACGAATCTGCGTAAACATATACTCAACATCAAATACTGTGAGGTCTTTTGGTTTTACATCTTCACAACAAATTCCAACAACATCAATCATTGCTCTCATTGCTTGTTTCTGATCACCACCCTCAAATGCAAGTAGAAGAATCTTTTCTTCTTTTACAAGGTAAGGTCTGTATAGAACCTTCTTTCCCGTTGATGGTTGTACCATCTCGTGGGATGGGGTCGTGTTTAACTTAGGTAATGCCATTATATTCTCCAAATAATAATAATGTTATAAAAATTTTCTAATCAGATCGCCTGCCAGACCTTCAATAAATCCGGTATCTTTTGCGTCTCCACCTTCAGACTTCCAGTTCTTGTACGATAATTGTACCGATACTTCAAGTAACTCTCCGTCATCACTCAACTCAATTGCATTCAATGTTGTTGGGTATGCTTTATCTAGGACTAAAGTATAAGTGATGTCATCTCCGAATATGAGATTCAAATCAAACTGACCTTGGGCAAGATCAAGGGGTCCTAGTCTTGGTAATCTACTACGTAGGTAAGATGGAATCTTTCCTGCGTCATAAAGTTCTTTCTTTATGATAGGGAATGCGGTTCCCTTCTTAATGTGTTGGATAATGACTGGATGTGTATAGTCATTAAAGTATCCAACTTCTTGGGTCTCTTGATTAACCGCAAGATTCTGCCATGTCTCAAAGTATTGTCTTACTTTCATATCATTAAGACAATGGAAGGTCAACTGGATATCATCGGTTGCATGACCATACGCAACTTTAGTTGTAAGAAGACCCATCTGTTTTTCGGTTGACAGTATTTGTCGGCCAGGAAGTGATGCTCCTTTACACAAGAGATTCATCTCTCGTACATCACCTGTAAGTGGAGGAAGAAAAATCTTAAACAGATTTCCCCTTGCCATGCCACCACCTTTACCGACTTGTGCTTTGAAATCATCAATTGCAAATGTCATTAACCTTTACCTATCTTTTGTCTTGAATCGTAGAACACCTTCTGTGAGTTTGCTTTACGGAACTGTGCGGTTGGTAAGAATGTCGCAATCTCCCACTCAGGTTGTGGCACTTCAGCAAACTTACTCTTGACGTGTTTGTTCAAGTAATGTTTAAAACACGGTTCGTAGTATCGCAACTTGGCAATACTCTGTAATTTCTTGTAGTTGATAGCAAACTTTGCATCATCACTCTTGTTACTAGCAGAGGTCTCCATCAATGCATCTAACATCTTTGCACGTAGAATGGGTGGAAGGTAATGCAAGTTTAGTCCATAGAATCCACCCTCCGCAGGTCCCACAACAATGACCAAGGGGAACAGATCGTAATACGGAAGTGTATCTTTATGTTTTGGGTCATAGAAGAACATCTGCATTGTACCTACGACACCACTCTTTGTCTTTGTTCGTAGTTGTTCTTCTTTCATCAATGCTTCGCGATTGATAGACCGCATGTTAGATGCTTTCTTTCTGAACCACTCACGAGATTCCTTGGTGCGAGGAGTCACACCCGCACGGAATGCCTGTCGTTCTAGTCTGTTGAATATATTACTCATAGTTCTATTTATACTTATTTTTTCCGTTTCTTACGAAAAGGTTTTAAAGTTTTTCCGAGGGGTTTCAACGGTTTTGTTGATTTGGGAATAAGAGTCTTCAATGGTTCGTTCTTCTCTGTCCATATTCTAAACACCCACCCACGTTCCTTACAGTATTCCTGCGCGGCATTCCACTTGTTAATGTTCTTTACATAGGTGAAACTCTCATTGAGATACCGTTTGGTCTTCTTGTTGCCTGTAGGTATCCTAGTTTCCTTGTCTGGTTTGATCTCAACCAACATAGTTCCTTCTTTGTACACCAACTTCAAATCCATAAAATATCTGTGATACCTATTGTCAACCTCATATAGATATGGTATAATGACTTCCTCGGAAGACCACTTCAACACATCTGGGTTATCATCTGCCCATTTGAATGCGTGTCTCTCCCACAAAGAACGATAGGTAACTTTTGTGTGATCTCCTTCATACTTCTTTGGATTTTTTACTTTGTACCTGCCCGAATATGCCATAAAAACCTTATAAATAAAGATAATGAATTTCTAACTTATTTATAGAGAAACTAAGATGGCAGATGAAACTAATACCAAAGTCAAACCTGAAGGGGTTGTGTCTACTCTTGAGAAAAAAGACCTTGAGTACCCATTAAACAATCCAGACGATTACTTAGGTAGAATAGTATTTAATGTACTGAAAGAAGCAGAGACCGACTTGGGTAATCTTCTTTCTGCCGCAGAGAAAGTGGTAAAGAAGGCGGCAATTGATACCGAAGAAGAGTCTGGAGTTGAAAAGGTTGCGGGGAAAAATAGTGAAGATCAGCAAAAAGCAATAAATACTCATAGAAACGGTCCCGTAAAGAATCAGACTCAGGTTAAACCACGATTACTCACTTCTGTTAACCCAAAAAGACAGGTATCTTTATATCTTCCGGTGGGTCTACAATTCCGTGATACGGTTGCATACGACAATATGGACTTGGGTGGTATGGGTGCTTCTGTTGAAGGTGCTCTCAAGAGCGGAGGTAGTGCTATTAATGCTCTTATTGATGGTGGGATGAAAACTTTAACATCGGGACTGAAGGGTACGGCAAGTGGTGATGTTGCGAAAGTTAGTGCAGTAAAACTTGTGTCTGCTTTACCAGATGAAGTTCAAGGTGCATTTAGGTCTGCCACAGGTGTCACCTCAAACCCTAACACTCGTGTACTATTTAAGAGTGTTAACTTACGAGAGTTTGCGTTTACCTTTAAGTTCATTGCGACTTCTGCCAAAGAAGCAGAAGAGGTAAAAGAAATTATAAAACTATTCCGAACAGAACTATATCCCGAAAATATTACCATACCAATTACTGGGGCAAATGATATATCTATTGGTTATCGTTTCCCAAACAAGTTTCAGATCAATGTAGAATATAATGGTGAAGAAATCGCAACCAAAATAAAACCTTGTTATCTAAGAGATGTTAGTGTAACCTATAACAATACTGCGATGGCAATGCATAGTGATGGAAACTTCCAAGAGGTAGAGATGTCTCTGTCATTCCAAGAAAGTAGAACACTCAACAGAAAAGATGTTGAAAAGGATGGATTCTAATGACCACAAAGTTTTTTTCCCAAATGCAAATCATTTCCTATAACTTTGGTAATAATGAAGCACCAGTTCTATTTGATGACATCAGTCAGTACGTAGATGTTATTGATGGAGTCAAAGACAATATTAGTTTCTATGCTACACACACGATATTGTCCGGTGATCGTCCCGACACACTATCCTATAAGTTATATGGGACTACAGATTATTACTGGACATTCTTTCTTATGAATGACCACTTACGTGAGTCTGGTTGGCCGGTTAATCAGAGTGCTATTAACAAAACCTTAAAAGAGAAGTATCCGCATCGCATGGTTACGACCAATTCAATAGTTGCAAAGGACTTTCCGGTAGGCACTATAGTAACTGGTACAAGCAGTGGTACTGTAGGAACTATTGTTAAACGAAACCTAGAAATGGGTCAAATGGTTATTGATACCGTAGACGATAATAATTATTCTCCGACAGAAACTTTAGTCTACACCTCTACCGAGGGTGCGGTTTATACTGCTACACTGATTAAAGAGTCGTTGCAATATGATGCTGTTCATCATTACGAGGATGCTAACGGTGTTCATGTAGACTTGCCATTGTATGACTTTGGTAATGTACCCTCTGGGGCAACTGCGGTCACCTACAGGGATCGTGTTGAGAATAGGAATCAACAATTAAAAGAAATTTCTGTACTTAAACCTGATGTTGTCAGTAGAGTCGTGAGTGAGTTTAGTAACTTTCACAAACAGGTAATTTAAAAGTGGGTAGTAAAACAACTCAGTCTCAACAGTTCAAGATTACAAAAGCGGAAATATCCGCAGATCGTCTTGGCGGACTCAATGTCAATACGTTTGATGTTCGTACATCTATTGCCGAACTGAACATCTTTGAGAGTCTGGACAAACCCTATCTTACTGGTTCGGTGGTTATTCTTGACGATAAATCATTATTTGACCGAATAAGTTTCCAAGGTAGCGAGAGATTCACCATTGAAATGGCATCGGTTGACAATACTTTGGACACTGTGTTCTCACGCACTTTCATTATGACAGGTGTAGAAGACCAAGTCAAGTCAAACGACAACGGAAAATCAAGTATGTATTCATTTACATTACTTGACGAACACGCATTCCTATCATCCCTAAAGAAACTTAGCAGGTCGTTTAATGGTCGTATTGACGAAATTCTGATTAAACTACTTGCGACAGAGATGAAGTTAAATATTGACCTATCATACTTGACATTACCTAGTGGAGAAAGTATTACTCCAGTGCAGACGAACATGAGGGGTATCATCCCAAATCTTTCACCCATAGATGCGGTCAGATGGTTAACCAGTAGAGCAACATCAGTGACTGGTGCACCATTCTTTACTTATGCAACAATGCATGATGATAATCTGCGTTTAGGTTGCCTTGATTCCATGTTATCACAAAAAGCGTGGAACACACAATTACCCTACACATATAACCCTGCCAACGTATCAACCGCAGATTCCCAGACAGAATTTGAAAAGACCTTTGCTATTAAAGCAATAACAATGGGTAAGTCTGCTAATACTTTGCAACTGGTTCAACGGGGTGCAATTGGTGCCGCGATGAATAACACCAATCTTAATACTGGTGAGATATTCAAGACACACCACAGCATACGAAACGTACTAGATAGAATGACTAGTACTAATATTTTGGGCAAGAACCAGAATGTATTTGACCCTACATTTAAAGTTGCGGATAAACCAGTTGATGAATATGATTCACATGTATTTCATACCGTGACATCAACGGGGACTTATGGTAGAAGAAAAAGTTATCACGATGAGTATGATGCATCCAAGTTCAAAAAGAAACTTGAAAGTAAGTCAGTACTCAATCACCTATATAAGAACATGCTAAATATAACGGTAGAAGGTGCGGGTTTAATTATCGCAAAGGCATCTGTCGGAGATATCGTAAACCTAAAGGTTGCGAACGACAACGTAGAAAACTCAAGCAATAGCACTGAAGAAGACCTAATTGATAAGGCAAAGTCTGGTGATTTTATTATCTATGATACAAGACACACCTTTAGTGGTACGTCACATAAGGTGTCAATGAACCTGTGTAAAATGGAGAAACTTCCGTAATGCCTCAACCAATTCTATCTGAGTTCTATGGAGACAATACACGATGGTTCATTGCGACTGTTGTGGATGCGTCACCCCCATATGGTTATGAAGGACGAGTAAAGATTCGTGTACATGGATTACACACAGAATCCACCCGACTAATTCCCCAAGCAGATTTGCCTTGGGCACAATGCGTGGTTCCTACTACCGAAGGTGGTGCGTCTGGTATCGGAAGAATGCCACAACTACAACCAAGTGCATTGGTATTTGGTATGTTCATGGATGGGGCAAACTCACAGACACCTATTGTGTTGGGATCAATTCCTCACGTGGAATTTCCTAGTGCGGTACAGATGGGGCAATCCGTTCAAGACACTGGTGTGGATAACAAACCAGAAAGTATGTGGCAAAAGTTTACCGGAGCAATAGCACCCGACTTGTCAGATATCAGAAATGATGAGACTGGTGGTATTCAGAATGTAACAAAACTTGCAAGAGAGAAAAGTTCGGTAGCATTCTTCTTGAACATAGGATACACCGAGAAACAAGCAATCGGTATTACTGCGGGACTTTCTTTCGTGTCTGGTATGCGTACTGGGATCACCCCTCAATCAAAGGGAATTGGTGCGTTTAGTGATAGACGATATAATGACCTGCTGAAATACTCTAATAGTGGTAGTCTATTTCTTACTCAGTTATCATTTGTTGCATACGAATTAAACGGCACACAATCTAGTGCTAATATAAGATTGCTACAATCAGACAAACTTGATAACAACGGAATCTGTCAAATATTTGCTAAGTACTATTTACAGAGACCGAATGCGGTAAAGAACATAGAATTGCAAGCAAGACGATTGACTGATAGGATAGCATAATGTCACTTAGTAAACGTAAATTAAACACTGTTCTTAAAACCGAAGACAAAAAGAGTCAGGCAGGTACCCTAAAAACTAGGGCAACCGAGTCCGTTGACCAGACCTTTGTCAAAAGAAATACTGTTCTTGGGCAACAAGATGGTGCAGTTGTTGGTGGCATTAAATCATTAGGACAAACTTCTAATTCAAGTGAAGAAGTTATTACTAGTCATGTTGGCACAATCACCGATACGTTTCCTACAAATGGTGTGCTAGGCAATGTGCTTGTAGTCACCCAAGATACCGTAACAGACTCTAATGGTGAGTTCCTACGATTTAAGTCCTCTGCTGATTCGGCAGGGAGTCTTGTTCTCAATTCATTGAGTATAGACTCTAATGGTAGTGGTACTCTATCTGTATTACGAGGTGCGGGTCGCGATTCCGCAGACGAGGCACGAGGGTTTGGCACTCTGGAAACAAGTGTTAATGCTATGACAGGTCTTCCCGCCATCAAGGCAAGTAATCCTACTTCTGCACTTGCGGTTGTGTGTGATGGTACTGCGGAAAGTGTTGCTGAGTGTATTGCTATTGCGGAGAATAAAAAATCTGAGGCATATTCTGACCTTATTGAATTCACCACTGTTGTAGACTCATTAAAACCAAAGTCTGCGGGGGGTGGTGGACTAATGGGAGCAATCTCTGCGGTAACAAGTGCTCTTTCCTTTGCGGGTAATCTAACCGCACAGTTCAGTTCTTTGGCACCAGTTGCCGCATTAAATGAGCAGATAACTGCGGTACAGGATAAGATTGACTTAGCGGGTAGTGAACTTGAGTCAGGAATAAAAGATGCACTTCAAATAGACAAGTTAGATGGATTTGTTCAGAATGTAAAGGACACCGTTGAGAATTCCACTGGTATCAAAGAGTTAATGACAGAATATCAGTCACTCAAGGCAGAACTAGACACTTTACCCGATATGGATACTGTGATAGGAACGGATTTGACTGAGGTCAGAGCAATAATCAACGAGGCAAAAGATGCAGCGGATGATTTCAATGAAGAATTTGATGTGCGGACAAACCAAGGATTACAAGGTTCTCTACAGAATATTGCAGAGGGATTGTCCAATGCCGCATCATCCTTTATCCGTAAGATTGTTGATGGTGGTATTCTCGCGACTGATCAAGAGAGACAACAAATTCTATCAAGGTTTACTAGCGGTAATCCTAGATTACAAAAAGAAGCAGTCAAGACGATATCTGGTAAATCTCAAAATATATCAGATCGTATGAAAGGAATCCTTGCTACAGACGAAAACACATCTAGTACATTAGATATGCAAATACAGATGATAGCAAAGGCAAAGGCACAAGGTGTTCCCGAACAAGAGATTGCGAGAGCACAACAAGAAATTTCTACCATTGACAATAAGATGAAGCAGTTGGATACCACTATTGGTGGCACTGTTGTTATTGATGCAAGTCTTTATGATGAAGGCAAACCTATTGATCAGTCCTCTAAGTGGAGTGGTAAAAATAGTCCAAACGATGTCTTTACCTATGTTTCATCGGTAGAGGAGTTGGATACAGAATTTACTAATGTGAAACGAGATGTGACCGAAGTCGTGATTCACGCATCCGATACTCATACAAACAAAGACATCGGTGCTATAGAAATAAACAACATGCAAATTGAAATGGAACATGATGGTATTGGATATCATTATGTGATAAGAAGGGATGGTAGACTGCAACGAGGCAGACCCGTTAATACCGAGGGAGATCACACACCCAGTCATAATAAATATTCCATAGGTATTGTACTGGTTGGTGGTATTAATGTTTCTACTGGTGAGGATAACCCAACAGACTACCGATCTTCTCAGGCATTTACACGAGAACAGTTTACAACATTAGAGAAGTTTTTAAGAGGATTCTATCGTAGATTTCCTGGCGGTCAAGTGTTCGGTCACAATGATATTGACATAAGTGAGTCTGACCCATACTTTGATGTGGTAGATTATGTTGAGTCTGTGTTTAGAAAACAAAACAAAACAACCGATCCCCTAAATTCCTTACCATTGAGTCCATCGGAGATGAATCAGTGACAACTAAAAAAGACAATTTTGATTTAAGAGTTGCTAAACTCGGTGAGGGACTAGAGAATACTTTGGGTGTTGCCCAAGATGGTATGCAAGACCCTACTGGTGAATATCCCAAACGAGAGTATAACTTTGGGACATCAATCAATAAGGCATCTCGTGGGTCTAAGGTAAACAATCTCTATGTTGGGGGTGGTGACATTGGTGTGTCTCTGAACATACAGGCACAACGTCCTTCCGAGTATCCATTCAACCAAGTACAAGAAACTATATCTGGTCATGTTATTGAACAAGACGATACGCCAGGCGGTGAACGAGTATTAATTAAACACCGTACAGGTGCGGGTGTAGAGATGAGAGCAGATGGTTCTGTTATTATCTCTGCTGTAAACAACAAGGTAGAAGTGACTGGTGGTGACCAGACTGTTATCATTGAGGGTAATGGTAATCTCGTGTATCAGGGTAACTTGAACATGAAGGTGACTGGTGACTATAATGTTGATGTTGGTGGTAACTATAATCTTAATGTGGCAGGTAGTCTACGAGAGAACATCCTAGAGAATCACCGAACGATCACCACAGGTAATCGTGAAGAGACTGTCAAGAAGAGTAAGATCAACAAAACCATGAGTACTCAAACCGATGTGATTCTTGGTGAACATAATCATCAAGTGAAGTTGGATTATAAATCTGCGATTGAGGGTAATGTAGAAATTGCAGGAGGATCGTCAGTCTTTGTTTCGGGTGAGGAATCCTTTGCGGTGTCTGCCCCTGTTACAAACATTACTGGTGCTAAGTATGTTTCTGTTCTAGGACAGAGGGGTGCCGTGGGTGGTGATATGGTGGACTTCACAGGTAACGTATTCCAAGGTGGTGAGGGTGCGGTTCCATTTAATTCTGGTGCGGTGTTCTATGGTTCGTTCTATGGTAAGGCACTTGAAGCAATCAAATCAAACCACGCAGACAAGGCAGACCTTTCATTGAGATCGTACTACGCATCAAATGCAAAGGCATCACTAACCGCAGTGACTGCGGGTACTGCCGCAACTGGTGCGTCAACATTTACAGTGCCCAAGATTCTGTCGGCAAATTTCCATGTACCTATGCTTGCAAAGGAAGAGATGGCACTACCAACTGGTCACACAGAACCACCCCAAGCACAGATAACATCACAGTGGGTAGTGGGACAGGTAATGAATGGTGACTATGCAATTAGGACTGTTGTGGTTGACGGTGGAGATGTATTGTTAACTAAGACACTACTTAGTGATGATTATGAGGATGTATTCAACCATGTACCAACAACCCAAGAGATTCGTTCTGCATTCAGAAGTGATACGAATAGAGAGTTGGTTGGGAATATACTTGTTTCCGAAGAAAGATTAAATTCAAGATATAAAATAAAGAGTCCACCTGCCATTGGTAGAACAGTGAAGAAATCCCCATCATCTAGATTTGGGTTTGAACCAATTGGTAATGCAATTGAGAATAGAGGAAAGAGATTTACACCATGATAATTTTAGTTGATCCAGTATACAATCCGAACAAGCAAGGGCAGATTACGTCTGCGACTAAACTCGGTCCTGGCGTTACAATCGCAAAGTTTCTTGGTTCATATGGAGACAAGACACCATTTAACCATGTTATAACCAATACGGCACGACAGCAAATTGCGCGGCACCTGTACTTACAAGCAGAAGCAATGAGAATCATCAATGGTAATACAGAAAATTTCAATGACATTCGTTTGATTGTGTCTGAGGGTCTCTACAAACCACGAGAGGTTGATGAGAACAACAAGACCATGCAGAAGAAATCTGATGGCAGACTTGTGTATTATCAAGTGATAGATCAGGAAGGTAAGATTAGTCTAGAGAAGACATTTGATGTTGCTGAGTATCTGAAAGATTATATCAGATTTAAAAAACTGTACCTTGATTATGATCAATACAATCCAGACGGAAGTCTTACCGCACAGATTGGTATAGAGTTCCCTACCACACCAGAATCCTTTGATATTAGATTTGATGGTGATGTGGAAACTTATTTCAATAACACACTAATGAGTGGAAACGAATTAGTAGAAATAAAGGAAAGTGACTAAAAAGTCATATAAATAGAACTATGGCAATACGTAGAGCATTCGCACAAGAAGACACTAACCTACAAACGGCATCCATTACGGCAAGTCGGATACGAGGTTATACTGATATTGATTTAACTTTCTCGCCCAAACCTACTGGTGGAGACATCTACAAGAAGACGAATAGTGGGGCAGTTAAACAAGCAGTAAAAACGCTTATAATGACCAATTCCTTGGAGAAACCTTTTCGTCCAGACTTTGGTGCGGACATGGTATCTCAGTTATTTGAGTTGGCAGATAGAGGAAGGTCTTCTATTGTAAGACGAAGTATTATTGAGAGTATTGGTGTATATGAACCTAGAGCAGAAATACTAGATATTAAGGTATCCCTGCAACCAGATAGAAACACCCTAGACGTAATTTTAAAATTCAAAATTGTTAATACGGAAGAGCAAGTTGAATTCACTACCACACTAGCAAGGTTAAGATAAAATGGCAACAACAATACAATCAACATCATTAGATTTTGATGCGATCAAGAATAACTTAAAGACATACCTCGCACAGCAAGATGAGTTTGCGGATTATAACTTTGAAGCATCTGGTCTGTCAAATATCTTGGATGTTCTTGCGTACAATACGCATTACAATGGACTTACTGCCAACTTTGCCTTGAACGAATCATTCCTCGGAACCGCACAGTTGCGTAGTTCTTTGGTATCTCTTTCAGAAGGTATTGGTTATATTCCCGATAGTATGACATCATCACAGGCAATTATCAATCTGACGTTGAATCTGTCTGGTGTTTCTGGAGCACCAACTACCATACAAATACCTGCGGGATATAAGTTCAACGCAACGGTAGATGAACAAGAATTTGTTTTTCAAACACAAGAAGATTTAACTGCTGATGATAATGGTGATGGTCTGTATATATTTAAAGACGCATCGTCTAATAAAAATATTAAGATATATGAAGGTATTGAAAGAGTTAAAACATTCATAGTATCTCGTGCCGAAGACAACGAAGTCTATATCGTTCCAGATAATACTATGGATACTGGCACCGCGATAGTTCGTGTTTATGAAAACCCGACTTCTTCTGTATTCCTGCCATACACAAATATCATTAATGCAAACAATATTAATGAAAACTCTACATTGTACTTTCTCAAAGAAACACCTAATGGATTGTTTGAATTGTCCTTTGGTAACGGAACAACTTTGGGTAAGGCACCTAAGACTGGTTCAAAAGTTACTGTATCTTACCTTGCGGTAAGTGGACGTGCATCTAACTCTGCTAAAGTGTTTGAACCACAGGCAGAAATTAGTGTTGGGGGTCAGAATTATGATGTGTCGGTGTCAACTGTAGATAATGCTATTGCAGGTTCTCCCAAAGAATCTATGGAATCTATTAGACAGTTTGCTCCCTTTCAGTATGCAACTCAGAACCGAATGGTAACTGCGGTAGATTACTCTGCACTGGTGCTACGTAATTTCTCCACACTGATAAAAGACATGAAATCATTTGGTGGTGAAGAGGCACTTGAACCAGAATTTGGTACAGTATTTTTGTCAATTCTCTTTAATGCAGAGGTCACGCCAGGCGGGGTGGTAGAGCAGAATACAAAAGATGCTATTCAAGACCTTGTAAAACAATTAGCAGTTGCTTCGTTCATTGTCAAGTTTACTGATCCAGTCAAAACTTTTATTGAGACCCGAACGTTTTTCCAATTCAATCCTAGTTTGACAACACTGTCTAGGAATACAATTCTAAATAAAGTAAAGGGTGCTATTACAAAATACTTCACAGATAATACTGGTAAGTTTGGACAGTCGTACAGACGTTCTAATTTGTTAACCATTGTGGATAATGTATCTCCCGCTATTTTATCATCTCGTTCACAGACTTTTGTTCAGAGAAGGTTTACGCCACAACCGACAGTCTTACAAGATCATACTCTACGATTTGCGGTTCCGTTAAAATCCCCAGACGATGTTGATTACATTATAACATCATCACAATTCTTGTTTAAAAATAAGACTTGTGTCCTAAGAAACAAGTTGAATACTAATAAATTAGAAATATTCAATGGTGAAGACAATGAGGTGATTGTTGATAACGTAGGTTCGTATAGCGGTGATGTTGTATCAATTGTTGGATTACAGGTTGATAACTTTGTTGGGGCAAATAATTTCATTAAAGTAAGTGCTGTACCTGCCAACGAAAGTTCGTTGACCCCTTTCAGAGAAGATATTGTAGAACAAGACATCTCCAACACCTTTGTTTCTATTCGCGAGATTGCCACTGGAGTCACTAACTAATGGCACAGAAGAATGATACGTTAACCGATATCGGACGTAGAGAGATTGCGTTTACCAGTCATGCTATTGATAATGTCCTGCCTGACTTTTTTAAGACTGAGTATCCAAAATTAATTAGTCTGTTAGAACATTACTATGAGGGGGAACATGTCCAAAATTCACCCGCACGATTGATCCACGAATTGTTTCTCAGTCGCGATATCACACAGACAGATTTAGAGTTGTTGTCCTACATTGAAGACGAACTTCTGTTGGGACAATCCTACTTTGAGGGATTTGCGGACAAACGCGCTGCGGCAAAGTATTCAAGTATTCTGTATCGTTCTAAGGGTACTAAGTACTCTATACAACAGTTCTTCCGAACATTCTTTACTATTGATCCAGAGATTGTCTACACAAAAGAAAATGTATTTAAGATCGGAGACGAGAAATCTACTCTAGGTCTTGATGGACAGAGATACATTACCGATAACAAATTGTATCAGACATTTGCACTATTAATCAAGTCAGACATAGCATTTAGTGAGTGGGTAGTACCTTATAAATTATTTACTCATCCTGCGGGAATGTATGTTGGAGCAGAAGTTCAGATTGTATCAGTAGTGGCAGATACACTAACCGCACCACAGGTAATACCGGCACCACTGCCACCTATTGCGGTTCATTCGGAAGCATCGTTTGGAGACTTTGGACACATGGATATTTCTGCCCTTGTTGATGACCTATATACTGATTCGGCAGGAGTCTTGAGTAGAATCAATGCAGAACTTACTTCTGTAGAAGACTTCTCACTTGAACAGATACAGACTATTAACAATCAGTATTCGTCTATACGAGAAGCACAGATTTCTAGTTCACCCACATTTGATGATTCAGATGAAGTAGGAACTAATGGTATGGACTTGAGCAACTCGTTCTCGTTTGAAACGATGGATCAAGACAAACATCAATTTTGGAGTGCAGACTCTGATCAATATATAAAAAGTTTCACATTATAACTTATAAACTCTTATAAATAGTATGAACAACAGGACTGAATAGAATGGCACGACAGACACTAAACAGAGGAACTGCGGCAAATGACGGAACGGGTGATACCCTCCGAGTTGCGGCACAGAAGATAAATGAAAACTTCGCACAACTATACACTGCCATTGGTGGTGATAGTGCGACTGCGACAGTAAGATTAACTGCCGCAGGAGTTGAGTTT
>Ga0115572_10000550_pt1 | contig 31682 bp, 51 predicted proteins | sample COGITO_mtgs_1206_FD_88681 | JGI IMG/M metagenome (GOLD analysis project Ga0115572, IMG submission 88681) | Pelagic marine microbial communities from North Sea - COGITO_mtgs_120607 | ecosystem: Environmental > Aquatic > Marine > Epipelagic | place: Germany:Helgoland, sampling site Kabeltonne... | reverse complement strand
ATGATTCATCAATGCAACAACCTATCAACAACCCCTACTTCGGTGGGATGCAACAAGCTCAAGAAAGCGGCATGGTATATGCTCGTGTTACTATCCCACTCGGCGCTAAGAAAGGCCGTGTAGACTGTAACCGTATGTACAACCTTGAGATCGAACGTATGAAGAACGAAAATGAACTTCTGCGTCGTCAACTTCAACAAATGCAAAACTCTGCTATAGTAATTTCCGTAGATTAACCCTCAAAAAAGTGAGAAAAACTACGTATCTATAATGGAAAAATTAATTAAACCACCCTCTAATATTAGGAATATACTTATGAAAAATGTAATCATTGCTTCTGCTATCGCCCTCGCTTCTGCTTCTGCTTTCGCTTCTGCACCTATGGATTCCGGTGTAGCTGAGTTCGGCGGTTCAGTTTCTAAAGTCTGTGATGTATACGGATTCGAGAAAGGTCGCGTTGTAATTCGTGATGGCTCTGATACTAACGAGTTCCGCTCTGACGTTGCTGGTGGCAAAGCCGCTACGTTCTACGTTCGTGCTAACTCTCGTAACTCTGTGTTGACATTCGGTGCACCTGCTATCACTGTTAATCGTGATGACGGTGTTGACGTATGGTACCCACAGTACCGTGTTGTAAACTACTCAGGTAAGGTTTCTGCCCTTAAGAACAACCGTGAGACAGCTATCGACACTAACACTGCTACAGTATTCACTACTTCTGTAGGTACTAACGCAGTTGAACTACACATCCAAATCACTGATATCAACAGCAACTCTATGATCCCTGCTGGTACCTATGAAATTGATGTTCCTGTAACTTGCACTAAGAGTTCTATTGCTACTAACTAATATTTAACTATTTAACCTTAACTTAAACTTTAAATGAATACCTATTAAGGATTTTATTATGCTTATCAATTTATTAATTGCTTCTTGTTACTTTGTAATTTCTATTTCAATTTACAACATTGCTATTATAACTATTAAAGAAACTTTACGTTAATTAAATAAACCTACAAGGAGATCGCTATGATCCGCAAACTTTATCACGGCTGTACATCAGCTAACCTTCAATCTGTAATGGACGACATTAAAGTAACCCAACGTGGTTTCTTTATGACTCCTGACATTAACATTGCTAAACAGTATGGTAAGAGAGTTGTCTGCTTCGAAGTAGGCGAATTCGATTCTCATATCGGCACTATCGATAAAAGCTGTGACGCACAAGAAGACATTTCAAGCGGTATTGAATATGTCATCCGTACCGAACAACACCTCGTGTCTTTTTACAAGTCACTTGATGATGTTTACGAAATTTAACCTTAACCTAACTCTTTAAATCTTTTATTCTATTAAGGAAATACTTATGAAAACTTTTGATATTGAAGTTCTTAACTCTGTAGTAAATGCTGTAAACGTTTCTGTTGAAGCTATCTATGACTCTACAAGCATGTACGGATTTGACAAAGCAATTCACGTAGAAGCTAAGTATCAACTTTTTGTTGGTCTTTCTAACGTTGCTGAGTATCTTGGCTTTAGCGCTTATCAAGTAAATGCTCTTACTGAGCAGTTGTTTGAAGCTAATAAAGAGATGTTTATTGAAAAAGCTTACATTGCATTTGAAGGGGAGTACGCGTAATGGCTGTTGAACAATTTGATCAAATGAGCCTTCGTCAGAAAGCCTTTTATCCGTTCACCGATGCTGAGTGGTCTAAACTTACTAAGGATCAAAAGAAGCGAGTCTTCTTTGCCCGTCACAAGTTTACCAAAAAGTAAGGAGCAGAAATGTACGTTGTGCTTTATGATAGCTATGTAAAACACCGAAACTTTCTCTTTTGGCGTAATGCTAATTCAGAGTTTGTTGAGGGTTTAAACAACAGAGCTTGGGGAACCATAAAGGATAATGAATTCAATGTAGAGTTCACTAACTCATACGGTAAACCCGGAGCAAGATTGATTGGAACTTTTAGAAAGTTCTTTAGGTTAATCGTTGCAACGGGTATAGCGTATGGTTATGATAAATATCCTGGTGGTAGATCTTGCATTGCTTTTGGGTTTTTCGGAACCTGTTACGTTTACTTAATTGTACCCGGCTTTGATGCTAAGTACTTATTTATTCGAATGTCATACAAGGAGCTTCCAAATGACTGATATCAATAAATTTCTTCGTCCTACAGACGAATTTTTTCAGATGCGTGAACAGATCGGTTTTGAAATTGATGGACTTAAAAACTCTATTCAAAACAGAATCGGTACTTTAAACGAACAATCTCAAAGAAACCTTATGATTCACGGTAAACACCTCAATGGTTTGAAAATAAGTCTTGCTAACATATGGCGACTTGTAGAACAAATTGAGGATTGCCAGAATCGTATTGATGGTATCAATGAGTGTGAGCGAGTTCAGAAAAGGAGTCAAATATGATTTATTTAATTGTTTTTGCAATGTTTTTTATGTTGGTTGAAGCTACGGCTTTTCCGCTAGTAACTTTATTTATTTAACACCCCTACCCCTGCGCTACGCAGAACTCTTCGTGCTAACGAATGGCCTTTATGGTCACTCTATAGCATTAAGACTTCTGTGTAGTGCAGGGGTGTTTAACTTTTTTTTTTTTGTAAAGGAAATAATATGACTACTGAACGACAACTAGACATGTTCCAACCTGAACATTTTATTTATCAAAATCACATAAACCCAAAAGCTCAACAAGAAGTAACTGATACTGTTACCGAAGAAGTCCAATACCTTATAAACAACATGTTTGATAACTTTGAGGATTTTTTCGAGTTTGACAAAGATAATGAAATTACAGATCAAGAGTATATGGACTGGGTTTCATCGATGATCACTAATGCCGTTTCGGAATTAATCCCTAACGCATAAACAAGGATTGCTTAAATGCGCGATTTACTACTTGAGAGTTTGTCAGCAAGGCTACTCACAACTAAAGACCGACGCAGTCATGTACATTGGCTGTGGAAGAATTTAGAGAATGACGAAAATACTATAGACCCCGAAAAGGTAGAAGCTGTTTATAAGCTTATTATCAGTAAGGTTGCTATGGGCGTTATTCAAGGAGCCTCTATGACTTCAGTTGCTGTGTCTATCGGTTCCTCTATTCGTATGCATTTTAACGAAGAGCCTGTTGAAGAAGAAACTGTATATGCCTTACACTGCGGTGTTAAGGTATTAGAAGCCTTTTGTAACAAAGACTTCCCTGAACGTGGGGTAAACTTGCTAGACATTAAGCTTGTAAACAAAGGAAGATCTTCAAAAGCAAGTGATAACGCATTGTATGCTGTTACTTGCATTAACGATGCTTTGTTACAGGAGATTATACTGGGTGAAGACATTGAGAACTCCCCAGAGTTCCCTTTGTTAGAACCCGCTAGCCCTTGGACTTCTCACTACCACTCTGGACTTAAGTGTTCTCTGATAAGAGGCGCTTCTACTAGCACGCTCAAGATGATTACGCCGGTATCTGGTGCTCCTGTATATGAAGCGTTAAACAAGCTTCAGGAGACACCTTATGCTATTAGTCAAGAAGTGTTTGGAGTCTATAAAGCATTACTAGGAATGCAATCTAAAGAAGACCTTTTGAAGCGGGACTACAAGCCGTCTAGCCTCTCTCCGTTTAAACACGACAAAGAAGAGATGATTGCTAGCCGTGCTGGTATGTTTCTTGAAGCTGAGTTTATTCGCACTATCGCTAACAAAATTGGTGAGCGCGACTTTTACCAAGCTTACAACGTGGACTTCCGGGGTCGGATATACCCAATGACACCCTACCTTAATGAGCAGTCCTCAGATAACGCAAAAGGTTTAATACGTTATCGTGATGGGGTAAAACTTGGAAATGAAGGGGCTTATTGGCTTGCAATACACACTGCTAATTCAATCGGAGAGGACAAGCTACGCTTAGATGAAAGAGTTGAGTATGTTGAAGAACGTATGGAGGAAATTATTAGCTGGGCTGATGATCCTCTAGTTAATACCGGATGGATGAAAGCAGACAAAGCATGGTCTACTCTTGCTTGTGCTTTCGAATTTAGGGCAATACAAGACTTCACATTGATTGGAGGTAACGATATTTCTGAGTATGAATGTGCTATGCCCATCTTCATTGACGGTAGTAACAACGGCGTACAACACTTAACCGCATTGTCTCTTGATGAGAAGATTGCACCATTAGTAAACTTAGTGCCTACAGACCTGCCCGGTGACGTGTATATGTATGTCGCCGAAAAGACGTGGGAAGCACTAGACACTCTCTATAAGGCCATGGGAGATCATCCTATTAAGGAAGAGATGCCAAGGTTGCTAGAGGAAATAAAAGTAATTAAACTTAAGCGTGAAGTAGCGTTAACTAAAGAGGAAAAAGATTTAGCCTTTAAAGAGCTTGATGAGTGGCGAAAAGCCAATAAAGATCTTCTTAAGGACATCTGTGTTCCTTTTTGGCATAAGCTATCTAGCGATAAGAAGCTTCAACGAAAAACCGTAAAGAGGCCAGTAATGACTCTAGGTTACGGTGTATCTCAACAGGGTGTACGTGGTCAAGTATTTGATGACACAAAGTCTCTGAATGAAGATCTTAAGTTTAAAGACAAACAATGGTCTAATCCTTTCGGCGATCTATTAAGAAACACTATGATAGATAAATTGAAAGGACCAGCCATTATGTTAGCCTTGTTTCAAAAACTTGCTGATCGTGCTAACGAAGAAAATAAGTTCTTGTCATGGAGAGTACCTATTACAAACTTTCCTGCAGTACAAGAATACTTAAGGACTAAAGAGACTCGCGTTCGCGTTCGTTTCTGTAAGTCTAATAAAGGTAAGGGCATTCAACTTACTATTCAACCTAAAGAGGACGGTAAACTAGATAAGCGTAAACAAGCTACTGGTGCTGCTCCAAACATTGTTCACTCGTTCGATGCCGCGCATCTTACACTGCTAGTGAACGCTTCACCGTTCATTGTAACTACCGTGCATGATTCCTTCGGTTGTCACCCCGGTAACATGGGCGATCTGTTCCGCATAACGCGAGAAGAGTTTATTAGATTTTATGAGAGTGACCCGTTATCACAACTGCTTGCTCAAACAAACTCTTTAGACCTTTTCCCCGAGCGTGGAACGCTTAACTTAACTGCTGTAATGGATTCAGATTTTGCATTTTGCTAATTGATCACATTATAGCACCACCTAAAATCAAATCTTAACAAAACACATTTTCTAAAAGGATATAAACTATGTCATCTATCGTAATTCGTAACGCTGAACTTTTCTGGGCCAAGCTGGACCAACCTGTTAACCCTTTCAACGCTCCACAGCCGCATTGGGAACTCCAAATTCGAACCCGTGACAAGGCCGAAGCAAAAGTATGGCGTGACACTCACGGTATGAAAACTACTCTCAAAGAAGACAATGAGGGTTCATTCTACCAAGTTAACCTAAAGCGCAAAGCGTTTTCTCGTGACGGCGATCCTCGTGATCCAGTAAAGGTTGTCGATGCACAACTTATGCCTCTCGATGGTGCTATTCTTGGTAATGGTTCAATCGGTAATGTTCAGATTGACACCTACACTTACAAAATGAACGGTGTAGAAGGAACTGGGTTCTCTCTCAAAGCTGTTCAGGTAACTAAGTTGGTTGAATACAAGGGCGGCAACGGTCTTGCTTTCGAAGCTGAAGGCGAAACAGAGATTGTTGTCCCTGTTGACACAGCAACAGACGACGCAGAGTGGTAAGATGGATAGGTACCGGATTCGTTATTGCCGGTGCCTTATTAGCGGCCGCAGGTTTAGTCCCTCTTTGTTTCTTAGTGGGGGCAATAGGTTCTTTCCTGTGGCTTATTGACGCAAATGATAAGCCTTTAGTAGTGTTGAACGCCTTTATGTTCATACTTAATTCTATAGCTTATTTTAACAATTAAGGTAAAAAACAATGGATTTACAAATTGCACAATTAACTCTTCAATTTCTTTCTCGTGTTAATCTTCAAGCTAATGAAGTAGATGCGTACCTTGCTGTACGTAATGCACTTGAGTCTGCTATCCGTGAAGAGCAAGACAAAGAAGTAGGACTTCCTGCTGAAATTTAATTAAAGATAGCCCCTTGACAATAATGTCTTGGGGCTTTTTATACGGAGATATATATGAAAGATTATGTTTACCTTGCAGGGCCAATGGAAGACTGTAGCAAAGACCATATGTGTGGCTGGCGTGAAACTGCCGCTATTTCTTTGTCTAACGCAGGTCTTGACTCATTAGACCCTACACGTCGCATTAGTTTTCACGATCAACTTGGAGATTCGCTTCAAGATGAAGTTCGTGGTATGAATGTATGCAAGCGTATCTTTAAGCAAGACTTACAAGACATTGCTGATAGCCGAGTGGTCATTGCTGATGTTCGTCGTAGTTCGGGCCGAGGTACTGGTACCTCTATGGAATTAATGTTTGCACACATGAAAAATAAAATTATTATTCTATGGGCTGATGAAGGAGATTTTCCTCATCCGTTTATTGAAGCTATTGCTACTGAGAAGCACTATAGCCTAGAAGATTGCTTAGAGGCTACTTTGAGTTATTATTAGGGAGTTTGTTATGATGTATACGGTTTATTTTCTTGTTTTATTTGCAGTTAGCCCAGAAGGTGAAGTACTAGAGACTAAAACAGTTTTACAAACTGAATATCCAAAAGTTTGTCAGGCTAATCGTTACCTTGTTGAAAAAACTACTAAATTACCTGAAGGTGTTAAACTAATAACTCGCTGTATTCCACAATTGAGGACAAAGGTTTGAACGTATTTTACATTGACAAAAGCCCCGAAGTAGCCGCCCGTAACATGATTAACAAGCACGTAGTCAAGATGATACTTGAATGCGCACAAATTTTATCTACTGCTCACAGAGAAGCAGGTGATGAAAGTGATCATTTTTACAAGCGCACCCACGTAAACCACCCATCTTGCGTATGGGTACGACAGTCAACTCAGCATTATGCATGGGTTTACCGTCATATGATTGAGCTAGGTAAAGAGTATTCCCGTCGTTATGGCAATAAAACTCACCTGACTATTATAAAGATGGAAGAAGTGTTGAAAACCCCACCGGCATCGATGCCTAATAACGGTTTCACACCGCCTCCTCAATGTATGCCAGATGAATATAAGCGCGACTGCACTGTTGCTGGTTACCGAGCTTACTACCAATTTAAACGCGAAACAATAGGAGAAAAGTAATGCCTTATATTGCACAAAATGATCGAGATGAGTTTGCTGGAATTGAAGACGCGATCGCCGCAAGACCTATTAACTCTGCAGGAGAGCTTCAGTACCTTATTGCTTTAGGTATCAGCGCTTACTTTCGAAACAACGATTACCGTTATCAAAACATGAATGACATTATGGGCGCTCTTGCAGGTGCTCAGATGGAGTTTTATCGTCGCCATGTCGGACCTTACGAAGACGCTTGTATTCAGAAGAACGGCGATGTTAATGGTTATTTGATTGAAAAGACAGGAGATCAATACTAATGGCAATTCAAAAGAAAGATGCATGGGCCTTTAACGAAATTCAAATGAGAAACCTGTTTGAAGCTAGGCAATCATTTGAAGACTTTGAAACTTTGTCATTTTACGCTGATATGTACAGCTTCAGATTAAACACATTTCAAGACATTCACTCGCGAGAGCCGTATCATCCATACGAAGTCCAACAGTTTCAAGAGGACATGGCTTCAGGATACCTCCCGCGCTTATTTAAGGAAAACCAAATGGGAACAGTTATTGACACTGATACTAGAGCGACTGCTCCGGTTCAATCTACAGAAACAAATTATTACTATTACAACGGATTAAAAGACGCTGTTAGTCCTGTATCCGAGATTACTGAGCTTCACTCGAAGTTCCTAGACACCTCAGAAGGCGCAGAGTTTGCCGCTGGGGTGTCTCGGGGCGAAGCAGGGGAAGACCCTAAGTCTGATGAGTATGAGCTAAGGGCTTGCACCATGCAAGAGCTACGTAGCATTGATGCCTACATGTCAGAGCTTACGGAAAAAGGGTCAACAGACAACATTTCTAAAGCTGTATCTGGCTCACACTACAACGACGTAGTGCCAGGCTTCCAGTATATGCAGATGATGCAGTATATGTTGGAAGATAAAGAAGGCGTCGAAGCGCACTTGCTAGGGCAAGTCTATAAGTATTTGATGCGTTCAGGTAAGAAAGACGACGTTGAGCAAGAATACCGTAAAGCTCGTTGGTATCTCAATTGCCTTGTCAAGTACAAGCAAACAGGTATCGTAGACCCTAACAACAACGATTAAGGAATAGTAATGAACGACTCTCAACTTATCGAAGCACAAAAAGAGACTGCAAGTCACCTTTTAAGAACTTTGTCTGAAACTTTAAAGACACGAGAAATCTATCTTGCTGGCGGTATGTTGCGAGAGCACTATTTCAACCGTCCCGGCAACGATTATGACATCTATGCCTATACGCCAGAAATCAGTGAAGACTTTATTTTACCTCTTATTAGAGGCGTTGAAGGCTTTGAAGATTTCGATTATAAAGAGCAACACACCGAAGAAGAATTCGATGATGAGTGCTATGCGTGGACGGATTATAATTCTATCCTTATTGACTTCATTCTAGAAGGTTCCTATGAGGGAGAAATAGTTCAGCTCATCTTTCTGAAAAGACAACCAGTAACCCCTCGTGATTATGTTGAACATGGGTTTTCTGTTAACATTTCAAAGATATGGCAAACACCGCACAACGAGCCTGTATTCACAGAGCAATTTGTGCAAGCAGTAACAGAGAAGTACCTAGTGTTTAACTGGGATTTTACAGGGAAAGTTAATTATTCTTACATTCGTAAGATTATAAACCGCTTTCCAGATTTTGATGTCGATGAAGGCACTATCGGCAACTTGAACCGTAACTTTGCGAGAGCGGGTTACCTTTAAGGAAATTTAAATGAAATTAGTATATGACATCGAAGCGAATGGTCTGCTTCGTGGAAATAAAAGAAGTGACCCTGTGAGCAAAATATGGATAGTATGCGCCGTTGATCTTGATACAGGTAAAGAATACATCTTCTGTGACCATACTGAAAACGAAGACGCACGTCCATTAGAGGACTTTAAAGAGTTCTTTAACAACGCTAAAGAGCTTATTGCTCATAACCAAATACAATACGATCTTCCCGTATTGAAGAAAATCGCAGGATGGGAGCCAAAGCCCGGTACAGTTATTCGTGATACTTTGTTAATGTCGCAAGTTCTTGATTACAATCGATTTAGTGGCAAACACAACCTTGCTGTATGGGGCGAATACTTAGGTGTTAAGAAGCCTGAACACGAAGATTGGCTTAACTTTTCTGAAGACATGCTACATCGTTGTCGTGAAGACGTTCGCATTAACGAAAAGGTTTATCGACTTCTTGCTCGTGAGCTTACGACTTTTCTTAAGGCTAGCAAAAATCCTGAGTACATGAAGAAGTCTCTTCGTGTTGAACACCAACTAGCTGAGTTTCAAGCGCAATGTGCTTCTAACGGCTGGGTGTTTGATATGAAAACTGCAAGAAAGCTAGAGTGGGATATGGAGTCAGAGTTGGCTAATATCCGATCTATTATTCAACCTAAAATGAAAGCGAGGATTAAAGTACTAGATGATGAACCACGTCTTCCTGAATACAAGAAGAACGGCGAGTATATGGCTCGCACTGTTGCTCACTTTATTGATGCAGATGGAAAACAAACCATCCAAGCTTCAGAAGGGCGCACTAAGCAGACTATTGCTGGTCCATATATGCGTATCAAAATACTTCCGCCAGACTTGGGTTCAATGGACTACGTTAAAGAGTATCTCTATTCTATTGGTTGGGAGCCTCTTGATTGGAACTGGGAACGACGCGGCAAGGAATTTGTTAAGAAGTCACCCAAACTTTGTGAAGAGTCGCTTAATGTTCTTGGTGAAGACGGACAACTTATTAACACGTTTTTCACTACACGATCACGACTTGGTATTATACAAGGCTGGATTGCTAACACAGATGAAGACGGGAAGCTACGCGGTGACATGTTTACCATTGCAACCCCAACAGGTCGAGCAAGACACAAGATTGTCGTAAATGTTCCTTCTCCAAAAGCCTCTTGGGGTAAAGAGATGCGAGCCTTGTTTGGCTGTGAGAGAGGTTACAAAGTAGTCGGCGCTGACTCAAGCGGTAACCAGTTCCGTGCTCTTTGTCATTACATCAAAGATGAGGATTTTACTAATGAAGTTATTAACGGAGACGTCCATCAAAAAAATGCTGACATTCTGGGATGCGATCGAACCACTGCTAAACCTTGGATTTATGCTTTTCTGTTTGGTGCTGGTCTTGAAAAGCTTGGACTCATTTTAACAGGCAAGCGTAACTCTCAAGCAGGTAAAGACTCTCGTGCTAAGTTTGCAAAAGCTATTCCGGGGTTTAAGAGATTGACTGATCGTCTTATGGAAATTGTAAAGATCTCTGAAGCAAGAGACTTCCGAGCAAGTATTCCTGCTCTAGACGGTCGCCGTATTTATCTTGACTCTGGCCACAAAGCTCTTAATTACTTATTGCAATCTGCTGAAGGCATTACTTGCAAAGCCGCTGTAGCTTATGCTATGACTCAGTTTGCTAAAGAGGGGATTGACGCTAAACCATTAATCTTTTATCACGATGAAATGCAAATTGCTATCCGTGAAGATCAAGCGGAGCGCGGTGCTGAGATTATGGCAGAAGCTTTCCGTGAAGCGCCTAAGTGGTTCGGTGTTACTTGTATGGATGGCGAAGCTATGATTGGCGATAACTGGTATGATACCCACTAAGGAGAACTTAATGACTGAACAAGAAATGATTGACCTCTTACTGTACATTCGATATAGCTGTTTCAATATTGAACAAGCAGAAAAAGAATGTGACGAGGCGTTAGTTAAATTAGGAGTGAAACCACTATGAAAGTAACAGATGTAACAATTTACCCATCTTGTAAAAAATCTTTTATAGAACAATTTTTTATGGAAGATGCAGAAGGCCGTCAAATACAGTGCTGGTCTGCATGGCGTAACGGAAGTCTTACGCTACGTGACGTTCCTGTAGCAGAGCTTGTCCTCGAGAAAATGGGGGAATCCTGTATGTTTAACAGGAATGACGAATTTAACTCAGAAGATTTTGAAGAATTTGAACCTGAAATGCAATCGTGTTGGGATCAGTGTGACTTCGGTCTCGATGCAGTTAATGATATTGCAGTTTATGGAATTACGGTATCAGACTTTTTGCAAGAAGTATCAAACACTTTCTATGACGACGAAGAACTACAGACTGAGTATTGGGATATGTTTAATTATCTTGAGGAAGGTCTTGGTTTTGAAGTCCAAGAGTCTAGCATTGTTATTTTAAACGGATATGAAATTGAGGTAGATGAAAATGCCGAGAGGGATCCCAAAGACTACTGTCCCGAAAGTTAAAGACCCTAAAACTGTAAACCTTAGAAGAGTTGTTAAGTGGACAGGCGGAAGCACTATTGAAGACACATGTAGTGTGTTTCTTGGTAAATCCGCCTTGTTTACTCTTGACAGAGAAATAAAAAGACTTAAGGGATTTGAAATGGTCTCTGATTGGACTTTATATAATGCGGATACTAACGAGGTGCTTGCCTCTAAGTACCCTGAGACGCCTAAGCAAAAGGCATTACGGTTGTATAAAGAACTAGGAAGTTATGCGCAGGTAGCTAGACAGATGGAGCTACACCCTACTACAATACGTACTTGGTGCAAGGAGAAAACTGATGACTGAAGAAATACTATTAGAAGCGATTGAGCGAATTATTGCCGCTGAAACCTTAGAAGAAGCTAAAGAAGAAGCGCTTGACGCTATGTTTCAGGTTAACTTTCCTGATGAAGAAATGATCACTCTATAGACCCAAAGAGACTTGCTAATGCTAAAAACATTTATTGAAATCGGAACTTGCGACTTTGACACTAACCTTCCTCTTATTGCTTCAGGCGAATGGAGAGGGGTTATGTGTGAACCCGTGCAGAAGTTTTATAGCTCTCTGTTCGAGAAATCTTTAAAGATTCCACACCGTTGTAATCTTGCTATTGAAAATGTAGCTGTTTCTGATAGAGACGGCTCAGTAGAAATGGCAGTTGCTAATGAGCACTCAGAAGAATGGACTCGTGGCATCTCTCATGTTGTGTCTGAGAATCACTTAGGCGCAATGCTTTCTAAAGAGCCTCTCAACATTGAAAAGGGTCGTTTTGAGGAACAAAAAACTATTGTCCCTTGTTACACCTTAGACACTTTAATCAAAATACATCGTATGGACTTTATTGACTTTCTTAAGATTGACACTGAAGGTCACGAACTAACCATACTTGAAAATTACTCGTGGAAAATTAAGCCTAAATTTATTAAGTGCGAGCATAAGCACACTGATGATATCCGTATGAAAAAGATCTTAGAGTCTCATGGATACATCGTAAATGTAGAGCTAGATGACATCTACGCAATAAGGTAATACCTATGACACTATTAATTGTGGACGGCGATCCATTATGTTTCCGAGCGGCTTATAACCAGCGTTCAGCAGAAGAAGCATATGATCGCTTTGAAGAAAAACTAGAAGATATCCAAAACACTACTTTTTGTGATGATACTCAAATTGCAGTGTATGGAGCTAATAATTTTAGAATTGACTTTTATAGCGACTATAAGAACACTCCTAGTCGTAAGAAGTCTAAAGAGAATAATCCCTACTACTTTGAACTTCGTCAAATACTTTTAGACGAGAATCGTGCAGTAGCCGCTGATGGTATGGAAGCGGATGATTTAGTCCGTATATGGGCTGAAGAGGCACGAGCGAGAGAGCAACAGTTTGTTGTAGCTTCGGTTGATAAAGACTTGCAATGTATCGCAGGCCACCACTATATTATCCACAGAGACGAATTAATTCACGTTACCGAAGACCAAGGGGACAAGCATTATTGGACACAAATACTTACTGGTGACGCAGTGGATAACATTCGTGGGCTGAAAGGCATTGGTCCTAAGAAAGCAGAGCGTATTCTAGAAGGTAAGCATACTAGCAAGGCTAGGAAGCAAGCTGTTATAGACACGTACTATGAGTTTTATGGCCATAACTGGCGAACTGAAATGTTGCATACAGGTACTCTAATTCACATTATGCGTACCCATGATGATATGTTTGACATTAGTTTAGATTGCCAACCAACAGCTTTGCGAGGGCAGGAAGATGCCACCAGTATCTAAGTTCCAAGCTAAGAAAGAGTATATTAAAAATGACCTTGGTCACTGGAACTATACCGGGGTTAACGTAAACATTGCCGAATCGTTCGGTTTTTGTTACCTTGTTATTAACAAATCACGAAACATGTTCTACATAGGGAAAAAGCAATTTTGGACCTATAAGAAAAACACTCACACTAAAACAGGCAAGTCGATGTGGCGCGTTTACGGCACTTCATCATCACATGTTGCAAAAGATGGAAAAGCAGGAGACGAGTTAGAATACCATATCCTAGGTGTATTTAATACTCGTGCTTGGTGTAATTACTCTGAGGCGTATCTACAGATGGCCCTTTGCTCTATCACAGATAGAGACACTAATGGAGAACGACGTTGGTACAACAACCAAGTTGCTCCAATCCGATTTATTCCTAAACATGACCTAGAACAATTAGAGGTGATGAACAAAGCTTTTGCAAAAGCAAAGCGTCTTGTTAAAAAATGGAGAGAAAATAATGTCAAGATTTCTAACAGTAATTAATTATTTGCTAGTGTTGTTACTAGTATTTGTATCCTTGGGCTACACTGTATGCAGTATGTACGCTTTGTATTTCCACGGTATTAACTTTAATTCATTTGGCTTCTTTAGTTTAGGTGTATCAACAATCACCTTTGCCAGCCTAGCCGCTAGAGGAACAATGCCGCGAAAGGGGTGATGTATGTCTAACAAAAGCAGATTCCTAGGTCACGGCCCATGCGATAAGTGTGGGTCCAGTGATGCAGTAGGTATCTACGAGGATGGTCCCGCAACCTGTTTTGCTTGTGGTGCTATCCACAAAAGCCCATTAAACGAAGATCAAGAAGATAAGGAGACTCCTATTTTTAAAGTAGAAAAAGAGTTTGTATCAGGTCCAAAGGTGTCCCTTGAAGAAATCGCCGAATACGCCGAACGTGGTTTTAAAGATCGTCAAATTCCCAAAAGCATTACTTCATTCTTTGGAGTAAAGGCAGGGGTTGATATCGGTGGTGAAGTATCTGAACACTATTACCCCTATGGTGTAAATAAAACTGTAGGTTACAAAGTCCGCAAGCTTCCTAAAGAGTTCCGAATGATCGGTAAGCTCGAAGGTCTCTTCGGCCAACAATTATTCAACGGCGGTAAGCGGTTAGTAATCACTGAAGGTGAACTAGATGCAATGAGTGTTGCATACGCTTATCAACAAAAACATAATGAGATCTACCCTGTAGTATCTCTGCCCTCTGCTCAGGGCATGAAAGTATTATTAGAGCAACGGGATTGGGTTCGTCGGTTTGACCATGTAGTATTAATGCTCGATAACGATGATGCTGGTCAAAAGGCATTAGCAGAAGCTTGCAAGATTGTAGGCGTTGATAAAGTCCGTATTGCAAAGTTGAAAACAAAGGATGCTAACGAAGAGCTTCTAACACACGGTTACATGTCAATCATTCGTGCTATCTGGGATGCACAACCTTGGTCCCCTGCAGGTATCTTGCAAGGTGATGAGTTATGGGATAAGTTTCAAGAGCGTGAACTTACTGAGTCTATCCCGTATCCTCCTTGTCTTCAAGGCGTTAACGAGAAAACTAAAGGTGTACGATTCGGTGAAGTAGATTTGTTTACCTCTGGTACTGGTTCCGGAAAGTCTACAGTTATTAAAGAGATTATTCTTCACCTCAAAGAGACCACAGAAGACTCTATAGGTATTATCTCTTTAGAAGAATCACCCGGCGACACCGTAGAAAAGTTTATCGGTATGGCACTTAAGAAAAACTTAGCTGAAAACGAAGTTACTGAAGAAGAGAAGCGTGAGGGATTCAACGCAGTATTCGGTGACGAACGTGTAAAGATCCTAGATCACCAAGGCTCTGTTGCTGATGGCTCTTTAATGGATAAGATTGAAACTCTTTGTTTAATGGGTTGTAAATATCTTATTCTTGATCACTTAACAATTGCAGTATCTGAAGTAGAAGCGAATGACGCTAACCAAGCGGTAGATAAAGTTATGTCTGACTTGCTGAAAACTGCAAAGAAACACAACGTATGGATGGGGGTTATCTCACACTTACGTAAAACAGGGTTATCTACCAAGTCATTCGAAGAAGGTAAGATTCCCTCAATGGATGACATTAAAGGTTCTGGTTCAGTAAAGCAAATTAGTTTCCAGATTATTGCGTTTGCTCGTAATATGATTGCTAATAGTGAAACAGAAAAGAACACAATTAAAATCCGGGTATTAAAATCAAGATTTACAGGCCGTACAGGAGATGCCGGTGGTGCTGTGTATAACATGGAAACTGGCCGCTTAGACTTTGTAGATCACAAATTTGATATCGAACCTGAACTCTAAGAGGTAATTATGAGTAAAGAAGATTTAAGTCCAGTAGTATGCCAAGAAAATTTATTTGTAACTTTATGCTACTTTGCAAGCCAAATTGATGTAACATCTGGCCCTACCGCTCGCTCTTATGAGTACTTAAAGCACTTGTATGCTGAGACTAATGACCACGAGTTTCCTGCAGAAGAGGTGGATCGCATTCCTGTAAGAGATGTTACATCCCGTATGTTGTATGACATGCTTGATGCATGGGAGATGGCTATTGATTGGGATTTAGTTAAAACTAAAGACAAGAAAACTTGGTTAGACATGTGTCGTACTGCATCTGACATTCGAGAAGCCGCTCAAGGCTTTGAAGAAGCAGAGATGATTATTGCACCTTCCAACGATGGTACAGACATCCCGCTACCTGTTGCTTGCAAGCTTGTTGAAGAGTTTCTTAATGGTCCGTGGATTAAAACTCTTATTGTAACAAGACCTGGTATTGGCAAGCGCGGTATTCCAGATGGTCAAGAAACTTTCGGTTCTTACGATAAGAAAAATAATGAAGCCCGAGTATACATTGACGATATGAAATCGTGTAATTACACTTCTCGCACTGTGTCTCTTGCTTCTTGGTTTGCCGATGAGATTCAAGGTTATTCACAGTACCTTAAAGCCTTTGCGCACGGTAAAGTTCAAGAAAGCGCCGAAGATATGCTGGGCATGGAGTACCTAAGTGATTTGCTAGCGGGTAAGCCCATGGGAACAAGCAACTCTACAGAAAGAGACTGGGCTGATGGAAATCTTTGTAATGTAACATTTACAGGAGTTAACTTGCCCGGCATAGCTCTTCGCGTAGAACCTGTTGCCTTCTCTAACTCTGAGATTCAGTATATGGCGTCTCAGATACAAGCACTAAAAGCAATGGCAAGCGAAGCGGAAGGTATTTGTGCTACTCCAAACTCTGTCAAGTATGGTAAGAATATTGAAATTAAACTTACTACTCACATGACAACTTTAATGGACACTACAAAAGTTTTCCAGACTTACGACTTGTCTCTTGTCAATATTGACCGCCCTGCTGTAGACCTCGTCTCACAAATTAAGGGTATTCTTGAAAAGCCTGAAGACGAACGCCCCGAACTAATTTCTGCTTTGTTTTATGGTGTTCCTGGTTCAGGTAAGTCACAACTTGCTAACTACATTGGTAAAGAGCTTGGCCTTCCTGTTATGAAGAAGACTTATGCTGAGTTACAAAGCATGTATGTTGGCGAAGGTGAGAAGCAACTTAGAGAAGCATTTGCTGAAGCACAATCTCAAAATGCTATACTCCTGATTGATGAACTTGACTCTGTAGCGGGTAACCGTCAAAACGCAGACAAGAATTATCAGAAAACCTTTGTTAATCAATTGCTTACTGAGCTTGATGATTTCAAAGGTATCTTTATTGCTACTTGTAACTTTGAAGACTCTCTTGATCCTGCTGTTCTTCGTCGTTTATTTCTTAAGTTGAAATTTAACTTTATGACAGATGAGCAAAATCAAAAGTGCTTTGAATTATACTTTCCTAAAATGAAAAGAAGTAAACTGGGAAAAATGGCGTATCTAACTCCCGGAGACTTTAAAGCAGTTAAGGAAGCGTCTACTTTTGAGGTGGGTAAACTAACTATCAAGCGCGTTCGTGAATTGCTTGAAAATGAAGTTGCCTTAAAGAAGAAAACTTTAGGTGAAGTAATTAAAGCCGAAACAAAGGCTGGTTACCATATTTAATACTTATGATATCCGAAAAAGAAGTTAAGTTTATGATGGATGTAGCTTATCGCGCATCTAGAGAAAGCAACGATAATAAAGTCCGCGTAGGTGCGGTAGTTGCTAAGGATCGTAACATTCTTGCATATGGATACAACGGTACTGCATCGGGTTCTAACAATGCAATGCGTGGCTCTGACGGTAAAACCTTAAACACTGTCATCCACGCAGAGCAGAACGCGATTGCAAAGCTAGCCAAATCAACTCAATCGGGGGAGGGTGCGGCTTTGTTTAGTACCCATTTCCCGTGTATGAATTGTGCGCTATCAATTATACAGGCTGGTATTACCGATGTGTATTACCATATAGATTACAAATGTATGTCCGCACTAGAGTTATTTGAGGAGTGCGGCGTAAACACACATAAGGTTTGAGAATGAGAAAATATGGAATTAAGATCGACCTTACTCGTGACGAACGCTTGTCAGACCAAGCTAATAAGTTATTAGAGTATTATTTGCAAGACGATGAGACTTCGCCTCAAGAAGGTTTCGCAAGAGCCGCTGTTGCTTACTGCGGTGGAGATATGAAGCTTGCACAACGTATATATGAGTATGTCTCTAAGGGATATTTTATGTACGCTAGTCCAATCCTAAGCAATGCGCCTGCGCCTAAGCAGAAACATACAGGGTTGCCTATTAGTTGTTTCTTGTCGTATGTACCAGACACAGTTAGAGGACTAACAGAACACCACGCTGAAACTGCATGGTTGTCTGTAAAAGGCGGGGGAGTCGGCGGACACTGGGATCACGTTAGAGGCGTAACAGAAAAGTCGCCCGGTGTTATACCGATGATGAAAGTGTCAGATGCTCAAATGACAGCATTTAAACAAGGAAAAACGAGGAAAGGAAGCTATGCCGCTTATCTTGATGTCAGTCACCCTGATGTTGTTGAGTTTGTTAATTTTAAAGTACCAACCGGAGGGGATGTCAATCGGAAGTGTTTCAACCTTTTTAACGCTGTTAACATTACTGACGATTTTATGTCTGCAGTTAGATCAGCATCTCAATGGGAATTGGTGTGTCCTGCTAAGGGAATTGTTGCCGACACTGTTGACGCAAGGGAGCTGTGGGAAAGGATACTAGAAGCACGAGTGCGAACTGGTTCCCCTTACCTAAACTTTATTGATACTGCTAATGCTCATTTACCAGAGTATCAGCAAGCAATAGGCTTAAGGATTCACGGTTCTAACTTGTGTAATGAAATTCACTTAGCTACAAGTGAGGATCGTACTGCTGTATGTTGTCTTTCTTCAGTAAACTTAGAGAAGTATGAAGAGTGGCAGAACATCGGCATGATTGGAGATCTTGTAGAGTTTCTTGACAATGTATTGGATTCGTTTATTGAAAATGCACCAGATGAAATGAACCGTGCTAAGTTTAGTGCGGAGCGTGAAAGGTCTATTGGTCTTGGCGCTATGGGATTTCACGGCTTACTCATGAAGAACAACTTAGCTTGGGAATCAGAAGAAGCTCGTGATTTAAATATGTCTATCTTCCAAATGATTAAGTCGGAAGCTAGTGCAAGCACGCAACGACTCGCAAGAGTTAAAGGAGAAGCACCCGATGCAAAGGGTTACGGATATCGCAACGCTCATTTGTTGGCTATTGCTCCTAATGCCAACTCTTCTATTCTTTGCAACTGTAGCGCTAGTATTGAGCCTCTTAAGGCTAATATTTACACACACCGCACCCGTGGTGGCGCTGATGTCATCAAGAACCCCTATTTGGCTGAAGTCCTCGAAGAAGCGTATGGACGGAACGATGAGGCTACTTGGACAAAAGTTTTACAAGCTGATGGGTCTGTTCAAAAATTAGATTTTATGTCTGATTACCACAAAGAAGTCTTTAAGACATCATTCGAGCTAGATCAGCATTGGGTAGTTAAACATGCCGCTGACCGACAAGAACACATTTGCCAAGGTCAATCAGTTAACTTGTTTTTCCCTTCTGGTTCAACTCGACAGTATGTTAACAGCGTACACCTCTCTGCTTACGACTTAGGTCTTAAAGGTTTGTATTACCTGAGAACTACTGCAGGCCGTACTGCTGATAAGGTTGGTCAAAAGGTAGAGCGGGTAGCTCTCGCTGGTGACAATGAAACTATTATTTATGGAAAAGAAGGTTGTCCTTTCTGCGTTAAAGCAAAAGAGCAACTAGAATCATTAAACATTAACTTTGAGTACATTGACTTGGATGTAGTAGGTAAAACTGCCGCCCAAGTTACAGGTCGAGATGTGACGACTGTGCCTCAGATTTATCTTAACGGTCAGTACTTAGGCGGTTATGATGATTTGATGAACGCACTAGGTCAAGCCAGTGACGATGATGAATGTACATCGTGCCAAGGATAAACTAAATGTCGTTAATAGAACCTAATGTAACATATAAGCCCTTTAAGTATCCCTGGGCCGTCGAATACAGTGTAACTCACGAAAAGATTCACTGGGGCGAATGGGAAGCTAAACTGCAAGATGATGTCTCTCAATGGAAGACTAAACTGACTGAGGAAGAACGAAACCACATTACTCAGATCCTTAGACTTTTTACTCAGAGTGACGTTGCTGTAGGTACTAACTATATAGAACACTACCTTGCTAAGTTTAAAAACAATGAGATCCGCTCGATGCTAACCTCTTTCGCTAACAGAGAGTTTACCCATCAACGATCTTATGCTTTGCTTAATGATACTTTAGGTCTGCCAGAAGAAGAATTTTCTGCTTTTCTAGAGTACTCACAAATGGCAGAGAAGGTCGAGTTTATGCTTGACATTGATACTAACAGCTATAGCGGGCTTGCCCAAGCTGTTGCCCGATCTGCAATTAACGAAGGTATGAGTTTATTTTCTGCTTTTGTTATGTTGATCAACTACTCTCGTTTCGGTAAGATGAGAGGAATGTCTGAAATAGTTCAATGGTCTATCCGTGATGAATCTTTGCACTGCGAAGGTATGACAAAGCTCTTCCGTGAGTTTTGTAAAGAGCATCCTCGTATAGTCAATGATGAATTCAAAAAGGCTATTTATGACATGGTTCGAGAAGCAGTAAAGCTTGAAGACAAAGTAATTGACCTCGCTTATAAGATGGGTCCAATTGAAGGTCTTGAAGCAAAAGAAGTTAAGCAGTATATTCGTTATATTGCTGACCGCCGCTTAATTGAATTAGGCTTTAAGCCAAACTACCGACAGAAAGAAAACCCCCTTCCTTGGCTCGAGCCTCTGATCGCTACAACCTCTCACGATAATTTCTTTGAAACAGTAGTGACAGAGTATAGCTCAGACGGTCTCACAGGAGAGTGGGTCTACTAAAACGCAGAGTCTTTTCTAGACTCTCAAACATACTATATAGGATTTATTATGATTACTGCAAATGAAATTGTTGACGCTCTTGGTGAAGAAACTGTAAGAGAATTAGGTAACAACCTGATTACTGAAGTTTCTCAAAATGAAGATGTCAAAGCAATTATAGGCGGCGTTGTATTCGGCGCTTCCTTATGCAGACTTGTCCCTTTCTCTGCGCCTGTGTGCCTTGCTATTGGTGTCGGTATTGCCGCATTTTCAATAGCTACAAGAGAAAGAACTCAGAACGAAGAAATCGTTTCTGAATAGAAAATCCTTTGCCCTCACAGTACGTGGGGGCTTTTTATATTTAACCAGAGCCCGAGCGCAATGCCAGCGTCCTGCTTAAATGTCTGAACCCATTAACGTTTATACTTAATTTAAACACCGGAGATATTTATGAAGCTTTCAAACGCAATGAACATCGTAGAAGCAATGATCACTAACAACATCAAACTTGCAAAGCAAAATGCATCTAATGCTTCTTTTTTAATACCTATGCTGTGGTCACTACCCGGCGAAGGTAAAACAACCGCTGTAGAAGATCTCGCTGACCGTCTCGGTTTCGATATCCGTACAGTTATTGTTGCTCAATTCGATGCTGGCGAACTCGGCGGCTTTCCTGCACTTGATGTAGAAAATAAGCAGTACGAGCGTTATGCACCTTTCTTTATGAAGAACTTCTCTGAGGAGCGGCCAACAATCTTGTTCCTTGACGAGATTGCTCAAGCACCCGGAGCTAACCTTAACATTATGGCCCAGCTAACTAACGAGCGACGTATTGGCGAACATCGTCTCCCGCCAAACGTTGTTCTAGTAGCGGCTGGTAACCCTATGAAAGCACGAGCAGGTACTCAACAAATGCCTACTCATCTCAAAGATCGTCTTACTCACTTGAACATTGAGACAGATCACGAAGGCTTCCGTCAGTATGCACTCAAGAAGGGTTTCGCACCTGAGATCACTGGTTTCATCAATGATCGTCCTGAGTTCCTACAGAAGTTTGATCCATCAGCAGATGCTTGCCCATCACCTCGTTCGTGGGAGCGTTCTAACACTATCTTGAGCCTTGGCCTTGATAACGGTTCTGAGCGTGGCGCACTATCAGGTCAGATTGGTGAAGCGGCTGTAACAGACTTCTATGGTTACCTACGTGTATGGCGTGATCTTCCTTCTTACGAAGAGATCTTCGCTAACCCAGAGAGTGCTCCTCTTCCTGCAACTCCAGATGTAACTTATGCATTATGTTCTAACCTTGCTTATAAGGTTACTGGAGAGGATACAGAAGCACTTATTACTTACCTTCGACGTTTCACTTCTAAAGAGTTCGCCGCTTTCTGCGTACGTGACTCAATCGCTCGTAACCCAGAGTTCAAGAAAGACAAGAACGTTTCTAACTGGGTTGTTAACGAAGGTCGTGAGTTGTTGCTTTAATAGGAGATATTTTTAATGGATGCTCAATTAAAAGTAAGCCGTGCAGTAACAAACCTTGCATTTACAAATCCGTTCTTTGGTTCTTGTTTAATGCAGTTGCATGTTCAAGAGAATATTGCAATACCAACTATGGCTACAAATGGTACTGATCTTTTCTGGGGTCGTGACTTTGTAGATGAAATGAACGAGCCTGAAACACGAGGCGTTCTCTCCCACGAGGTAATGCACGTAATCTTAGGTCACTGTGTACCTCACGAAGGTAAAGATCATAAGCTATGCAATGTAGCAATGGACTGGGTCATCAATGAGCAACTGAAGGAGTCAGGCTTTGAACTGCCAGAAGGTGCTCTCTTTGATCCTACAGGTAAGACTTCTGGATGGGCTTGGCAGGAAGTATACAACTACCTAAAGAACGTTCAGGATGACGAGGAAGACGCTAACACAGGTACTCCTGACCGTGGTAAGAGTGATCAACCAAGTGAAAAGACACGTCAAGAGATCAAGGACATGATCGGAGACGCGGAAGATCACTTTAGTGAAAACGAAGGTGAAACTGGAGCGGAAGCACAAGAGCGCCGAGACCGTATCGATGATATGGTTGTTAAAGCCGCTAATGCCGCTGAAGCCGCTGGTAAAGAAGTGCCCGGTGACGTCAAGGAGCGTCTAAAGGCAATCCGTGAACCTAAAATAGACTGGCGAGAGGCCCTCATAACTGCCGCTAGGGCACCATACCCGGAAGACTATACGATGGCTAAGCCTAATCGTAAGTTTCTCCAGAGCGGTATATTCTTGCCCTCTATGGTGGGAGAAAGACCTAGAGCAGTAGCTATTGGGCTTGATACGTCAGGTTCAATGAGTAGAGAGGACTTAATCAATGCCTGTAGTGAAGTTAATTATATCATTAATGACATTAAGCCTGAAGTTGTGTATCTTATGTCCGCTGATCATTGCGTCGCTAATGTTCGGGAGTATGATGGCAATGTATGGTTTGACGTTTCTGACTTTGATGTAATCGGAGGAGGTGGTACAAGCTTTGCCCCTGTATTCGATCACATTCGAGAGAATAATATTGATGTAGACCAAGTAATATACTTCTCCGACATGTATGTATCTGAGTATTGTTTCCCACGAGAGCATCCTGACTACCCAGTCACGTTTGTTTCTACTGGTGGATACGAACCAGATTGCTTACCTTTCGGTCAGTTAATTAAAGTAAATTAGGAGACGAAATATGTTTGACCCGATCTATGCACAAGAAGACATCGCAACCGTTATCAAGTACGAGCGTTTGTTTCGTGATGGTGAGTATGATCACTTAGGTACCTATGACGAGGATACACAACTCGTTTATATTAATGAAGAGTTCTTTGATGCGGTTGATGCTTTATTAGCCGCTCACACTTTACACTTAAACCAAGTAACTACTAGCCCTCTGCTGAAGTCTAATGTAATTGATTACGATAGTAAGTTATCCCAGTTTCTTGACTTTAAACAAGGGAATCTTGAGGCTAACTACGTTAAGGTTGCTGAAGAGAAAGACCATCGATTGCATTACCGTCTTTGCCAAGACGTTCTAAATACAGATCGTTGGAACTCAGGTATTATTGCTAACAGTAACGCACACCACTTCTACTCAGAAGCGAGATACAATCGTAGTGTTGACAAGACAGTAGAGATATTAGAAGAGTTTTACTTCGGTAGGTCTGTAAGCGATCAGCTAAACCATATGGTTCAACGAATTAATGCATTGACTATATTATTAAGTTATCGCACTATTGACACTAACTTTGCTAAGTACATGAACAATAAGTCTGATTACACAACCTATGTCGGTCGTATGCTAGACAACTATAATTGGTCACAATGCATTTCAGTTAGAAGTTACGAAGATACAAAGGCTACAGAGATTAAAGTAAAAGACCCCGGTCTTACAGAAAGGCTTGATCTAGATATTACTCGTGAGGACCTTATGACCCTTTTCGAGAACACAAACATCTCTTTAAAACACAGTGAACTTTTAATGAACGGTCGTAAAACACTTATACAAGCTGTTGAAGAAGTACCTGTAGATGAAATCAATAAGGCCGCAAAGAAGATGAAGTTCAACGGTGATCTTTCTTCTGTGCGTTGTTATAAAATTACATCAGGTATTAAAGTAAAGAACAGCCGTATCTTTAATGACTACTGGTTTATGAAGCGTTGTGATTCGATTAGGATTGAAGAGCAACTAGAAGACATCTCAGGTAACTACATTGTTGTATCTGAGAATGACACCTCTAAGTTCCAATCAATAACTACATCGATAGGTCGTAGCCTGTCTTCCGTTAACCGTCAAGTTACTAACAAAGTAATGGACTCTCTTGACTTAAGCTTTTAAGGAGTATATATGAAGCAGCAAGAAGACTTAGTAGACCAAGGTTTGCTTATGGTATGTTATGTAGGTACAGGTATAGGGGTAGGTGTCTTATCATTCTGCCTTTTCGTTTCTCAACTTATTACTTAATTCAGATTTTTATCAGATTGATCACTCTAAAGAGGAAAATATTATGATTGACAACAAAATAGATGAGCTTATCTTTCAAGCTCTTCCAGCAGATTTTCAGTTTCTAATTCTTTTAGGAACTGTTTCGCTTATCTATATGGCAGTAAGTATGAGCACTGCTACTATTGACAAACTTTCTAAGTAACAAACCCCATTTATACTTAAGGATACTATTATGATTTTACAAGAAAACATTGCTCTTATCGCCCCTGCTGTTGAGACTCGTACTGAACTCCTTGGCAACGGAATCTATATTACTGCCCCTTGGGTCATGTCTGAGCGAAGAGCTTCAGATTTTATTGACGGAACTATTAGTCTTCACAATTCTAAAAGTGATCGCTCTTATATTTCAGGACGTATTACTGATGTAATTAATATTGGCCAAGTAGGTTCATCTAAGAACCGAGTTGCCTTTGTGTTTGAGCGTTCTAAGCGTTCAGTCAACCTTGAGACTGTTCGACGTCGTTCACCTAACCTTACCGAAACTTACGAGCAGGTACGCTACTAATGACTAATGATCAAATCCGTGAAGAAACAATTGAGATGATGATTGGCTTTATGAGAGAGCATCTCTATTCAGGACAAGACATTTCTAATCAAGACCTTGCTGACACTGCCGCTATTTACTATGACATTGTTAAAGGTATGGAAGAAGCAGTAATTGAAGAAGAGTCACGCCGTGCTGTTATTGCCGCTGGTATTGCCTCTGGTGAAAGCAGTGCTCCGACACATTTAATCGACGCCTCAAGTCCTAGTCAAGTTGACCTTATGGGCGGCGCAGAAGCTATCAATCGATCAGCTTCAAATAAAGGAATCTAAATATGGATGATTCAACAGTATACGAAACACCCGGTAAGATGCTGACTAATAGCGGTATCTTGATGTTAACTAAGGAGTTTTCTCAAGAAACAATTATGCCTATTGTTGGCAGAATCATGGAATATAATCTCATGCCAAGAGAGCTTCGTCCGGAGTTCTTAACACTTGTTATTAACAGCCCCGGCGGTTCTGTACACTCGTGCTATCACCTAATCGACGTAATGAAGTCAAGCAAGATCCCTGTTCACACTGTTGGTATGGGTCTTGTTGCTTCTTGTGGCGTTCTTACCTTGATGGCGGGAGCTAAAGGTCACCGTTCAGTGACTCACAACACTTCTACAATGTCACATGTTTGGTCTTGGGGATCGTCAGGTAATGCCTACGCACTTGAGGCTACACAACGTGAATTCGAACTAACCAACAAACGTATGATGAAACTCTACCGTCACTGCACGGGTAAGTCTGAGTCGTACATCAAGAAAAACTTACTTGGCCCACACGATCACTGGTTAACCCCAGAAGAGTGTCTTGAGCACGGTATTATTGATACAATTAAAGAGACATACTAATGGACAGAATACAGGTAGTAGATGACTTCTACAATAATCCTGATGACGTTCGTGCTTTTGCTTTAGAGCAGAAGTTTGAAATATTTGGTAACTACCCGGGCGCACGTACTGAGTGCTTACCTGATAACGAACACCAAAACATGAAAAAAGTGTTTGAAGGATTATTAGGACAAGAGATTGCTTATTGGCCTGAAGGGTATAACTCAGCGTTTCAGTATACCACGCATCAAAATCAATCGTGGATACACGCTGATGCTACTTCTTGGGCTTGTGTAGTTTATCTCACACCTAATGCACCACTTGATTCTGGTACTGCTTTGTTTCGTAATCGTGATACAGGTATTATGCGCCGTAAAGAGGGCGATTCTGTAGACTACAATAATACAACTAATCATGCAAGTGATTGGGAACCGGTACTAGAAGTGAAAAATATTTATAATCGTGCTGTTATATACCCCGGTGATTACTATCATAGTAGCTGGAAACGACCCGGCTGGGGAACAAATCAGTTTAATGGAAGGTTGTTCCAAACTTTCTTCTTTGATACTTAATACTAGAGTATCCACTCCGAGATGAGTAAATGCGTTTTTTCATTTAAAATCAAGGACTTAACCATGTCTATTAAATTTCCGCACAGAAAGAGCAAGCTTAAAGAGTATCGCAGAGAGAAAAATAAGCTGAGTAAAATCGATCACGGCCTAATTAAGGAAAAGGCCATACAGGAAGCATTCGGCAGTGTCTCGCTGGATGGAGATAGACAAAGAGCATTAATCACCGGTTATGATTCAATCTATGATTGGATAATGGCAGGTAGACCTTAACTAACAACGGAGGACTGCAATGTCTAATGAAGACCCTAACGTTGCTAAGGAGACATTACCAGTTGACCCTAATGCAACAGAGCCTGAATCACAAGTAGTGAAGGGCCAGAACGGAGGCAAGCGCCCCGGAGCTGGTAGACCTAAAGGCTCTAAGAACCAATTTTCAAAACACTCTGTGGATCGTCTTAAAGAACTTAATTTTGACCCGATGGAGCATATGGTAGAACTGTATGACGAGACGAGTCAGATTATTAGAGAGATGGACGATCCTAATCACCCACGACGCTACTCGGCTCCCGCTATGGCGTCACTGCTGATCAATAAACAGAAGATAGTTAATGACCTGATGCGCTATGGTTATCGCTATGTTCCAGAAAAGATCGAACAAGAGGTTACTGAGAAGAAGCCCTTCCAGATTAACCTTACTGGTATTGCATCAGCAAATGCTGAAGTGGTAGAAGCAGAAGTAGTCGATATAGACGCGAAGGATGTTACTCCTCGCAGTTAACTTAAATAACCCCTCGCGAGAGGGGTTTTTATATCAAGGATATTATTATGGAAGTTTTTGTATACCTAATAGTTTTAGTGTTTATAATTATTTACGTATTAAACAAAGGAAACAAATCAGACCGTGAGGAAGATGCCAATCAACTAGGCATTGCCCTTCGCTATTACGAGCGTAATCGAGATGCTATAATTATGTTGCGTCAAGCATTCCCACACGAAGACGTTCAGCGAGAGCTAGACTTTATTAACGAGAGTAACGAGAGTATTAAGCGTCAGACAGTATCAGGTGTACCACCTATCGTATTAGTAGAAGAGTTTCGTCTGCTGTACCTGAACATGAACTTGCGTCTTAACCTTACTCGTAATGAATTTTTACATCTAATAGGCGGATTATAGTATGACACCTTTAGAGATTACAGACTACAAAAGAGGTTGGGCGTTACGGGCCTATATAGTAGACCTACACACCGATCTCAGGAGCGACGGAATTGAGCATTGTAAGCAGTATTGTGAGAAGCATCTATGGAACCATAAGCGGTTCGGTGATGTTTATTATGACACTTTTATGTTTGAGTTCGAAGAAGATGCTATTCGTTTTGCTGGAGAGTTTGAGAGGTTTGTCAAATGATGGACAATTTTAAATTTTTTTATAAAGAGGTTTTAGAGTCAGAAGGCGGTTGGTCAAACGATCCTGATGATCGTGGTGGTAAAACAAATTACGGGATTACCGCCGAAACGTTCCAAACGTACATAAACGACGTCGAAGATCGTTATTACACTTGTAGCCTAGAAGAGGCAGAACAGCGACTCCCTAACATAACTCTTGTTGATGTTAAATCAATTTACGAAATGTATTACTGGGATGTAATAAAAGGAGATGTTCTTCCTTCCGGAGTAGACGTTTTAGTTGCTGATTGGGCTGTTAATAGCGGACCTAACTCGGCTATAACTAGTTTACAAGAAGTAGTAGCGGCTAAACCTGACGGCATTTTTGGCCCTAAAACTTTAGAAAAAGTTAATGCTAAAAATCCTGCACAATTAGCTTTTGAGTTGTATATTAAACGCTTACGTTCTTACAGAGCTATTGCAAGCCTTAATAACAACAAAAAGTTCATACGTGGGTGGAACAATCGTGCCACTCGTTTATATAACGCAGTTTTAATGGAGTATTTTAGCTAATGAAAACACCCCTCTACATAATTATATGGGCATTTGTGTTAGCGACGTTTGTTAGTGGTTGTAGTTGGGTTGAAATGGAACATACACATGGAGAATTGCCCGACCTAAACCTGCCTGCAATAGAAAAAGTCTGTGATCACAAGGCTAGAATAGAGGAAGAGCAACGTGGTTTAATAATTGTTTGTGAGATGAAAATATGAAGGTTGTAAAGTATTGTACGACGTCAGCATTTATGCGAACGTTACCGTTATACACATTTGGAATGTCTTTGTTTAAGATATTCTTTTGTACCGAAAGTGCATATCATCATCAATGGTGGTGCGTTCCGTGGCAAGTGATCATGTTTCCTATGGTCATTTATACTATTTACTTTTTAATTAGCTTAGTAAAAGCTGTTAAGCTCGCTAACCAATTAAAGAATATTGGCGAGCATATCGATATAGAGGTAGGTTAATATGTTACCACACTTAATTTCAGAAGAAGCGGCTATTGTCGGGAGCCGAGGAAATCCAGACACACAAATGTCTATTCAAGCTCTTATTGCACAGTTAGATCTAGCAATGTCAGCCGCAGGTGCAGAAGGTACAATTTCAGTAAAAACTGATAATTTTGGCTACGCGATTATTACTATTGAAACGAGGCTATAAATATGGGTCAACACTGGAAAGTACTTATCGGTATGAAAGATGAACACCAATTCATGCCAGAGCAAGTTATTGAAATACCTGCACCACTAGTGCTCACTGAGGATGTTCTAGTAGGAATCTATGCTTACCTAGATCTCGTCTATAGTGACATCTATTACTTCTCTATGGACTACGCTGGAGCACCAGTGGGCGGCAGGGGTCGTGTTGAATTGTTTATTGAAGAAGGTAAAATAGAAAGCATTATATATAACGAAGGTTACAAGTACATGTGTAACAAATTTGAAGATGCTAATTTAAAAGACAGGTTATAATATGACTATACCTTTCTCAACAGAGCCAGTAGGGACTCTTTTTATTGAAGTCTACGATTGGAATCAAAAAATAATTCACAGTGAACGCCTAGAGCCTATTGATGACTCTAAGTGGGTCACAGTGGAACGAATGGAAGCGTACAGCAATTATTACAGAGAACTAGTAAATGACGATTTTGATTTTATTAAGTTTATGGGAGTCACCTATGATGTAAATAGTTGTGATTTAATTCTGGATATTATCGCACGTTACCAAAACACAACAGGATTTAACTATTTAAAACCAACGCTTGATGTTAGTTTTCATTATTGTAAATACTTAAGAGAGTATCATAAAGCTAGCCTCAAAACATCATTCATGTTTAGAAAAACTTAAAAGGATAAACAAAGAAACGTATGGACGAGCAAAAAATTGACAAGGTATGCACCTTCTGTGTTTTTAGCTGTATCTTTCTCGCTTATAGCGGGATTGCGTTTACATTAGCTTACGGTAGCTACTAGTAAATAAAAAATGCCCCCAAGGGATTACTTAGGCCATATGGCTTAGGTGATCTCTTGGGGGCTTTAATATCTTTTTTTTTTTGTTATTCTATTATATTATTGTAGTTATCTTAGCCTGTTGTCACAGACAGCAGTCAAGACGGTTGTTTACCCATATACTAACATATACTAATTGTATAACAATCCATATAGCTATATAAGGGATTGATGCCTCCAACCTATCTAGTAGTCTGGTACGGTAATTGTTTCTTGCATCTGAATCCGTACCTCTTACAGTGAGGTAATACCTAAGTATCTCGCCAATAACGAATACAGGTATGTCGAGTATACGCTTCACATGATTCCACATGAATACTCTCCTCTGTGACAAACACTTATTATCAAAACGAATCGCAAAACGCGAATCTAGGCATTAGTTTGTCCTTTAGTGTGATCAACTGACAGAATACTGACACACCACTATTAGATTAATTAGGTTATTTAATTAATTAACAGCATGATATAACCTCACTGATCTTCCGACTAGGGGTCTATCTATGTGATCATCTATTAACCATCTATTAGTCCTCTATGGTCTATCTATGGTCATTAATGGTCATTAATGGTCATTAATGGTTAGTCCTTATGTTGTTCTTTAATTAATCATATATAATAATTAATAATCATATAAGGGATCTTCTCAGGGCTTCTGCTGATGTTGTTCTATATAATCATTAATAATAATATATTAATAATTAATAATAGAATATATTCTATAGAGTGATCAATCGTAAGTCATTGTAAGTAATGTATTTTTCTTGTATGAGAAATGTATGGTTTCTGTATTGTGTTTAGTGATTATGTGGGATTAACTCTCTTGTGTTAAATCTCTTAGGGGCTATTCCGTGCGGCCAAATGGTCCACCAGTGACATAAATGAGCCTACCGTGATTACAGTAGGCCATGAGTGATAAGTCTATGACAGTTAGCGCAAACAACGCGGCATTTCCTTATTTCTTCTTTAAGTCTCTTACGGGACCATGATGAACAGACCGCCGCGTATCCAGCGCCACGTTTAGTAGAGGGGTCTAAGTGATCAAAGTCGAGAGCAAAGGGGTGTTTATTATAGCCGCATATAGAGCAACCGCATGCTGTCTTATAGCGACTAATTAATGCTTGATTATTAGCTCTTCTCTTTTTTGTAGCGAGCTTAACAGATGCTTTATTATTAGACTTATTTGTATATCCCTTTTGACAGACCTTACAACGATTAGCATAGCCAGACTTAAGGTAGCTATTCTTATGATATTCGGTAAGCTCTTTTGTTTCTTTACAAATGTTACATTGTTTCATATATAATTATCCTGTGTATTTAGGGTCTTCTATAGTGTGATCATTATTTCAGGGGGTCAGCAATATCAGGTAAATAATACAAAAAGATATTAATTAATATTAAATCGTGTCCACAAACTGTATTATTAACTATAAAGGAAATATCAGTTCATTCAGAACCATTCGTGCTCACGCTTAATTATTATCAAGTAGGACCACAGAGGACCATAGAGAGCCATAGATGACACCCCGATGATAAGGCCTAGAGGCGCATAGATGACCATAGAT